>Ga0307515_10013570_pt1 | contig 15204 bp, 18 predicted proteins | sample 17_EM_MG_FD_194513 | JGI IMG/M metagenome (GOLD analysis project Ga0307515, IMG submission 194513) | Populus trichocarpa ectomycorrhiza microbial communities from riparian zone in the Pacific Northwest, United States - 17_EM | ecosystem: Host-associated > Plants > Roots > Unclassified | place... | reverse complement strand
TCTGTGTTGACATCCTGGATCTCGAAACACAATTGGGTGAGCGAGGGGAGGGGAATCTGATCGCGCCGCGCTACTCACCTGCTGCTAGTATTCGTTTTCGAAGGACAGGGGAGGGAGCAATGGTGGCTCTTGAGGAACTTTTGTGGTTTGGGCGATCCGGCGTCCGCATAGGCTGGAATCCAACCTCAAGTTCAGAGGGGGGCAGCTCTGAATTGACGTCCGCATACGCAGAGGTGGAGTTTGCGTTGTTCGTAATATAGGCTGTATACTCCGTGTGACTACAGAATGGAGAGATGATATTGAGTTCAAGGTCAAACCCGCCCGCGCCAATCCGCGTTTCACTCACGAGAGTTTTCGCACCGCGGTGCGATGTTTGCATTGACGTGCCCCACCGACCATGTAGTGGTAAGAAATCGGTGGCAGGGTCGGACTCGCGTTGTTCGCTCAAATCCTCTCTACCACTTATTTTCTTGGATTCTTTTCGAAATCTCACAACACTCATAATGTTATATGAATCCTCAGTCGCGCAGGGGTCACGGTGGACGGCGTCGGTCGAAAATAGCTCGATCTGTAACGTTGTCCATCTAGAGTAGTTGTTGTACACTGACTTTCTCGTGATCCATGCAAGCTTCTCCCAACCTGCTGACACCCCCATTCGTTGAAGCATTCAATTGTGACTCATGCATGAGTACTTGAGTCCGAAATGTGCTCTGTGCGCCTTTGAGTGTGAGAGTCGGGAAAACCACACCACGTCATGGCCCCAACGGGTTTTCTGCCAGTGATGTCGGAAAGTTTGTGTTGTATTTTACACGCGAAGAGTACAATCAAATTGACTGCTAATGCAGATCAGGGGTTTTGGAGGTCCCCGCCGAGACCGTTTTTCACAAATCTCAATAACGATAACATTTAAGATAAAGCGGGAGTGTTCTCAGCAAAGTACTCGTGGTTGTCGGCATTGAAGATGGCCTGAGATGGATTGATTATGGCCAGCTTCTTCGAATTAGGTTGGCCGTAAACGTAGTCATCGGTGCCACCATTGATGGTGAAATGGGAAGACTCGTGGACAAGTGTTCCAGCCCTGGAATCTGTACCGGTGTTGGAAGCGTCCCAGAAGGCTGGGCAGATGTGGATCGTTCCAAATATGTTGGGAGCTGGTTAAGAGATTTATCAGTTACTGAATAACAATCTCACGATTGAAGGATATACGCACAAACGAAGGCGAAGATGCTAGGTCTGGTGCAGGTGCAGTCGTAGGCGAAGCTCGAAAATTGGCGGCTGTTGATCAACTGGAAGTGGCTCTGGACGGTGTTCTTGCGAGAAGCGGTGTAGGTCCCGAACCAGGTGGTGTATCGGACAGTGCCCACCGAGATACCCGTAAGGTAAGAGCGGGCATTGCTGGCATAAATCTGGGCGCTAGCAGCGGCAGTGTTGATCTGCGATTGCCTGGTTGGCGAACAACCAACGAATGTGGCCCGCTTGACGTGGACGCGGGGGACAGCGAGGTTTCCAGAGAGCCTAACCTCAGCGGCATCTTCAACAGTGGCGAGGAAGTCCTTGGGGGTGCCATCAGAATCGACATAGGTGAAGAGGTTCGATGGCTCGATGGAGTAGTCTCCAGCCCCAGTTCGAGTGAAGTTGTAGGCAGCAGAGACTGATGGAGATAGTTCATGAGATACGCCTGAGCCAAAGTAATCGATCGCGCTTACGATCATGGGTGACGTCGATGGAAGCGCCAGGGGCCAGAACGGTGAAAACGCTGGGATCATCAAGGCCGGCAGCGTAAGCTGGGCTGTACTTGACCTGGGGGCGGAAACACAGAGCATGAGCACATACTTTGTCAGGTAGTCAGACGGGCACACAATCTACCTTGGCACCGTCGAACAAGGGGTGAGAGCCAGAGGCATCGGTGATGCTGAAACTGTTCTCAGGGAAGGTGTTCAAGACTCCACGGGGGTCATTGAGGAGTTTGAGGGTCTCGTCGCCGGAGTTGATAATGGTCGTGGTGACCTTCAGGTTCATCAATCCATCGACCTTGGCGTTGGGGGTCGATGTCTTAACAGTCAGGCCAGGGGCGGCAGAGACGGCGACTGCAGAGGCGACGAGGGCGACGAGGAAAGCAGGGAGGGAAGAGGAGAACATTGTGAAGGAAACTAAACCTTGGAAATGAACGAGCCTTGGTTAAATAGCCCGTCGGTCCTCGTGGCCAAGACAGCCCAGACTAGTGGTCTGCAGCGGAGAATAACAGCTATGGAGCCGGGTAAGGCAGACGTCAAAGCAATGAGCCAGCGCGGTCGAGATGTGATTTAAGAGTGCAGCGAAGGCCGTAACCAGCTGTGCGCACGCGCCGGGTGGCTTTGTAATCTGCTCGGGAAGACGATAAAGGGATCTTATCGATTCTACCACATGGACTAACAGTAAGCTTGCCCTTATATGTTGAAGTCAAGCCTTAAGCGACACAGACTGCAGCGAACGTGACGTGCAACATATTTGCAAATGTCAAAGGTTGATTGTGTGTGGAATGAAGGTGACTTCAGTCTCCGCGGCGGAGAGCGTCTAGGGAAGCGTCCATACGTTTCGGGAGTTACGCAGATCTGCTCCAAGGTTATGCCAAACAACATGACTTCCAGGTGTTTTCGCCCAGCCGAGTGCCGGGGGATTCGTATGGTGGTTCGGCCCACGAGAGTCGGATATGTCAGACCTCTGTTAACCGCAACGCATCTGTAAATCGGGACATCCAGTGAGATATGCCCCAATATGTAGTCGACCACACAATCTCCCTGGAATGGGCAGGCGGTAGTGCTCCAAGCTCGAGGCGGCGCCAGAGAATCTGAGCTAAGAACGGGGTTTCCTTTTCCGGAAAAGGTAGGATGCCAATCGACGACGAACGGCGACGATTTGGCAGGGCGAAGGCGACACCCGGTACTAAACCGCAGACTGCGGTCTCTACAAAAGACAAGTCGAGATTGAGCGACGAGACACAAGAATCCCTACAGAGGCTGCAGGAGATGTTGCTGTTACGGGGGAGCGAACAAGTCGGGTTTCGCGCGGAGGAAGAAAAACGCATCGATACAAGCAAGCAGGCAGCGGAACGTGCGCGGAGCGAGCGCAATGAGAAGTACGAGAGATTGCAGCGGGCGTTCGAGCAAATGAATAGATGGAAGGATGAGGAGGAAGCTGAAGTGGCCGGAGAAGAGTCGGGAAGAATCCAAGGCACGGGAAGTTTATCTTGTCTCCGCTTGAGCGTGACTGACGTGGTTATGAATTAGAGGAAGATGGTTTTCGTTTGGTGGAAGAAGTGCTGGCAAGATACCGCCAACAACATGCTGATGCGAGAGCATTTCTCGAGAGTGAGTGAAAGGGACTGACACAGTCGGATGGGAACGTGGCGACGGGGCTGACATGCAACCGCATTAGACATACTGCGCGAGGGCCGGGAGGAGAGAAAGGGGATCATTGAAGTCATCAAGAGCAACAGGCGGGGGAACCCGAAGTGAGAAAGTGAGAACCACAGTCGTAATATGTTTTGTCCGATTGGCTGAGGACGCGGCAGCGCAAGTCACAGTAGACGTATGGACGACGAACAACGATTTAACCCAATGGCCGACCGAGAGTCTTTGCCTTTGGGAATTTGCCAAGGTTGCGCTCATTCATTTCGACCGATGAAGTCTCCAGCCGAACCGCTCAGAAGGCATGACAAAAACTACAAAATCAGTAACTCCGTAACATCGTCCTCCCCCTTGGCAAGAGGACATACACAATCTCTTATACACATGCTAGGTCCCAAAACATCCACCCAGTCAATGTTTTGAGTCGATGGACATGAGTTACATAGGCCGGAAAGAAGCATCCCCTGCTTACTATGTGGGGGGAACGATCTTGAGGTGGCTCATCTCGCCGAATCCTCGGTCGGACTCGGGTTGTTCGCCCAAGTCCTCTCTACCACTTATTCTTTTCGAAATACACTCGCAATGTTACATGAGATCGAAAATGAGCTTGATTTGTAGGGTTGTCCATCTAGAGTAGTTGTTGTGCACTGACTTTCTCGTGATCCATGCAAGCTTCTCCCAACCTGCTGACACCCCCATTCGTTGAATCATTCAATTGCGACTCATGCATGAGTACTTGAGTTCAGGGTGTGCTCCGCGCGACTTTGAGTGTAAGAGTCGGGAAACCCACAGCACGACATGGCCTCATCGGGTTTTCTGCCAGTGATGTCGGAAAGTTTGTATTGTATTTTACACGCAAAGAGTACAATTAAATCGACTGTGCTAACGCAGATCAGGGGTTTTGGAGGTCCCGGCGGAGACAGTTTTTCGTAAACCTCAATAACGATAACATTTAAGGTAAACCGGGGGTGTCCTCAGCGAAGTATTCGTAGCTGTCGGCATTGAGGATGGCCTGGGATGGGTTGGTTATGGCTAGATTCTTCGATTTAGTATGGCCGTAAGCGTAGCCGTTGGTGCCACCGTTGATGGTGAAACGGGAAGACCCGTGGACAAGTGTTCCAGCCCTGGAATTGGTACCGGTGGTGCGAGCGTTCCAGAAGAGAGGACAGATGTGGATCGTTCCGAATCGGTCGGGAGCTGATCGAGAGATTTAACAGTTACAGAATGACAATCTCACGATTGAAGGATATACGCACAGACGAAGGCGTAGACGCCAGGTCTGGTGCAGGTGCAGTCGTAGGTGAAGCTCGAAAATTGGCGGCTGTTGATCAACTGGAAGCGGTTCTGGACGGTCCTCTTGCGAGAAGCGGTGTAGGTGCCGAACCAGGTAATATATCGGACCGTGCCCCCCGGGATATACCTAATGTACCAAAGGGCGTTTTCGGCATAGATTTGGGCGTTGGTAGCGGCATAGTTGAGCTGCGATTTCCTGGTCGACGAACAACCGACGAATGCGGCCCGCTTGGTGTGAACGCGGGGGACAGCGAGGTTTCCAGAGAGCCTAACCTCAGCGGCATCTTCAACAGTGGCGAGGAAGTCCTTGGGGGTGCCATCAGAATCGACATAGGTGAAGAGGTTCGATGGCTCGATGGAGTAGTCTCCAGCCCCAGTTCGAGTGAAGTTGTAGGCAGCAGAGACTGATGGAGATAGTTCATGAGATACGCCTGAGCCAAAGTAATCGATCGCGCTTACGATCATGGGTGACGTCGATGGAAGCGCCAGGGGCCAGAACGGTGAAAACGCTGGGATCATCAAGGCCGGCAGCGTAAGCTGGGCTGTACTTGACCTGGGGGCGGAAACACAGAGCATGAGCACATACTTTGTCAGGTAGTCAGACGGGCACACAATCTACCTTGGCACCGTCGAACAAGGGGTGAGAGCCAGTGGTATCGGTGATGCTGAAGCTGTTCTCAGGGAAGGTGTCTAAGACTCCACGGGGGTCGTTGAGGAGTTTGAGGGTCTCGTCGCCGGTGTTGATAATGGTCGTGGTGACCTTCAGGTTCCCCAATCCATCGACTTTGGCGCTGGGGGTCGATGTCTTGACAGTCAGGCCAGGGGCGGCAGAGACGGCGACTGCAGAGGCGACGAGGGCGACGAGGAAAGCAGGGAGGGAAGAGGAGAACATCGTGAAGGAAACTAAACCTTGGAAATGAACGAGCCTTGGTTAAATAGCCCGTCGATCCTCGTGGCCAAGACAGCCCGGACTGATGGTCTGCAGCGGAGAATAACAGCTATGGAGCCGGGTCAGGCAGACGTCAAAGCAATGCCGAAAGTGTCTCTGAAATCCAACACGGTCGATTCTGCCCCATGGGCTAACAGTAAGCTTGCCCGTATTCGTTGAAGTCAAGCCTTGAGCGACACAGGCTACAGCTATATAGCATGACGCGCCACATGACGCGCTACACATTTGCAAATGTCAAAGGTTGACTGTGGAATGGAGGTGACTTCCGTCCTCGCGGTGGAGAGCGTCTGGGAAACGTCCATTTTTCGGGGGTTACGCAGATCTGCTCCAAGGTTATGCCAAACAACATGGACTTCCAGGTGTTTTCGCCCGGCCGAGTGTCGGGGCTTCGCATGATGCGGTTCAGCCCATGAGAGTCGGAGATAGCAATGTGGACGTCCAGCGAGATATGCCCCAACATATAGTCGACCGCACAATCTCCCTGGAATGGGCAGGCGGGTGTGCTCCAAGCTCGAGGCGGTGCTAGAGAATCAAAGCTAAGAACGGGATTTCCTTTTCCGGAATGCCAATCGACGACGGTTTGGCAGGGCGAAGGCAACACCTGGCACTAAACCACAGACTGCGGTCTCTACAAAAGATGTGTTGGGACCGAAGGACGAGACACGAGAATCCCTCCAGAGGCTGCAGGAGATGCTGCTGCTACAACGGGGCGAACAAGTCGGGTTTTGTGCGGAGGAAGAATAACGCATCGAAGCTACTGGCAAGTAGGCAGTGCGACGTGCGCGGAACGAACGTAACGACAAGGACGAGCGATTGTAGCGGGCGTTCGAGCGAATGAATCGATGGAAGGATAAGGAGAAAGCCGAAGCGACCGGAGAAGAGTCGGGAAGAGTCCAAGGCACGGGAAGTTTAATATTATCTTGTCTCCCCGCCAGAGCGTGACTGACGTGGTTATGATTAGAGGAAGATGGGCTTCGGTTGGTGGAAGAAGTGCTGGCAAGATACCGCCAACTCAACACGCTGACGCGAGAACATTTCTCGAGAGTGAGTTGTCGGGGTTGATACGGTCGGGTGGGAACGTGGCGACGGGGCTGATACTTATGTGGCCACATTAGACATACTGCGCGACAAGAGAACCCGAATCCACCCGAAGTGAGGGCTGCAGTCGTAATATTTTTTGTCCGATTGGCTGAGGCCGCAGCGCAAGTCGCCGTAGACGTGCTTATGACGAACCACGATGTAACCCAATGGCCGTTTGAGAGGTTTATCTTTCGGAATTTACTATACGATACACCTCTGAGGATCGATTTCCACACGGGCTCTGGCTGTGAGCCCGGTCGGAAGACAGCGGGTGAGATCTCTCAGTTACACAGCAGCCGATAGCCCGTATAAAAGGAATCGGTGGGACACACCGGTTCCGCACCCAACATGCACGCAAACAACATCTTGCGCGCTGCTCTATCCCAACGCTCTACTAGTCTGGCCCTCAGGCTCGCTGGACATCCCGTATCTGCCATCTCTCCCGCTCTTCTCTCGCACAGGTATTTGTCCACAAGCAACGGTGCCCCATCACTGCAGTCTAGCCGAATCGGTGATAAGCCTGGTGTGGAAGGTCTTCACCAACGTATAATATAATCTTTTTGCCACCGTCCATATCCGTACTGACGTGATGTTTGACCGTGTGCAGATGACAACAAGACCGTACCAACCCCTAGTCCGTCGAAGCAGGCGCACGAGCTTCTCCCCGCACCGTCGGTCTTCAAGGGAGATTGGGTATTGTTCCACCCTGTCTACACGCCAGAAGAACTCAAGGCAGTCGAGGTGAGCGGCCTACTCCATTCCACTCTTACGAGATCACTGATTGTATCTCCTTCCGGTTCTGATAGGTCATGTTCCGCGAGGCCAAGACCCTTCAGGATAAGGTTGCTGCCGGTTTCGTCAAATTCCTGAGGTATGTCGATCGTTTGTTAATCTCCTTCGTCGGTTCTCCCTTGACCAGCAGCACGCAGATGGGGATTCGATTTCGTTTCCCGGTATAAGCATAAAGAAATCCCACCCAATTCTTCGATGACACTCCAACAATTACGGGAAGGCGGATACACTATGGATCCGACTCAATGGCTCGCCGTAAGCCGTACCAACCCCGACAATTGTGTGTTATGCGTTGACCCATTCGCTTTATCAGAGAATCATCTTCCTCGAAACAACTGCTGCCGTTCCTGGTATGGTCGCCGCAACCCTCAGGCATCTCCGCTCCCTTCGCTTGATGAAGCGTGATTCCGGCTGGATACACACCCTGTTGGAAGAGGCCGAAAACGAGCGAATGCACTTGATGACATTCATGACCCTACGCGAGCCTCCTATCTGGCTCCGCGCGTTATGTTTGGGTGCACAGGGTGTTTTCTATAACGTCTTTTTCTTTTCCTACATCCTTTCTCCGAGGACCTGTCATCGCGTAAGCAAACCCCGCAGCTCCATCCTTCAACCCATCTAATACGCGTCTGATAGTTCGTGGGACACATTGAGGAGGAAGCAGTGGTCACGTACACGGTTCGTACGACCCGCATCATCATCTATGATCACCTCCACCTTACATCTAGAATGACAGAAATGCATCAAAGATATCGAAGAAGGCCGTCTCCCAGAATGGTCCGACCATCCCGCTCCCGAGATAGCAAAAGATTACTGGCGTCTCAAGCCTAATGCGACCATGTTAGACGTCGTATATGCCGTCCGTTCCGACGAGAGCACCCACAGGTTTGTCAACCACTCCCTGGCCAACTTAAAATACGAGACGGATGTCAATCCGTTCGCGTTCGGCGAACCGGATATGCACACCAAGGGTACTAAACTCGGGTTCGAAAGAAATGAAGCCGATGCCTATGTGGAACATACTCGAAAACTTTTAGAAAGTTCCGAAAAGGGTACCGACTCCGGACCCAGCAGTCGTTGAGTCCGGGCTACTTATACAATCGCGACACCTCGTTATCGTTGGGCTTCATTGTTTATTTTCCCGGACACTTTATAGTTCGATATATATTTTATATACACCCCCACTCCACAGCATAACCGTACATGTTAATTTTGCCAATTTATTCCTCATCGTCGAGTTCGGGGTAGTGCCTGAAGAGGCCGTATGTGTTGAACTGCTGACGTCTGTTGCTCTTCAGATACTCCGCAATCTTGGGATCGTTCTGAATGCGCTCCTGGAGTTTGAAGACGAGATCGTATTTGGCTGTTCAATTTGATGGTGAGAGACAGAGCCATAAACGGGGGAAAGTGCGGACCAGACTCCTTAATATTCTTCAACCTCCTCGGAAACGCATATTCTACACCAGTCATATTATGGAACAATGCCAGGTCTGCAGCAGTGGTGAGGTTCGAGAGCAGGAAAGGACCTTTGTTGGTTTCAATGTCAACGACTATTTCGAGCATTGTGTTGAAATCAAACACGTTACCTTTGCCGTCCTTGTTTGCGGGGTTGGTTTCGAGAACAGACTGGAAGTGGTGTAAGAATTTTAGGAGACGGGAGCTTCTGAATTGCTCGGCAACCCGCAACGCTTCTGCCTTCTGGTCTTCATAGTAGAGGTGGGTGGAAATCGGGTGGTGAACACCGTGAGCCTGCAAGCACGATTTTATAAATAACCCGTAAACGAGACCCCTGGAATAAACACGACTCGCCTCGACCGTCATATCCAGGACGGTAAAAAAGAGTTGCGCGTTTTTAGCATGCAAGAAACGCTTCTCATCCTCGTCAAGATCTGCGTTATCCGTTGCGTGGCCAGCCAAACCGAGTTTTGGCGACAGATAGTTGACGATGACCCCCGTCTGGCTGATCCATTTTCCGTTGGGGAGTTCCAGAGCAGGGGGCCAGAGGTTTTGAGGAAATCCGGCTATTTCTGGGTCGCTGACCCTGGTCGTTAAGGTGGAATTATCCTTGACCTCATCGTAGGGGGTTCCCGTGTACTCGAAAATGAGTCGGATATATTCGCCTCGTCCTGGAACGCCATCCCACTGGAGTTTAAGGGAGGCAGCGAAGGCAATCGGTCGACCAGCCAGCAAATCGTCAGATATATCACGATGGGGCGATAAACTGGGCTCGAGCACGCACATAGTGAAGGACATACGATCCGACCTTTTGTCGCTTTCCTGGACGATCGTTTGCACTTTCTTTCTCTCGAGTCGACATGATCGTTCACAAGGGATCTTGCTCGCTGGGGCTGATTGCCATCTGACCGGCCCTCCGGCTCCCGCAAGCTCCGGGCATTGTGGCGCGTAGGAAATACTCCCGAGCAAGGCACGGCGAGGTGCTGCTGTTTCCCTCATGGCGGGATGACGCTGGAGTTCAGAGCTTTAGGAAAGAGGAGCCAGGGTGCGTACTACGCAGTGGCGGGTCGTCTGCGAGTTTCTGCATGTGAGTTTTGGCTGAAGCCCGACGCAATGGTGATGTCAAATGGCGCTAGTAGCTAGTTCGAGGAAATCTGGTTTGCCGTCCTATCTAAACATACATACGCGTTCTTTCTTCGAATTCATGAGCGCTGTGGCTGGAACAGGTTTAGACTTTGCCCGATCGAAAGTCAGCTTGTCGGGCCGTCGCCAACTCCGGCCACATCCACGAAATACCCAAGCTTTGCCTTCCGACCTCCCTCTCCAGTCTATTTGACGCGTCACTCACAATTGGCAAGATTACGCGAATATCAGTGACCGACGCGCACTGAGAAAACCCCAAGTCGCGTCTCCTGGCCATTGTCTATGGTGGCCCATAGCCTCGCACTTATGCCATGCCACGGCCCGATAACCATGACCCAACTACTTAATCCTCTGCATGTCCCATCTATCCCAGGCCACCGTACGTGTAACTTATAACGTCCTCGCCGTCGTCCGCTGACCGTCGATAGCCTCAGTCCGTCAGTTCCACTCGTCGGTGCGGATACACCGACGCGTCCGGAAGCATTGATGAGTCGCGCATAATTAGCGACCCGTGGTGTGTGGATCAGGTGTGGATCCCTTGGCTTTATTCCAATCCGCAGTGCTAATAAGTAGTACAGTGTACTACCGCATATCATCGGTCTCAGACCCCACCCGTTCCCGATGTCCCGGTGGGTGTTTCATATCGCTTGTGGAACATCACTTTATTCTGACCTGAGACCATAGAACGTTCCGACATCGTCCTGTGGGGCGGTATACGGTTCAGCAAGCGACTGGCTGGAAAAGGCATGGACTGTGCAGCGCGTACTGCCGTTTCGGTTTGTTGACATTCAACGCAGAAGAATTTTGGGACTTCTGGACGTCAACGCTCGGATTCGCACCTCTCACAACGTCGGAGGAGCTCCGCGACTTTACCGTACCCAAGTCCAGATGTGCATAAAGAGCAACCCGCACCCGAAAACATAGATGCTTGGTTCAAACAGGTGAGTTTTTGGTTTGTCAGTTTGTTCTACTCCCCCTCCTGATCTCACCAACACAGCATTTTGAGACACCGGATCAACAAGTCACCCCCAGGCGGGTCAGGGATAATACCCTTATATACCTAGAGCACTCCAGCTACCCAGGCGCGTTTCATGTCTATTTTCGAGGCCAACCCGGGATTAGCATCCAAACACTCTTGTCCAAATGGCGTTTCGATCGTAGTGATACCCCGCTTAGTCGACTCGTCAATTTCCGACTCGTAAATCCTCCCATCCGTTTCAAGGTAGGGTGGCCTCATGATCAAGCGTCTCGCCGGCGGTAACCTTTTCGTTATAGCTCCCAGACATGACCTTCGCTCAACACAGCGCGGGAGGTATCAAGGTTTCCGACTCCATGACCATCTACGATTTCTGCACGAAGGTCGCTGGAAAGATGGGAACGTCCCTTGATCAATGGGATATCAAAGACCTTGCGATAGTCTCGTTGGAGTTGGCCCAGGACTCCGTTATTTGTTACCTTGGGACCGCCCACTCCCCGGTCATCGAACATAAAGGTTGAAAATGGTTGAACTACCAACGATAGATCTAAGCAATGTTTCCTCTAGATTTGTGCATCCTAGCGAATGATTCTGTAAGCGTACTACTCCCCAGTGCTGTTGTAATACTACACACGACAGTTGTCCAGATGGAACACCATGATATCCTCTGCCCCTATTTTCATCAGCTCGTCCATGATCGTAGCAATGTTACGCTTCTCGACCATACTGCTAATAGCTATCCAGTCTTCGTCTTCCAAGGGACTGATAGTTGGTGCCTTTCTTCCGGGTGTAATAAGGGTTGCAGATGACAACTTGTTCCGGAGGATATTGTATTGGCAGACGACATATTTGCTTGCAGCAACGACACCCGCTATCCTGCTCGTGATCATGTTGATGAGTGGTTCGAGATCTGGGTGTTTTTGAGCGCTGGATTTGACCAGGACAGCTTCGGTCTTGAGGATTGTCTCGACGGCTTGCAAACCAGCAGCCCTCATCGTGTCTCCGGACTCTGCCAGCAGCGCGTTAGTTCGACGTATGGTTGTGAAGGACTGTTACACACCTACAAGGTCAACTGTAGATCGGATCAGAGTAAGCTTTTGACCATGCGGAGGGGGCAGAGACGATCGAAGGTACGGACCGATTCCATCAGCGAGACCGAGCGAACAGGCCGCCTCCACGCTCCCACCTACGTACTCAATTTTGGTCCTATCCTCACCGACGAGGTTCAACAGATCGTCGATTTTACCAAAGTACTGGCCAGCCAGGACTTCGAAACTCGTAACCACCCGCTTGCCCGCGAGGTCGGCAGCAGACTTGTAAGGGGAGGTCTCCGGGACTTGGACTTGCAGAGCGCATTTTCCAAAGCCGAGACGGAGGACTTCCTCGACGTGGTTTTGCATTTCGGCTTCGAGGATCACGTCGTGACCGGTTATGCCGAGATCGACGTTACCCTTTCCGACGAACGAAGGGATGTCGGATGCAGGAAGGAAAACCCTGAAAGCCTCCATCAGAACTAACGGTCACTCGTCAGCGATTGCGGAGACTCACAACGCGAGGTTATGGTTCAATGAGAGGCAGACATCCAGACGGTGATGTCTTCGGAATCGGATATCAGCGCCTAAGGATCGGTTCACTAAGTACAACATCGTAGGCCACGAGCGGTGTAGATCGTGCCTGCTAAAAGCTCTAGACAGCTATCGTGCAATCTCCCTGACGGTTACACAACTTCAGCCACCGCTACACTCCGTAGAAAAGCATTCTTGACTCACCTTTCTTCGGGATCGCGAAGAGCAAGCGTCCGTTCAGGGATTCTGCGTCTGGGTTTTCCTGTCAGACTCGTCCAAATACCACCGATAAAAATCACTTACTCATCCTCTCAACTTCGACTGAGGTGAGAAGGGTCGGAATCTAACTCGATCAGCATGGACGCGATCGAGTCACCCTCGACGTTCCCGCCGGGCCGGATGGCCTGTCGTGATGAATAATCACCATTTTGGGGCGTAGGCAAGTTCCGGTTACGGCTGAGTTCCACCCGACAGTTGCTTGGTCACCCCTGCCCCACGCCGGAACACCGGTGGAAAGCCAGTTCGGCTCGCTCTGAACCTGTGGTTACCGGAACCCAGCCTGGGAGCCAACAAATGGTCGGGCACGCAGAGTGGCAGAGAGGGATGTACTAGAAAGACGCGTTGACCTCCATCGTTTCCATCACGGGATGGAAACAACGTTTATACCCCCGTGCCGCCAAAGATACTGGCGGATTTTCTCAGCTTTGGCCACCTAACCGGCGTTATTCATGGGAGTGGTCTCCCCATACCACGGGTTTTGGTCAAAACTGAGCGACGTATACTCAATGCGAAAGTATAACCTTTCACGGCAGTTTCCAAGCAAGGACCAGCTTTTTTATTCGACACATTCTTGTACTGAGCACTGGCCGTATCGAGGATCTGTTCCTCGGTAGAACTGGTTTTCGTAACGAGGACATTTCTTCGCGGAAAGCTGACAGCTACCACTCCGGGGCCCACCCCTTTGAACGGGATTCATCAAGATCACGAACGTCTCCCTGTACTCGAGAACCTTGGCAACAGCATTGCGTACCAGGTGATGGAGACGGGGTGGTCGGCCAGGGTAGGGATACTTCCGCCCGTGTTTGAGCTTCCTTTCTGCAGGGTTGAAACTGAGGCATTGAAATTGGCCCATAGATCAGCCCGAGGCCCTGATTGAAATTACGATCTCGACGAGTTTTCATTGCCCCGCGGTTCCAGCGATTACACATTTCGCCCATCTTTTCTGTCAACTCGACCGTAACCATGTAAGAAAACTCCCCGCTGGCCCATGAGCTTACGATTGAGCACACCATGTTACCGATCCTATCCCCGCAATGCGCAGAGGATCGTGAATAGCCGGCAACCCTGGTGGCGAGTGACTAGTGACTCCTTACTTCAGTTGTTGGTGATGAACGAGGCCCACGCTACCCCCAACCTGAGCGAACAGGCCGTTTCACTTTCTGACACGCGACGTTGAACGAACGTGGCGAGGTTCACCCACAGACCTGTGGCGCGTCATCTGAGGTTCAACTTTAGGCTGGATTCCAGCCTCAAATTCAGAGGGAGGAGTTCAGGGGCAGTAGTTCATCTTCAAGTTTCCGAGTCCGATTGAAAGCGGACCCAACCCCCTGAACGATTCAAACAGATATTTAGTTCGTGTTCCGGGGGCCAACGTCTCTCTCTCCTTTACCCACCACCACCTCCCTCTCTCAATGACATGGCCGCACTCTCAGTTGGGTTCGGGACATTCACCTTGGTCACTGTCGGCACCTCAGCTCTCGCAGCATTCTGTTCCATCCTCATTCACCTTAGACGCCTCTGGGACTCATCCAGGCCCATTCCCTCTACCCTGGCATGGATGGAGGAGTTCGAGCGACGGAGTCTCCCCCGGTTGCTTCTCCGATCCCTCGATGGTAATGACTCTTCCGTGAGAGCCGTGCGGGGTGAGATCGGAGAACTCCGGATTCTCATTCCCCCGTAGATCCAATTCCTGCCCACAGAACCTGTGCAACGTGCTGACACGCGATTGAGTTGTATTCATCAGCTACAAGTTATCCAGAGAAGGGATGAAGGTTTTCTAGGCCCTGGGAATCGAAGTTGGAACGGGATGCTGCAACCGCTTCTGCTTGGAGGTTGGCAGAGAAGGTCAACGAACTCATTTCTGTACGTGGTGCTCCTGTCCAATAAAATTGGCGCATCTAATAAAGTTCAGGTGGTGGATATAGAGGTCCTTGGGATCCGTGGCAACAAGTCGCGGTCCGCCTCCACTAGTGTTGCTGGTGGAAACGTTCCCGGCCGCGTTGGTCCCAGCGATGGTGCTCCCAGCGGTAGTGAAATCCGGAAGAGGGTCCATTTTGCTTAGTCGCCGGGCGGCCAAGGACAGTCGAACCGTCATATCCGGGTCCGGGTATTTCCTGTGAGATGCCGGGCCATCCTCATCCTTTGCACCCGTTCCTAGAGAACCTCAAACAGTGAGATCACATTGTATGGCTCCGGTAGAGACTTTTTGAAACAAGACAGACCGAATAGAGTCGCCTGCGGGTGCGAAATGACAAACAGAAAACTATTGCGCATGCAGTTCTCCGC
>Ga0307515_10013569_pt1 | contig 15205 bp, 2 predicted proteins | sample 17_EM_MG_FD_194513 | JGI IMG/M metagenome (GOLD analysis project Ga0307515, IMG submission 194513) | Populus trichocarpa ectomycorrhiza microbial communities from riparian zone in the Pacific Northwest, United States - 17_EM | ecosystem: Host-associated > Plants > Roots > Unclassified | place... | reverse complement strand
TATATACGTGCGCCGCTGTGCCCTCTTTCTTTTCTGGCGTTGATTTTCCATATATAGCTTCTTATTTTCGCTAGCAAGCAGCACAGCGCTTGACATCGCCATTTTGCATCCCTTAACAAGCTAGCCAAGAGCTTGTCCTGTTGGACTTGGTGGGCTATGCGTACGCTCTTTAAGATAGCGCTTAATAAGAGCTGTCTGCTGTTGCAATTTAGCAATATTATAAGGCGTTTTGGCTGTCTAAGATACATTTAATTGCGGACGACGTTGGGGTAACAGCGTCTGATATTGTCGACCGTTGAGGTCACTCTCAGGTACCACCTTATGACTCACCACCTTGTTCTCGTATGTCTTACTACTGTCTCGGTCAACGACCCGGTCAGCGAAGTTGTCTACTACCTATTTTCCTTATGTATTTATAGAGGCTCTAGAGCCACATTCAATAGACAGAGTTCTTCTCAGTGACTTGTCCGTCCGACAGTTATGAGCCCGGGCCATCTACTGCATCATCTTTGATTTGAAATCCTGATTACCCTATCGTTAACTAAACAGTAGAGGCCTTAAAATGTCCTCTTAGTAATCCAAAACCCTTATTACGACGCACACTATAATTCTAGCAGGCCCAAACGATTGGGACTAATGGATTGGTATCGTTAAGTATAAAGCCGATGGTGAGAATATATGGGAGTACATCGATCTGAATGTTAAGAAAGATAATCTACCTAGACACAGAGCACCGTTAGAGCTATTACCATTAGTTGTTAATCCTCAGAAGACTACGTTTTTAGCCCTTAATAAAGGCAAGAAAGAAGAGCTTCGAGCTTTGCGAAAATAGTACAATTATGTTTATAAGCGATATAAGAAAGAGAAAGCAGCCCTCAAGTCTCTACGTACCTATATTATTAGCACTATATCCCGTAACTACATTAACTACACCTTTAAAGGAAATACCGTTTACGATGTCCTTGTGTCACTTAAGGAGGCAGTCGCTCCAACTAATAACGCTTAAAAAGTTAATCTAGCCACCTAATATTTAAAAATAAAGAAAGCCCCAAAGAGTTAAAATATTGAGAAGTGGCTCTATAAGTAGGAGAAGGTGTATAATAATTATAAGAAGGTTAAACTACCTAAGGTAGATGGCGATTAACTAGTTAAGGACTTCGTGTATACCGTCGAATCTGCCTCATTAGGATGGTTAAAATACTAGAAAAACGAATTATAGAACCTTAAGAGGAAGAAGGAAAAGCTACCTACCCTTTAAGCCATTATCGAGGTCTACCAAAATTATCGTTAATTAGACTTAGCTTAGAAGGCGAGGAGCCAGCACAGCTCCTACGCAGCTAGCTTTAAAGGAGAGCTAATTAATAAGCCTAAATTAGAAGATAAATTAGAAACTAAACTGGAAGCTAATTCTTTAAGAAGGACAGATAAGAAGGAATGGACAAAGCCGTGCCTATACGGATTACTATACCCGTAGAGAAAATGCTTCTACCTTATTAAGTTAATTCAACCGTCGGGTTGGAAACCAAATAATTTAAAAATGTAGTTAGTAGAGTAGAAGCTTGCTAAGGCTTCACCTGAATTTAAGGCCTTAATTAACTAATTAAGGAGCTAAGCCTTATCCAATAAGAAGCTAGAGAATGCAGAGAATACAGAGTAGAAGAGCTTACTTAGTAAACCACACGGAAGCTTTGTAGTTTATTAAGTAGGAGCTTATATTGCATTAGATTACGCTCTCCGTAATAGCGTAATTCTAGACCCTGTGATAACCTTATATATTATTAATAATAGAGTAAGATTTATAGGTAATATCCGACCGGCTAGTAAATAGTTGTATACTAGATCTGGTATAGAAAATATTAAAGGCTTTAGAACAGCTAAAGTTATAGTTATTACCCTATTAAGAAAGCAGAAGATCTATCTTATTAACGCTGTGTATGTACTAGGATTTCATATAAATCTAGTTTATAATTACAGACTTAATAAAAAGGGTGTCTTTTGGTATAATAAGGGCAACTACCTCTACCGTCGCAGTAGTAAGAAGTTCGCATATTACGGATATTACTATAGTTAGATAACCCTTAAATATAACGAATTAAAGCTAATAATAGAGGACGTGTCCTTTGCGGCTTAATTAATAGATCCTCTACTAAATTAAAAGGTAAACGGATGACTTTGGCATAGTTAACTCGGATACGCAGGAAGTGCTACTATTAAGCGATTGCCTAAGGAAGTAACTAGGGCGATTTTATAAGGCCCTATGATAATTAAATATAAGACTTATGCAGTTAGTAAAGCTTATAAGATTATATTAAGAAGAGCACCTACGGATAAAGCGATAAGACCTTTCTTCTGTATATATATAGATTTAATTTAGGGAATTAAAGCCTATAACGGATATAAGTACGCAATCCATTTCCTTAATAATTTGGTTTGAATAAATAAGGTTAAAACATTCGTATAAAAGTTATTAACCACCCAAGCAATTATTAAATATTGTAATGTAGTCGAGCGACGCTACGGCTTTAAAGTTGTTATCATTTATATTAATAACAAGTTATTGCTTAGAGGTAAATTTAATAACTAGACCGCTAAAAAGGGTATTATAGTGGAGTACTTAGCTCTAAGTACACCAGAGCAGAACGGTCCTGCGGAACGTTCTAGGGGGGTAATTATAACGAAGTCTTAATATATGCGAATTAAAGCTTAACTACTAGAGGAGCTTTGGCCTAAGGTCTTTAAAGCGGCAGCGTATATAATAAATAGGACACTAAGTAGACGGCTTAACTAGAAGACACCTTTTAAAAAGCTTTAATTAGTAATAGGTCTCTTACCAACTAAACCAAATATAGCTTACCTACGCGCCTACGGCTGTAGAGCCTATCTACTTAAATATAACATTCCTTACACTTAAAAACTTGCTCTTAGAGCCTATATTAGGTATCTAGTAGGGTATAATTTAACGAATATCTTCTAAATATATATACTAAGCGAAAAGAAGGTAATTTAAATAAGAGACGTTACGTTTAATAAGCGATTCGTCTATAATAATAGCAAGCCAGATCTTACAAATTTGCTTTAAGAGAAAGCCGATTAAATGCTAGAGGTAATTAATGTAATTAACCCCAATAGGACGCTTTAAGAAGACTTAAATAAGGATAAGGAAGACGAGATTTTTAATAAAATTTAGGTAGATACTAATGGAAATTAATAGGTGGATTCTAGTGGAAATTAGGGATAAATCGTCAACCGTGAGCAGCTAGACACTTAAGGCGATGACTTAATTATAGTAAACACCTCTAAGACCAATCCTCTACCTAGCCTTCCTATACCAGAATTAACGCTAGAGCCTTAATCGATTCCTACTAATGTAGAATCCTTAAGCACCTTAAGCACCTCTAGATCCTCCGCTCCTTCTATCCGTTGACGCCCCGGTTTTAAGTACGTTAAAATTAACCTAGAGGAGTTAAGGAAGAAGGACTTAGCTAAGGTCTCTAAGGACAATATTATACAAGGAAGAAGATTAAAGAAGCTAACAAAGCGAAATAAAGCTTATTTAACTTACCTTAAAGAGGTAGATACCTTCCAACTATTTTAAGCAGCCTTTTATACAGGGCTCAAATATTAAAAAAAAAAGTATCGCAATAAGCTTCTACCTCTACCTAAGAATTGGAAGGAGCTACTAACTTACTAGTATAAAGTAGAGTTCCTAGTAGCTGCTATAAAGGAGTATATAGACCTAGACAATCGTAGAACGTTTAAAGCCGTAAATAAGATACTATTTAATAAAACGGTACCTATTATATGGGTGTTTATATATAAAACGGACACCGATAGATACCTAATAAAATTTAAAGCCCGACTTTATATTAGAGGTAACCTATAAGAATTAATCTATAAGGACACCTATGTAGCAACTCTAGTAGCTAGAGTCTTTAGAGCTCTTACAGCAATTATCGCAGCATTTAATTTGGACGTTTAGTAGGGTAACGCTGTTAACGCGTTTATAAACAGCCTAATTAACGAAATCGTTTATATTAAATGTCTAGATGGATTTACTATTAAGGGTAAATGTCTACTACTACGCAGAGCTCTCTACGGACTTTAACGATCGCCACGTCTTTAGCATAACAACTTTAGTAATTAGTTCGTTAAATTAGGGTTAAAGCCCGTTAGTGGTGAGCCGTGCCTTTACTACAATAACTCACTAATCGTGTTTTTCTACGTGGACGATATCTGTGTCGCCTCTACTAAAGAAAATTAATTAGAGCTCTAGAGCTTTAAGGAAGCACTAATAAAGAAGTACGAGATAAAAGATCTAGGTAACCTGTCCTAGTTCCTAGGAATTTAAATTATAAGAGATAGAACTTAAAGAAAGCTTTAGCTCTGTTAAGACTCCTATATTAAGAAAATTACTAATATATTTTACCTAACTAATATACGCTTAGTTAGTACACCTATAAGCACTAATAAGCTCCTACCTAACCCGGAGGAAGCTTTAAAATAGAAGATCTATATCTATTAAAGGATGATTAGATTACTTCTTTATGCGACCTATATTATAAGACCTAATATAGCCAGAGCCTTAAGCAAGCTATTAGAGTTCCTATAAAACCCCTCACCTCTACACAATACCGCGGCCCGTTAAGTAATTACCTACCTCTATTAGATAAGGACACTTATAATTAAATACTTAGGTTAGAATATAGGAAGTTAAGCTTTTATAGGAGCAAATTATAATGGAACCTTATAGCAAGTACTACGGTGGGCTCGTTATTGGGCTAGGTGTATAGGTATTATAAGTAAGTCAACAACGTAATAATAACTGGTAGAGTGGTTGCCTAACAGATTAACTCCAATTATATTCTAAGAATCACTATAAGGAAAGAACTATCTAGAGTAGGGACTGTGGTCCTTTAAATATATAACCGTACTCCTAGGAAACCCTCCTTATACGTAAGGTACGTATTATATATAAGGTATATAAGTTCCCTTCGTTCCTCTCGTCCCTTATATAGCATATTATATAACTCGCTTACTATTCCTTATTATATAGTTCTACTAGCTCTATACTGGACCGTACTTATATTAACTAACTAGCTTCTTCTAACTCCCTTCCTAGTAGTTATAATATTATACTTAAAGCGTCTATAACACTATCTCCCTCCTTCCTATCTTCGTCCTTAAAGATTCTAAGCATCTCTAAGTTATTTACTAGAGGTATAATATCCGTTTAATTAATTTAGTTAATATTATTACTTATTATACCTAAAGCTTCTTCTTCTTTATACGCGCAATGTTATGCACGCACTATTGCTGCTATACTATCGCTAGGTGAAATAATGCCGTTTTTATATTCTTATTATGCGAAAGAGGGGTTAGTCTATGTCGCGTTAATAAGTCCTTCGTCTTAGCAACCTTCCTTTTATTTAGAGTGCACTAAAGCGAATATTTATTCGTCCTGTGATGTTCGCTCTTCTACTAACGCTAAGTATATACGTCCTATAACTCTTAATAGTCTTTAAGTTCCCTAAGTAATTTGTTATAGGGTCTTATATTTAGTCTACTACTACTTATTTAGATAGTAAGTTAACTTAAGCCCTTACTAAGCTAAAACGTTCTTAGGATATAGAGCAGAAGGCTCTAAAGGCCCATATTACTATATCTACTCGTCTCCTCCGTCTTAAGAAAGTTCGTAAGAAGGTTTATTTTAAGGAGTGGAAACTTATAGAATAAGGTTTACTAGAACTTGGCGATAAAAGAACGGATTCTCTTTAATTAGCGAAGGAAATAACTCTAAGTAGTTTAGCAGTCGCTCTTCCTAGGTCCCCCTTAGGTGACTTATTCTTTAGCGATCTTCCCTTATTAATGTTGCCTGACCTATTTTCTTCCGATACTCCTATACCTTTCCTATAGCATTCTTTAAATTCTTTAGTGGTTCCTAAGTAGTCTTATTATAGCCTATCTATTTAACCTCGTACTATGTTTTATTATTAACGTCCTTATAACTAACGATCTTTAAAACTTGCTATTTATCTTCTTCTCGTCCTCTATATATATCTGCTTTATAAACTAGTAGCTTAATATTCCTATATACTAGCTTTAGCATTGCGATATGCTGTATAGGGTAGATTTTTATCTTAGCTGGTAGGTTTAACTTAAACGTAACTAGTGAAATCCTTTAAATAATTTTAAAAGGTCCTAGTCTAATGTGGTCTAACTTCTTACTTAGTCGTTAACTCTTAAAATTTTTATATAGTAGCTATACTTTATCTCCCTCCTTAAGATCTGGTCCCTTAGATCTCTTAGCGTTATAGTATTTCTTTATTCTTTACTATACTACCTTAGCTATTTCCGTAAGGTTCTTATAAAGATTTATTAGTATCTCTATCCTTTACTTAGCTGTGCTACTTATCTTCTTTACTTAATATAGTAATAATAATGTTCTTAGCTTATATCTATAGTTCGCCTTAAATAGTAATATACCTATTTCTTTTTATGGTGTTATATTATATACAAATTATATAACTAGTAATAATAATACCTAATTATTCTATATGTAATTAATATAGTGCCTTAGATACTACTCTAGTGTTTAATTTAATCTTTTTATTTAACTGTCTGTCTGCGGATAATATATAGTAGAAGTTACTGCTTAAACTCCTTACTCCGCTAAGAATACCTTTTAAAATGCTGCTATAAATCTTAGATCTCTATCTAATATAATCTTACTTAGTGCTCTATATTTTATAAACACTTCTTTAATATAGATTCTAGCGATATTTTCTGCTAATATCTCTTCTATATATGCTATAAAGTATCCCCACTTTATAAGCTTATCCACTATTACTAAGATCGCGTTATAATCTTGTCCGGTAATAGGATCTCTTAATTTTAGCAACTTTATAATAAAGTCCTATAATATAACCTCCTATAGTCTCTCTAGTATTTTAATAGGTTGTAGCCCTCTATATAGCTTATACCTTATTAGTTTATTTCTTTAGCAATCTAGATACTTTCTAGTGACCTTTCTAGCTATTCTCTAGATTCTATTAATAATATATTCCTCCTAAAGTCTTAACACTAAGCCTATAGCCTTATTGTGTCCTTAAGTTAATCCCTTATAGAAATCTTCTATAAAGTGCTTTATTATGCTTCTTAGGATATACCTTGCTTTTTGGTTTTTATATATATCCGTCTATAGATCTTCTAGCTATGCTTTTAGAATTTTCTGTGCCTAAAAGCTTTTTAGTAACTTATAAATTTTCTCTAACTCTTCCTAAGTTACTATAATTTTTGGATAATTATACCTAATTAACCCATCTATATCCTTTTATAGTAAAGCCCCTAATGGCTTCTCCTTATTTTATAGTTTAGCCTTTTAACTTAGAGTATCTACCCTTATATTATCTGTACCCTTAGTATACTAAATCTTAAAATAGTATTCCGTAAGCATCTCTGCCTATCTAACCTATCTTTAGTTAAGTTCCTTTATTATTAGGAATTCTGTTAAGTTTTTATAATCCGTCTTAACTATAAATAGTTTCTCTATGCCTTATAAGAATACTCTCTATTTCTTTAGTACTATAACTATACCTAATAACTCCTTATTATAGATGTTATAGTTTAACTCTAGTAGTATTATCTTTTAACTATAGTATACTACTAGGTGCTATCCGTCTAGATGCTTTTATATAAAGTATACCCCTAGTATAAAGTCTAATATATTTATTTTTATAACTATCTCTAGACCTAGTTAATAGATCTTAAGAACTAGCTCCTAGGTAAATAACCCTTTAACTCTCTTAAACAGTTTTTATTACTCCTTTCCCTATATCTATAGTTTTTCTTTCTTTATTAACTATATAAATGGTTTAATATCTTTTAACCATTACGCTATAAACCTTCTATAGTAATTATAAAACCCTAGAAATAATTTTAACTACGTAACATTCTCTAGTTTCTACTAATTTACTATAGCCTTAATCTTTTTTAGATCTATATTAAGTTAACCTAATTTAATAATAAATCTAACGAAATTAGTCTTTCTAGTAAAGAACTTGCATTTCTTAATTGCTACCAGCATCTATTCCTCTTATAGTCTCTTTAAAACCTATTTAACGTGTTCTCTATATTCTTCCTTAATTATTAAGTAGATAATAATATTATTAAGATATGCTATAATAAATTCATCTAAGTATTCTCCTAATATATTATTAATTCGCTTTTAAAACGTTACTAGTGCGTTTATAAGCCCGAATTGCATAACTAATAGTTTATATAGTCCTTCCTTTAACCTAAAGGCTGCCTTTTATTTATTGCCTTCCTTAATTCTAATCTAATAGTACGCCTATCTTAGATCTATTTTTATAAAGATTTACGCATTACCTATCCTGTCTTAGATTTCGCTAATTAAGGGTAAAGGATACCTATCCTTTCTAGTAATGCTATTTAACTATCTATAGTTAATATATAGCCTTAGCTTGCTATTCTTCTTTAGTACGAATAGTACTAGATAACCCGCTAATAATTACAATGGTCTAATATATCCTTTTTATAAGTTTTTTTAGATAAACTCTTTTAATGCTTTACCCTCTTCTTTAGTAAGCTTATAGATTAAAAAGAACCTTAGACTTATTCCTAGTTCTAATTCTATCTTATAATCCTATACTATATACTTTAATAGCTTTTTACTTTCTAGTAACTATAGTTTTTTACCGTACTTATGGTATCTTTTTAGTATATAGCTTAGCCCTTTTTCTATTTCCTTATAGGTTGCTCCTACTTAGTACTATACCAACTTAGCTTGTTATTGTATCTTACGGCGTTAAGTATTTCTACTATTAACCTAATCTATAATCTAATCGATCTTTAGATTATATTTCTATAACTAAGGCATTCCTAACACTGCCTTATTATTCCCTAATAGTAATATATTAAAAGATATCTTAATCTGTCTTTCTTTAATGGTTATCTAAATAGGTCCTATTTTAAGATTAATAATACCTCCTCCGTAGGCTATTAGATCTTCTAAAATTATTATTAATAGGTAAGAATATTCCTTTTTCCTATATGGTAACCCTATTCTTTTAACTGCTACTAGTAAGATATAGTTCCTTATTACTCCACTATCTATTAATGCCTTAAACTATTAATCTTATTACTTAACTTATAAATTTAGGTGTTATCCTTAAATTCCTTTAAGGGTTTAAGGCTCTACTACTAGCTCCCTTTAGTTTTATAGGCCTCTACTTTTCCTAACTATTAGCTACTTAATTCTGTTTATACTTAGTCTAACTTAGGCTAATACTTAATTTGCTTTTTATCTTTAATATACCATAGATAGGTGTTCTCTAAATATTCCTACTATTGTCGTCTATCTAGGTATTTTTCCATAAGGAATCTTCCTAGTTAAAGCGTTAAGTCCCCTTATTCTTAAACTTCTGTAAAATACTAACTATATATATACTTAGCATTCCTAAACTATTTCTTATCTAGTGCCTAATATATTCTTATAGAGTATTTCCGGTTCTTTTCTTTTAGGTTTTTATATATATTGTATATATTATCTACGCATACAATTTATACTAATATATAGTGCGCTAGGTGTCTTAGGTTAACTTTTAACTTATCTTTATCTTTAAGTTTAAACCTTTATCGCGTTAATCTAAACGTTACTATCTTATTTGCTAGTACCAATATTTATATTATCTCTTTTTAATCTACAGCTTATTCCTTTAGATTCTTTAATATTATAATTAAGGCTCCTTTAATATAACTTATCTGTCTCTTAGATATTACTTAATCTAGTATAACCTTTTCGTCTAACTATATATAAAAGTCTTTTTACTTATTATTATATTATTGCCTAAACCACTTTCAGTATAGCTTACTAAGTGTATACAATCTATCTATAAGGAAGTATTTTTTCATTACTACTTTATAACAGCCTTTTATATATTATTTTTGGAATCTAGTTAGAATCCCTAGATTTTCTTTTTCTTCTAGTTTTATAAGCTACTTGGCTCTAGGTATACCTACCTTTAGCCTATTAATAACCTTCTATATAGGTATCTTTTTCCTAAAGTAATTTAGCATTTTTAGCTCTATAGATTGTTTCTGCTATATAAAGATTTATTGTCTAAATTCTTCTATACTTTCTTATAGTTATTATTTTTCTAATAAATCCTTAACGTCCTTATACTTTTTAACCTTAGTATTAACTTTTTAATCTTTAGGCTAAATACTATATTCCCCTAGTAAGTCTTCTAGGTTTATATATCTGTCTCCTAATCTAACTGCTATTTATATCGCAGATTCTCTAATCTATAAAGAAGCTCCTTACTTCTTGCCTATAGGTGTCCTTATTTATACTCTAAATTCTTAGTTTCTTAGATTCTTTAATCCTAAGCTTGCTTTTAACTTAAGCTTAGCTCCCGCCTTAGTCCAACTAGGCGTCTATAATGTTCTTATCTTATCTTAAAAGTCTTAAATCTTATTTATCTTGTCTTAAGAATATAATACCTATAGGAAACTCTATCCTAAGCTTATTTGTATATCTTTAAACTAAGCTGCTGCTCTACTCTATCGGTTTTCGTCTATTATAGGTCCTTAAGCTATTCTTATCCTATTTTTGGAATCTTAGATCTCTTTTATCTCGTCTTAAAAATCTTAAGCCTTTAGCCTTTTACCTTTATTAAGTGGTAAGCTAGCACTAGCAGTTATCTACTTACTTAATCTCTTTTAAATACTACTCTTACCGTTTTATAAAGCAATAGATGCCGTATCTAACAGTATTATAATACCCGTTACTAAACCTTACTCTATAGCGGTCTTAGTCTCTATTTTTATTACATTATTAAGGTTTAGATACCCCTAGTTAGTTCCTTTACTATCCTTATCGCTACTAATTAATAAATACTCTAATTTTATTATTATTATTACTAATTATTATCCGTATATTACTATAACATTCTAATCTAGCTTATAGAGTTAATCCTATTTTTTATCTAACTCTTTAGTTCCTCTAAGTCCTTTTAACTCTAGCTCTTATAGCTAATAGCTTACGCCGTACTTAGCGTCTTTATAAATTTAGCATATATTATTATAATAAAACGTAAAACTTTAAATTAAACATTCTTTTGTTTTTTATAGTATACTATTATCCCTTTATACGTATATATCTTCTGCTAGTTAGGTTCCCTTTATTATATAGTAACTCTAACTATCTTTATAATCCCTCGCGAAATAACCCTATTTCCCGCAATTTATACAAGCTCCGTCTTTAAACTATTAACTTTGCTATAGAGTTTGCCTAAATGTCTTCTACTGGTAAGATCCCTAATTTAGCCTTTACTCCTTAGTCCTATAATTACTAAATCCTTAACCTCTAGGTTTCTATAGTTTCTTACTCTATCTCTTATAGGCTTCTTTAGTACCGCTTAGGTCCATTAGCTCTACGCTATACTATAGTTTTTAACTTAGCTTTTATTATTACGTACTTTACGCCTTATATAACTATAAAACTCTATCCTAACCTCTCTTAGTCTGTTCCCTTTAGAAGATCCTATTATTAATCTTTATTACTTAATCTATTAATTCCCTTAGGGTATCCACATCTTTTATCAGAATAATTACGTCTTAAACTTTAGCCTTAAGTCCCTATTTATACTATGCTATAAGCGCCCTATTATTCCACTTAACTTATATAGCTAGCGTTTAGAACTATATTATATACTTAATTGCTAAGGTTTATTACGTAATATTTTAGAGTTTTCTTTCCGCTGTAGTTACTGCCTCTAGGTCTCCAAATATTTATATAAGTTGCTCTATAAATCCTTCCTAACTTAAGAATATAAACCGCACCTCTTAATTAATAGTTGTTATTCTATTTGCTTATATTTCTATAAGGTAAGGCTTAAACTATTTAAGTGCTCTTCCTAATAAGAATAACCCCGCGTAAGCTATTCGATCTATAGGTATTACCAGCTTTACTCCTTTTTACGCTACCTTAAAGTGCATTTACGTAAGGAATCCTTTAAGCTTTAATCTTTCTCCTAAGAATCTTTTAATTAATAGTAACTTAACCTTTACTACGCCTATCCCGTTAATCCTTTATTTAAGTATTGTATTATTCTCTATTAACTAGTTAACTATCTTTTATAGTTATTTAACTATTATAGGTTATTACAAGTTAGTATTTGCTATACTAGTATTGCCTTTAGACCTTAAAGTAGTTGCTGCTATTAATAGTGTTATAGTGGCTGCTTTTAGTGGTATATTATTTAACTTATTAAAACCGTAACTAGGTAGTAATTGTGTAACGGAACCTTATAATAAGTACTACGGTAAGTTTATTATTAGGCTAGGTATATAAGTATTATAAGTAAGTTAACAACGTAATAATAATTAGTGGAGTAGTTGCCTAATAAATTAACTCTAATTATATTCTAAAAATTACTATAAGGAAAGAACTATCTAGAGTAGGGACTATAGTCCTTTAAATATATAACCGTACTCCTAGGAAACCCTTCTTATATATAAGGTACGCATTATATAAGTTCCTCCTATTTCTCTTGTTCCTTATATAGCATATTATATAACTCGCTTACTATTCCTTATTATATAGTTTTACTAGCTCTATACTAAACTGTGCTTATATTAACTAACTAGCTTCTTCTAACTCCTTTTTAAGTAGTTATAATATTATACTTAAAGCATCCGTAATACCATCTCCCTTCTTTTTATTTTTATTCTTAAAGATTCTAAGCATCTTTAAGTCATTTACTAGAGGTGTAATATCTATCTAATTAATCTGGTTAATATTATTGCTTATTATACCTAAAGCATCTTCCTCTTTATACGCGTAATGTTATGCACGCACTATTACTGCTATACTATTACTAGGTAAAATAATGCCGTTTCTATATTCTTGTTGTATAAAAAAGGGGTTAATTTATGTTGCGCTAGTAAGTCCTTTATCTTGGCAACCTTTCTCTTATTTAAAGTGCACTAAAGTAAACATTTATTTATCCTATAATATTCGCTCTTCTTCTAACGCTAAGTATACGCGTTCTATAACTCTTAATAGTCTTTAAGTTCCCTAAGTAATTTATTATAGGGTCTTATATTTAATCTACTACTACTTATCTAGATAGTAAGCTAACTTAAGCCCTTACTAAGTTAGAATATTTTTAAAATATAGAGCAGAAGGCTTTAAAGGCCCATATTACTATATCTACTTATCTCCTCCGTCTTAAGAAAGTTTATAAAAAGGTTTATTTTAAGGAGTAGAAGCTTATAGAATAAGGTTTACTAGAACTTAGCGATAAAAAAACGGATTCTTTTTAATTAGTAAAGGAAATAACTCTAAGTAGTTCGGCAGTCGCTTCTCCTAGGTCCCCCTTAGGTAACTTATTTTTTAGTAATCTTCCTTTATTAATATTACCTAACCTATTCTCTTCCAATACTCCTATACCTTTCCTATAATATTCTTTAAATTTTTTAGTAGTTTCTAGGTAGTCTTATTATAGCCTATCTACTTAACCTTATACTATATTTTATTGTTAACGTCCTTATAACTAACGATTTTTAAAACTTACTATTTATTTTCTTTTTGTCCTCTATATATGTCTACTTTATAGACTAATGGCTTAACTTTCCTATATACTAGCTCTAGCATTGCGATATACTATATAGGGTAGATTTTTATCTTAGCTAGTAGGTTTAACTTAAACGTAACTGGTGAAATTCTTTACGTAATTTTAAAAGGTCCTAGTCTAATATAGTTTAACTTCTTACTTAGTCGTTAACTCTTAAAAATTTTATATAGTAGCTATACTTTATCTCCCTCCTTAAGATTTAGTCCCTTAGATCTCTTAGCGTTATAGTATTTCTTTATTCTTTGCTATACTACCTTAGCTGTTTCCATAAGGTTCTTATAAAGATTTATTAGTGTCTCTATTTTTTACTTAGCTATACTACTTATCTTCTTTGCTTAATATAGTGATAATAATATTTTTAGCTTATATCTATAGTTCGCCTTAAATAGTAATATACCTATTCCTTTTTATGGTGTTATATTATATATAAACTATATAATTAGTAACAATAATACCCAATTATTCTGTGCGTAATTAATATAGTGCCTTAGATACTACTTTAGTGTCTAATTTAATCTTTCCGTTTAACCGTCTATCTGCGGATAATATGCGGTAGAAGTTGCTACTTAAACTTTTTACTTCGCTAAAAATACCTCCTAAAATACTACTATAAATCTTAGATCTCTATCCAATATAATCTTACTTAGTGCTCTATATCTTGCGAATACTTCTTTAATATAGATTCTAGCGACATTTTCTACTAATATCTCTTCTGTATACGCTATAAAGTATCCCCACTTTATAAGCTTGTTTACTATTACTAAAATCACATTATAATCTTATCCGGTAATAGGATCTCTTAATTTTAGTAACTTTATAATAAAGTCCTATAATATAACCTCCTATAGTCTCTCTAGTATTTTAATAGGTTGTAGCCCTCTATATAGCTTATACCTTATTAGTTTGTTTCTCTAGTAATTTAAATACTCTCTAGTGACCTTTTTAGCTATCCTCTAGATTCCGTCAATAATATATTCCTCTTAGAGTCTTAATACTAAGCCCGTGGCCCTATTATATCCTTAAGTTAATCCCTTATAGAAATCTTCTATAAAGTGCTTTACTATACTTCTTAGGATATACCTTACTTCTCGGTTTTTATACATATCCGTTTATAGATCTTCTAGCTATACTTCTAGAATTTTCTATACCTAAAAGCTTTCTAGTAACTTATAAATTTTCTCTAACTCTTCCTAAGTTACTATAATTTTTGGATAATTATACCTAATTAACCCATTTATATCCTTTTACAGTAAAGCCCCTAATAGCTTCTCCTCATTTTATAGTTTAGCCTTTTAACTTAGAGCATCTGCCCTTATATTGTCTATACCCTTAGTATACTAAATCTTAAAATAGTATTCCGTAAGCATCTCTACCCATCTAACCTATCTTTAGTTAAGTTCCTTTATTATTAAGAATCCTGTTAGGTTCTTATAATCTATCTTAACTATAAATAGTTTCTCTATACCTTATAAGAATGCTCTCTATTTCTTTAGTGCTATAACTATACCTAATAACTCCTTATTATAGATGTTATAGTTTAACTCTAG
>Ga0307515_10013568_pt1 | contig 15205 bp, 8 predicted proteins | sample 17_EM_MG_FD_194513 | JGI IMG/M metagenome (GOLD analysis project Ga0307515, IMG submission 194513) | Populus trichocarpa ectomycorrhiza microbial communities from riparian zone in the Pacific Northwest, United States - 17_EM | ecosystem: Host-associated > Plants > Roots > Unclassified | place... | reverse complement strand
CTTGGGAAAATTGTGTAATTTAATATATATAAATATTATTAAAAAAATTAATGACATAACCCTTGCGCTCTTAGTGTGTCGCGTGTGAGGCCATCCAATTTTCAAATGCCGCATTCTACAACGATGTTTGAACTGTCTTGGTGTTGTCTCCTTAGAGAGGAGACTTGTGTAGCCAAAGACCATTGGGTTTGACGCCAATGACATTTTTTTTTATTTTGTCCCTCTCTCCTCCTTTGCAATTCATGCTTGACATTTAAAATTTTAGGGTAGTCCCTTTAAGTGGAGATATTTGAGTGTCATTCCTCATTTTTTTAATTTGTAATTCTTGTCCCTGACTCTTTTGTAAATTGTTGATTTATTTTTAATCTTATCATTCAATCTAATTTTTTTTATTTTTTCAAATTTGGTCTCGATTCTTTTTTTTCCTTCATTTTTTCTTGTCTCTTCTGTAAACTTTCAATTGTTTTCAATTTTATCATTTAATTAAAATTTTCAATTTGTTATTTTTTAAAATTTGGTTCTTATTATTTTGATGGTTTCTTCTTTTAATTCTGTTGTTGAATTGATTTTTCCTTTCAATTTAGTCCTTCAATCTAAAATTATCCATCCTCTCATTTTGTTTTTCAAATTTGACTCTCATTCATTTAATTGTTATTTTTTCTTTTGAATTTTTTTTGTGATTTTTTTTCAATTTCACCATTTTATGTTTGATTTATTGAAATTTAAGATTCATGATTTTTTTAAATTTGGTGTTTCCGATCAAATGACTCGGGTCATGGGTTTTAAAAGATAACATAGACAGATAACATAGACGTACATCGTTTTTTGGACTTATTTACCTTTTCGATCTCATTATTTGATGTTTATTTAAAAAAAATAGAATTAATGTTTTTCTTTGTTTTTTATTTTATAAGGTTATCCTGATTTCATGACTTGACTCATGTGTGTTTGACGAGTTAATCCGGGTGGGCTTATGCTTTTTTTTTGCTATTAATTGCTGTTTTTTCTTTTGGATCCTTTTGTGTGATTGATTTTTCTTTTAAATTTCATCCTGCAATATTTGATTTGTTAAGAATTGGCCTCTGTGGTTTTTTTTATATTCGGTGCTACCAATCAAATGGCTCGAGATAAGGGTGGGCTTTAATTTATTTTTGGGACTTATGTTTTTCCATCTCATGATTTGACATTGGTTTTTTTAAAAATTACGTGTCGTGATTTTCTTTGTTTTTCTTTTTGTTAGGTTATCTCAATCTCATAACCTAACCCGTGGGTTAGGCGGGCTAACCCAGACGGGCTCAAGCCTTTTCTTGGCTTATAATTGTTTTTTTTTTTAATGTTTGATTTTATTTTCAATATCATCCTTCAACATTTGATTAGTTGAAGATTAACCTTTCAAGTTTGTCAAATTTAGTCATTTTAGTCAAATGACTTAGATCACAAGCTTAGTGGGTTAACATAGGTTGACATCGTTTTTTTAGGTTATTTTCTTTTTTGATTTTCATCATTTGACATTAGTTTTTCTCATTCGACATTGGTTTTTTCTATTCTTTAAAACATGATTGCGTCGCCTGAACATCATTTTTTTTGCTCAATTTTTTTTTATCTGGTCATTGGTAGAGCACGAGTCACATAGTAAGAAATACTAAAACACATGGGGAAAACATTGTGGGTGGTCCATAGTATTTTCTCATTTTACCCCTATAAAAACAAACTAAATGCCTAGCTATTAGAGGTATTTTGGTATTCTCACAGGGGTATAAATGTCTTTATACATTTGTTATGCTTAGTAAAATAACTTTGTTACCACTGGAATCAAAATTTTTAAGGCTTATGCCCAGGAGCATTTATATCCTTTTCATTTTTTATGCATAGTGAAATGACTAAATTACTCTTTAGAAGTAAAATCTCATTAACTAATGGTTAAGGGTGTTTTGGTATTTTTATGATGTTTTTTTATATATAATAATCAAGTTTGTCGAGAGGCTTTATTGGATTTTCAATTTTTAATGTACAATAAAATTACTTACATGCTATCAGGGTAAAAGAAATTAAAGCTCCCTTGCAGGGGCTTTTTTTTTATTATTATCTTTTGATCTTGGCTTTTTTGTTATTCTCAAGAGAGTAAATATAAAATACTCACAAAAAGAAAAAGTTTGCGAATGCAATGTGGATGCTGCCCACGCCTTTCGAGCAGTGCATGCAGTGGCGTCTTACAGCTAAACACTATTTTTAAGATGGTATTGAAAGCGTGTTGACGTCCTCTACTTGGTGGTGCTGTATGTGTGCGAGATGGAGCTTCAGTTGGGCTCTAAAGGAATTTTTCCCTGTCCTGATCCTTCTTTCTCTATCTTATCCTTGTTGAAGTATGAGTGTGTCATATCATTTATTTTTTATATTCAATTTAGTCCTTATTCTTTTGATCACTATATGTTTTGTTTTTTTTAATCTTACTTTGATTGTTTTTTTTTTCAATCTCATCCTTGTTATTTAGTTTAATTTGAGTATCATGTCAAATTTGGTTCTCATTCTTTTGTTTTTTTTCCTTTTACCAATTAAATTTTGTTTTCAATTTCATCCCTAAGCATTTGATTTTAATTTATTCTTATGTCAAATTTGATCTCCATTCTTTTAATTGTTGTGTGTTTTGTTTTGAATGCTCTTTTTTTTTCCAATTTAATCCCTTAGCATTTTTCTTATTAAGAGTTTTTTTTATTAATTGTTTTTTCCTTTATATGGGGTTAGCCCCGACCTCATGGCCAGGGTCACGGGTCTTAAAGGTTAACGCAAGTTAAATTTGATTTTTTAGATCCTTTTATAAATTTGATTTATTTTCAGTTTCATTCTTCAACATTTGATTTTTTTTTTAATTGATCTTCATGATTGTTTTCAACTTTCTTTTATGTTGGGTTATCCAGATCCCAAGTTGACTTATATTTGTTTTTGTTAATTTTTTTTTATAGTTTCACTAGTAAGCGTGTTTTTTATTGAGAATTTTGCTTCTTTGTTTTTTTTAGGAATTGATCTTTGTGCTTTTAATTTTTTACTTTCCTCTCTATGAGTTTATTTTAATTATGTGCCCATGGTCTCGAGGTTAGCGAGTTAAGCCAAGTTGACCCGTATCTTTTTTTTCATTGTTTTTTTTTAAATTATATTTTTTCAGTTTCTCAATTCAGTATTGGGTTGTTTAATAGGTGGACTTCATAGTTTTTTTTTTCAATATGCTTTCATTGATGACTTTTTTTTTTTTACTTTATATTAGCACGAATAATCATTTGATTGAACAAAACGTTTATCCTAAGATACAAAGTTACTAGACAAACCTGAGCGTATGGTCCATATTGCAAGATCAAATATTTTAATCTTAGTTATCCCTTGTTCAAATATTGATATATTTAATTACATGTTTGTATAAGCATTTGGGTTTGTGACTGAGAATTGTTTATATACAAAAACAAGTTGGAGAAACCTATATTTTTATTTTTTATTGAAATTTTTTTTATTTGATCCACGGTGAAGTGCGGGTCATATAGATAGTAGTTATCTAAAAAGACTACAAATATCCTAAAAACTTAATAAATATAATAAATAAACATTATTAATAATAATAAATTATTATTAACACTTAACAATTAACAAAAGAAACTAAAAAGACTTGGGGGTGTTTTTTCAGTGCACAATACTATTCACACACTCATAAATCATTATTCATTGCACTATTCATGCGACATGTCTTCTCACTTCAATCCTTATAATTTTTACATTTTATGTTTCGGTCATATAACTTCATTTTTATTATATTTTAGTCATTGACAAAAGAAGAGAGAGAAAAAACTTTCCATCGACCACATTCCAGCCATAAAAACACTAATTTTAGTGTTACTTGTTTATTTTTAAGAGAAAAATTCAATGGAGACGATTTGAGCTTGAATCAAGTAAAAAAAAAAAAAGTAGATTGGAATTCAAAAGATGTGTTTTGATTTGAATTAATTTTTAGATTTTAACCCAATTATAGTTTGTTTTGGGGTTGGAAATGAGGTTATGAAGGTTATTGGGATTTTTTATTTGCTTTTAGGTGAAAATAAATTAATTTTTAAATTGTTTTATTGTTTTTTTTACAGCGCTATTACAAAAAAAAAGAAAAGAAAAAGGAAACCCCTTAACTGACAACCTAACACTACGAGCAAATAATAATAAAAAAAAAAGAGAGATAGAATACAAATTAATACTATCAAATGCAAGAAAGAAATAAAGAAAAACAAAAGTTGCCTCGATATCCGTACATGCAGCATGGCAGGGCAGAGAGGGTCCTCCTCACACATTGATATGTGAAAGGAAATAGGAGAAAAACACAGAGTAGGGTTTCTATAAAGCGTCCCAATCAGGCTGATGGGTACGAGATATGCTCTCTCTATATCATAAGATATCTTTGGCTGCTCTTCCTCTGTTGAATATTCGGTCAAAACTCAAAACTAAAGCAGAATATAACATAAAACATGTATTAAAATGGGTTTTTACTTGACACTTGGTGTAAAAAAAACAAAAGAAAAAACCAAATATATGCCACGAATTTTAGCTGGTTAGTCAATTATCTAGGGTAAGAAATGTGCATGCACATGCCATAAGGTAATTGCGTGATCTTCCCTTATCAACAACACCCTTTTTGCAAGAACATAATCGTGCAGACTCCATTACAGAGTTGACACGCAATGGGCAGTGTATCTCAGAGCTTTAGGATGCCAATCTCGGCGAAACATCAAGTATGGTGATCAGTGAGCAATATTGCCACATCCACACTAAGGTAAAAGAAAGAGACGCAGGCAATAAAGGGTATCTAGACAGATTTATAACACGTAGAAGATAATGTAAAATTGGAAAACCGAAAGCAAGATATGGAGGAAAAGCTCCTTGACATGTTGAGCAAGAAGAATTAATGGCTGTGATGCTATCCTGTGTTGAACACAGAAATTCTGCTTCCAATAAAGATATGCATGACCAGGAGGTCGATCACATCCCGAAAAGAACATACATGAACAAGAGCAGTTTTTTTTATTTTCTTTTTCAAGTTGCTGATGCACTTTTGTCATCTGGTGAGATAGAGAAGAATATCATCATTTTTCCATGGGAAAATGTGCGAAAAAAGCACAGAAGAGCAAACTCCAAATTACTTGATGTGTCAACATTTCAGGTCCTGCAAAAAGTTGCACTCAAACAAACACAGTGATCATCCCTATCCACTACTTTTGTTACTGTAAGGACATTTGGAGCCCCCTTCTGGTCCTGTCAACATGTATAGACAAATACGTGCACCTGGATTTTTTTTGTTTGCTGCACTGCACGATTATTCTCTCTCCCTACCGCGCTTTCATTCCCCTTTTTTTTTTTATAAGCATTTGCTTTTTTTGTGAACATGATATCTTTAGTTACATGTCTCACGTGTGCTGCTTAACAGTAATTATTCTCTTCGACTAAGATGGTTGAGGGGAAAGGACAAGTCCCTTCTCAGTAAAAACAGAAAATAAAAATTATCATGTAATATTTTAGCCATTAAAAATTTTAATTATTTTAAAAATCTAAATAAAAAAATTAATTCTGTATAGAAATGACATATCACACCTCATACACTTTATCTAAGTTAAACTATATTGTTTATTTGTTTGATATATATTAAAGTAATGTTATGTTTTCTAATTGTTGGTCTGTTTAATGATTAAAGCTAGTACAACTCAGCACAATGGACCATAGCTGAGGGTGTCAAGCCTAGCTATTCTAGAGTTAAAACATAAAATAAAAGAAATTATCTTTTTATTTAATATAGGAAATATGTTTTATGTATAAGTTCATAATCCCGTATATTTTAAAAAATAAAATAATTTTTTGTGTTTTTAAAATATAGGCTAAGTTCTAATGGAAGATCATAAACTGGTTATGATACCTATTGACTGATTTTTATTTTTTTCAAAGTATGATAAAAATATGCTTGAATTTTTTTTGAATTTGGCTGTATGCACGGAAACAAAAAAAAATATTTTTGTATTTTAGGAATAAGGAGAATTTTTTATTTGTTTTTGTAATTTTGAAAAATCGTATCTTATAGTGTAAGTCTATAACTCAATATTAAGTGAAATTGCTGGAAAAACACGCGAGGGATCCACAAATAATTTTAATATGGTCCTTGGATTTTCTCAGAATTTTTGAAAACTATTTGAGGCTTGTTTGGATAAAGCACAAAAAAAAAAAAAATAAACCTTGCTAGAAAATTAGTAGGGCGCCTCAACTAAAAGTCAGAGGCTTAAAAGTTGTCTTAAGGCCATGTTTGACAAACACGCCTTAAGAACACACAAAAAAAACATTTTTTTCCCTCTTGGTAAAAACTTGACTAGCCAAATACGCCCTTATTTCAGGAATGAGCTTAGTCTAGTCACGTGGGCTAGGCTTCCCGAGGCTCAAGCCCAGAGATTAAACTTAGAATGGGCTTAGCCCAAGGATGGACTTCCTAACCCGAGGCCCAAGCCCATTAACACAACCCAAAATAAAAACAAAACATATGAAGATCAAATAAAAGATTTTTGCTGGAATCCGATGAAGAACGCGAAGAACACTATAAAAGAACCCAAGAATGCGAGTTTGATTTCAGACTAAATATAACAATCCCAAAGGCATGAGAAGGTTGGAAATCATACAAGGATCAATAATTTAGCATCCATCCACTTCGATTATCACCGAATCATCACGATTTGATCAGATGAGGTTTCAATTTTGAACCGAAACCATGAGAATAAAACACTGAAATACAAGTTATTGATGAAAAAACCCTAGATTATTGGCTAATGGTATCATACGAAGTGTCTATTGAAAAGAAATAAACTAAAACTAGTCCAAATCATGGAACCAATGTAATATTCTTCCAAGAACATTTACCAGAAAACCAAGAATTGCCTAGAAAAAAGTTTAACCTATAAATAAGCCTTAATAAACTAGTAAATAGCCTAAACTTAGCAATCATATCCTAATCATGCTCAAAACAATTTTCTTTAACCATCAAAACAACAATAAACAGAGAATCAAAGGTCAAATCAGTAAGCAAAGTCTATATTCTATAACAAACCAGAAACACATTTCAACATTCTGTTGACTATTTTTCACATTCTTAACCATAAACAACATGCATTTGGCATAAGCGAACCCATCCAACCACTAGTAATGGTCTCTTTGGTATCTTCACTTAAGTCATGATGGTGAATGGCAGTGTAAGTGTGTCTATGAGAGTAGATAGAGAGGTGGTAACAATGTTGAGGATAGGTGGTTGAAGGGCTGATGTCTCTTTCCAGCTTTTTTTGTTTGTGCCTTTATCATGAGTTTTTAAAAGGTAATGGGGATCATTAAGAGACCATGATCTGAACCATTATCACCTATTAATGTCGAAGAATGAATCCAAACCATTTGAGTCCTTAAACACCTAAATTTGTATTTACCTTCTCAAATTTTATTTTTCTTGTTAACAGGGCCTTCATCAGTCAAATTTGAACTGCCAATTCTCTAACCTTGTATATTTTGATCATTCCCAACCATTTTTTGGCAATTTTCTAGGCATGCTTCATGTTCTTCCCATTAATATATATTTTTCTGATTTCTTTTCAATTTTTTTTTTGTATTTTCATTTTTTCTAATTTTTTATGTAGGGCCCACAAAATAGGTAACAACTTTAAACATTTGATATTTTGAACCGTACTTTATGTTCTACATATTACAAATTCACTGTAATGTTTATCTTGAACATATGCTCTTCATGATGTTGTAATCATATTTTCATGATTTTCTTTGCCATAAATCCTTTCTTCAATGATATTGTGATCATATCTCCATGATTCTCTTGTTTTGATTTGTATATCCGTTTTCATGTGTAGCAATATTTATGTTGTAATCTCTATTTAAAATGAATGTAACATGAAAGAATAAAGAGGTTAACTTTTCTACATGATATCAGAGCTACTAGAGGTACAAACAATGAGGTTTTCGACCTCTTGAATCCTACCTTTATTCACTTCTCATTTTCTTGAATTTTCATCTTTAATGCTCATTTATATAATATCTCCATTAAGTTAGTCTCCAACAATTATCTTTTATTGAAAGCATAGGTCACTGTATTTTTATATAGTGATGGCCTTCTCAGTTACATGTAAAATTAAGTTTTATATCTATCACCAACTATCATTGGTTAGGATGATATGTTACAAATCAACCTCGCGAAAGCTAACTGCTGCACATTGACCAATTAATTCTTGGATGGATCAATAGATCTCTGTTTGATAGTCCCTTATCCTAAGTCATTAACAATGAATCCTTTCATGAAGCTTGGCAAGTTTTGAAGACTTTTCATGGTAATCATACTTGGGATCGTATTTAGCATATGAAAATCAAGTTATAGTCTCTCAATAAAGGCTTTAAAGGACTATCTGTAAAAAGCCAACTCTTTAGTGTTGTCTCTATGTTGTACAAAGAAGCCAATAGATGAATATTAGTTCGTCATTTGTGTTATATGATGCTTAGGATCCTAGTTTGATCCTATAGTAGTGACTTTTAATGCTTAGGATACTTTTCCATTGGTTTAGCAAACTTTATGATTTTAATATAAGACTTTATAATAGCATGATCAACCTCTTCCAATGTTGCATTTTAAACAAATCATGGCAGAACCAATACAAGACCTCATGAAGGTCATGATCCTTATAACCGTAATGGTGTCAATCATCTGCCCAACTCTTAATCACGATACAAAGATGCTTAGTAGGTCATTTTAAAACTAAACCACAACTATTATAAAATTATGATGGATATAGAAATAGTCTTAGAAATGGTGACATTTATCTTCTCTATGCATAGAGGCTCAAACCATAAAGCAAATGGATGTTATACCAATATAAAACTTGATGCCCTATAAATTATTGATACTATAGGGGATACTCAGTATCTCAATACTTGCACAAATAATCACATGACATGTGATACAAGTAAATTACAAGGTATTCATTCTTATCTCGAAAATGATTATGTTATGATTGCAAATGGACATGGATAACCTATATATGATATTAAACAACTTTTGTTGCCCATGGCTAATATCAAACTGAATAATGTTTTTATTGTCTTGATATTAAAAAGAAATCTATATCTATTTTCAATTTACAAAGGATAATAACTATTTTTTTTATCCTCGTGAATTTCTTCTTAAGAACATGGGAATGTGACACGATCAAAGAGTTGATGTCTTATTCCAAGTGCAGGAGTGTCAAAGTAATAAATAACCCGGCAAGACCGGGGTCGAACCACATGGAGATTAACTATATAATAATAATAATAATAATAATAATAATAATGAGTTAAAGAGAATTTTGAGATGTGAAATTAATGTGAGGATTAAACAATGATAAAAACAAATGTCAAAGCTAGAGGATCCACTAATGGTATTTCAAATAAGTATAATATAAACTCTTTTTATTACTCAACTAGAAACCACACACAAAGGAGGTTCCAATCAGATGATTTGTCATTAATAGCTCATTATAAATTATTAACATGATCATATTAGTTATCTTATTTAAGTGACACCAACACTACAACATTTAACAGTTTTACCGATGAAATTTTTCTGTCGGCGTAAGACACATATTCCATCGATAATTAATTTACCAACGAAATCACCGACAGAAATGCTCCATCGGTGAATCTTTCATCGGTAATTTTTTATCCGTCGGTAAATCTGTTGGTATTAAAAAAATATTATTACCGACGGATTTACTGACGGAACAGACGCGTCGGTAATAATATTTTTTTATTACCAACGGAAATTCCGTCGGTAAGTATTTAAATTTTTTTTTAAAAAAAATTCATTTTATAAAATTATTAAATAATTACATTAACATAAATCAACACTCTATAATATATACTCAAAATGCTTGGAAAAAAGAATAAGAAAATCAACTCAAACAAATTTGCAACAAATAAATAAAATGAAAAAAATAAATTCAACTAAAAAATTCATATGAAAAAAATGAAGTTGCAAACAAAGAATAAGAAAATCAACTCAAACAAATTTGCAACAAATAAATGAAATGAAAAAAATAAATTCAACTAAAAAAATTCATATGAAAAAAATGAAGTTGCAATTGCTAAAAATTTAAAAATCCTATAAATAAATCAACTAAAAATTGATCTCATATGAAAAAAAATCTCACAACAACATTTATACAATTATTAAGAACAACAACAATTAAAAATAAAATAAAAAACAAATATAATGAAAAAAATCATGAAAAAAGATAAATCTTACCTTAATGTAGTTGCAAGTGAAGCTAAGAAGAGAATTTTTTTTTCGTAAAGCATATTAATTAAAAAAATAACTAAGAGGATAAAAGAAGAAAGAAGAAGAAGACATACCCAAGCATGGAGGAAAAGAGAAGGAGATGAGGAGAGAAAAGAAGAGAAAGAAATAGACATTGATGTTTTTTACATATAGTGAAGAAGAAGAATAAGAAATAAGTCTATCTCTTGTGAAAAAGGGGATTCAGGCTTTTTATTGGGGCGTGTTAGCGATGGATTTACCAACGGATAATTGAATATTAATATTTTTTAATTATTCTGTCGGTAATTCCATCGGTAATATTTAATTTAAATTTTCAATTTTGTAAATTTTTTTCAGAAACCGCCAACAATTACCGATGATTTTTCAATCCGTCGGTAATTCCGTCTGTAATATTTAAATGAAAATTTTAAATTAATTGAATTTTTTCAGAAAACTGCCAAGTAACACCGATGACTTTTCAATCCGTCGGTGATTTTGTCCGTAAAGAACAACAATTAACAATGCAATTGGAAAGTGAACAGTTCTGGTGCTCTCTGGAAAATACCGACGGAAAATTCCGTCGGTGATTCCCTTTGTAATTGACATGATGAACAATGTTCACAGTTTAGCAACGAATTTACCGACGGATTTTACCGACAGAATTAATTCCGCCGGTAATTCCGTTGGTAAAAATGACACGTCATCATTTTGTTTTTGCTTTGTTTTAATTTTTTTTCCCACTGTAATTCCCTCGGTATATACCGAGGGAATATTTCCGTCGGTAAAATTCCTCGAAAATTTACCGACGAAAATATTCCCTTAGTATTTCCGTTTGTATTTATCAATTTTCTGGTTGTGCAATACTTTTAAATATTGTCAGGAATTTATGATGCTAACTTATGTTAACAACAAATCAAGTTCCTTTCATAGCACAAGTGTCGGTTATACCATACAGTTGGCTATGAAGGATCAAGCATTTATTGTACCAAGTGTTATATAACACAAATCTAGATTAACCATTTAATAAGTAAGGTATTAAGAATTAGTAAGATAAAAAGATAAGACATGTTAATAGCAAACTTTCTTGGATGTAAGCATTGAAGTCCATATTGAGTTTATATTATACATATCCTAACACCATTAGTGAAACCTTTTTACCTTGACATATTAAACTTAGCTAAACATTATGAAGAAGAGAACATAAATAAATAAGATGAGAACATAATTATATAAGTATAGTAAAGAAAATGAAAGGCATAGTCAAGATATTAATGAAACTAGAACATGAAATAAAACTAAAACATTAAAATTACAAAGAAAGAAAGCAAGTAAGGAAATGATCTTGATCTGAAAACCAAGATGCCTAAATGCATGACAAATGCCTCCTTTTATAGGCCAAAATTCGGAACTATTGATTTGATGACTAATTATTGAGTGGGTGGTCACCTCTTGACTTGGTAACAATCCTTATCTTCTTGTCTGCAGAAAACGTCATTGCTAACGTCAGAATTTGAATAGATAGTCTGCATGAAAGTTCTGGGAAATTGTCTCAGATTTCCAACAAAACAAAAATGAGGTCATTTGGACTTCTAGAAATCGATATATGGGCTGAACACTGAACAATGTCTGGGTTGCTGGACAGATTCCGACTTCTCCGTTGTTGCTACCATTTGAACTCGAAAATGGCACTTTTAAATCTTTGACTCCTCATGAAAGTTTTAGGTCTATGTCTTTGCTTTCCATACATATAAACCAGACTTAAATCCAAGTTCTACAGCTCCAGTTATGATTCAATAACCGAATGGTGTTCCAGTTTGGACCGAACCAACATCTCTTTTTTAAGCTTACCCATCTCTTTGTCTTCTCAATTTCAATAGTTAAACTCATCAATCAATCCTTTGATTTACGTGATAGGCCTGCATTTAAGATGAATATTTACCATAAATTAAAGATATCTTATATTATTATATATGTTATTATAAAACATACTCTAGTTAAGGAGTTATTGATACTTCAAGTGCAAAATGATGATATAAAACCTTGATAAAAATACACTTTTAAGTACTAATCAGAATAAATATATGCTACTTAAAGGCTCAGTGATAAATGACATGTACATAATCAACTTGTAATGACATTTACATTCTCTAGTTGGACTTCTAGCAAATTAAGTACCCAACAATTTATGACATGCTAGACTTGGACACCCTCAATCTTAGACTCTTATACTTTTATTATTATTTTTCCATATTTGAATAAAAATGTTGAATTTTGAAAAGTTATGTTTGAAATAATCAATAAAGTTGCTATTTGAGTCTCATCAATTTTTTGTTACTTCGTTTTTACATATTATTCAAATTGATATGCAGGGGCGTGCACTTGGTCCTTCCTATGATGAATTTTGATTTTATTTAATCATTATCGATGAATACTCTTGATATAAATGACATTTTTCTATGACTCTTAAATTTGATGTAGCTACCATTTTTTTCTTCTTTTTCGAAGCAGATAAACTATTAGCTCAATGCTCATATTAAAATAATTTAAAGTGATGGTAATAGTGAATTTGTTAACAAAATCTTACAAACTTATTTTCTAGCTTATGGGATTATTCACAAATTATCATGTTAAGGGACACCAAAGCAAACACATTTGTAGAATGTTAACACCGACACATTATGAAAACCATTTTAATGTTAATGGCACATGCCTTCGTTCCTATCGAATTTTGGACAATAGAATTTATCATTGCAATATTCATTATTAATTAGTAGCCTACTTCTAATCTTGGTTACAAGTAATCTTATGAGCTTGTTTTTGGGTCCCCTTCATCTTATACTCTTCTATGAGTTTTTGAATGTGCATGTTATTCAAGCCTTACACCTTTTCATAGGTCAAAGCTAAAGTATAAATCTATATGATATATGTTTATGGAATGCTTTAATCAACATAAAGAGTATTAATGCTTTGACATACATATGAGCCACACCTATATCTATTGGCTTAAAAAATTTAATAAACTTATATTTTCATTCGTATGTCTATAAAGCTTTATTAGATCTAAAGTTTATGAACTTTCCAAGCCTCTTTAGATTGCTATTTCACAAGCTTCTCCTTTAAATTCTCTATATGTAACTAATCATATTCCATTAATTAACCATTTGCATCCTTCTAGTTCTACTATGGTTTAGTGTACACCATGCTAGGATCCTCCAACTACTATTTAGGACGCATCAAGATTGTGCTCTTTAAAGATAGATTGAGCTTATCTCACAATATGTTCCTTATAGAACTTATCATATGATCAAACCAATTCACACATACATATTAAAAACCAAGATCCTTTTTTCTTTAAGACACCTAATACATACTTACTTTATCACTGATCTTGCAAACCAACTGTAAGAACCTTAAATGTATAAGAAAGTTCTAGTTGATTCAAAATGGAAGCAAGCCATGCAAGAAGAAATTGATGCTTTTCATAACAACCATACATGGACTTTTATGCCTAGAAAACCAAACATGAATTTCATTAATAGTAAATAGGTGTTTAGAATTAAATCATGATTTGATGGTTCAACTGAATGGTATAAAGCTGTATTATTTGCTTGTGGTATCACACAACTTCCTGGTTTGGACTATGATGAAACATTTAATCTAATAGTTAAACCTAATAATATTAGATTGATTCTTATGCTTTGTTTGTCACAAGGATAGTCTGTTAAGTAATTTAATGTAAGCAATACTTTTCTTTATGATGACTTAGAACATGTCTACTAATCCCAAACACTTGGTTTTGAGGACTCCTCTTATCCTCGTCATGTCAGCCACTTTTATAAAGCTTTCTACGGAGTAAAACAAGTAACTCAAACTTGGTACATGAAGTTCAATAACTATATTCAACAAATTGGTTTTCAAAGATGTCCCCATAATCAATCATTGTTTTATTGATGTCAAGGCTTAAATATTCTTTTAATTTTAATTTATGTCAATGATATCCTTCTAATCAAGATCTCAAATTCATAAGTCAGCAAATTTATTTCTCATTTATCTATCACATTTCACATAAAAGATCTTATTGATGTTCATTTCTTTTTAGGGCTTCAAATTCCTTGTGATGAGTCCACAATTAATGTCACCTAAACATGTTGTTTATTATCTCTTTTTTAGAAATTTGTCTAGATAGTGCTAAGCATGTATTCATTCTGTTGGATTTTGGTACTTCGTTGATTGCTAATGACGATGATCTCCTGTCTGACCCTATATTTTTTTGGTGTCTTGTTGGTTCTCTATAATATCTAACCTTGATGTGACCTCATATTTCTTTTGTTGTTCATTATGTTTATCAATCCGTGCAAAATCCTTATGACACTCATCTTATTGTTGTTAAACATATTTTTGATATCTCAAAGGCACTCTTAACCCCAATTTTAATTTTGTTTGAGCTTTTCTCATTGCACTTCATGGTTTTTATGATGCAGATTGGGCAAGTTGTAGGGATAATCGTCGTTCCTCCACTAGATTTGCTATTTATATAGGTGATAACTTGTTATATTGGGGATCAAGAAGCAAACCATTGTGTCTTATTCCATAGTTGAGGCAGAGTATCACACGTTAGCAACAACCACCATTGAACTTGTGTGATTCATGCACCTTCTAAAAAGCATTGGGTAATGCTTTCCTCTATACTATGTTGCGACAATATCAATGTTATCGACATGGGAAAAAACCCCATTTATCATCATCACACTAAATATATTGAGATTGATGTTCATTTTGTTCGGGAATAAGTAGCTCATGTCATTTAAAATCATTAAGTTCTCTCAAGTTTGTTCCTAATATTGCAAACTCTTCATCGATCCAATC
>Ga0307515_10013566_pt1 | contig 15206 bp, 1 predicted proteins | sample 17_EM_MG_FD_194513 | JGI IMG/M metagenome (GOLD analysis project Ga0307515, IMG submission 194513) | Populus trichocarpa ectomycorrhiza microbial communities from riparian zone in the Pacific Northwest, United States - 17_EM | ecosystem: Host-associated > Plants > Roots > Unclassified | place... | reverse complement strand
AGAGCTTAAAGGTATAAACTCCCGGATTAAGATATATATAGATTATAAAGCCCTAGAGTACTTTATAACTATAAAGCAGCTTACTAGATAATAAACTCACTAAGCCAAAATACTCTTCTAATTCATTTTTATAATTATATATTATTCTAGTAAGCAAAACTCTTAGGCTGACGCATTAACCTAAAGGGAATAAGATATAGGACCCTAGGATAAGCTAAAAGCCCAATACTAGACGCGCGCCCTCCTTTACTCTAAACAGCTTAACCCGCGGATTCTTAAGGAGCTAAACTCCGAGTAGAATGATTTAGCACCTATAGAGGAAGTCTTAGATAAACTAATAGGGCTAATTAATTACATCCTAACTATAAACCGCACAGCTAACTCCCTAAAGGCCCTCTGCGACCAAGCTATAAAAGGTAACCCTAATTTAGAAATAGAAGAAGGACTACTTTTATACTAAAAACGGCTTATAGTTCTAGATATTAATAACCTACGGATAGAGCTAATCTGTAAAGCCTACTGTTAAGTTTCTACGGTATACCCTAGTTAAGACAAGACCTACTAACTACTAACGCCCTATTACTACTAGCGAGGACTTTTATTAAATATAGATCGATTTATTAGAAACTGCTACGCCTATAGACGCGCAGATGCCCTTAGGGATTAAACTCCTGGGTGGCTATGACCGCTGCTAGTCCCAAAACGCCCTTAGCAATATATTATAATGGACTTTAAGTCGTTTCTAAAGGACGCCTACAGCCATAATGCGGCCTTTGTTGTGATTAACCGACTATATAAGTAATTCGTCTCCCTCCCTTGTTTTAAGACTATAACGGCGAAGGATATAGCCTGCCTCTATATTGATAATATCTATCGATTCTACGGCGCCCCTAAATTAATTGTCTCTAACCGTGGTCTCTAATTTATATCAGATTTCTAGAACAAATTCTGCTATATCCTTAGGATTAAGATTAAGCTTTCTACTATATTCTACCCTTAAACTAACGGCTAAACTAAGATTATAAACCAGTACCTTAACTAGCGACTACGTCCCTTTATAGACTACTATTAGGATAACTGGTTAGAACTACTACCTATAATAGACTACGCGCAGCTTACCCTCCCCTATAATAGTATAGGGATGTCGCCATTTAAACTGCTCCACGGGTATACACTATAAACGTCCTTTAATTGGGATAGGCCTACCAAACCCACTATGGCCCGCGAACGCCTTAGCTATAAAGAGGCCCGGGTATTTACTAAGAGAATACACGGAGCCTAGGAGACTGCTTAAATAATTATAAAAAAGGCGTAAGAGAAGAAAGAGTCCAATATAAACTAATATTGTTATAAGGTAGACTTCTAAGTAGGAGATAAGGTATAAGTGTTAATAAAAAACTAAAAAACCTAGAGGCCGAGCTATAAGCTAAACTACCAAATGGCTAGCCTATATAAGATTCTTTAAAGGGTAGGATACTCTTTTAAGGTTAAGCTACTAGAGTTAATAAGGATCCACCCCGTTTTCTCCCCGGACCAACTATAAAAGGCTATAAATAATTTACTACCTAGGTAGTATAACGACCCTCTACCACTAATCTAGATTGCAGAGGACGAGGAATAGGAAGTTAAAGAAATTCTAGCAGTAAAAAAGGACCGTAATGTCTTAAAATATTATATAAGCTGGGTAGGCTACAACAAAGACCTAGAATAGTACCCCGCATCTAATTTTAAGTACTCTCCCTATAAGTTACAGGGTTTTTATATAGCCTACCCTAACCTCCCCAGACTACTACGTAAATTGGACAACTGGATTAAATGCTAGGAAGAGGGGTTAGATAACTACGATGATTTAGACGACAATAGGGAGCTTAGATAACGCCTAAGGGCAGGCTTTTTTTAGGAGGGGGGGGGGGGTGATATGACGGCGCTAGGGCGCGTCACCTGCTAAATTCTGCCCAAGTTCTGCTATATTCTGCCACCTGTTACTATTTTATATTGTCGCGTACTGTCGCGTACTGTCTGGTACTGTTTTCTACTGTTAGCTCGCCCATTACTAGCGCCTTAGCAGCTCGCGCTACTTATTTATTTACACTAGCCCTAGCGACCCCCTTTCCTTCTCCTTAGCTTAGTATCTTTGTAAGATAGCATTCTACAAGCTTTAGTTTAGAGGCATTTGTACGAGCTGTTACAATTCTATACGTTAGTCCTCTACCCTACTACTCCTATATTAAACGCCCTACTTAGATAGATATAAGACCCTCCCCTACTAGTTAAAGTAGATAGTAAGAATAAGTACTTTATTAAAAGAATTAATAATATTAAGTATAATAAACGGAAACGCTAGTATATATACCTTATAAAATAGAGAGGTTTTACTAAACCCTTATAGGAACCCGTTAACTCTATAGGACTTATATAAGCCGTAAAAGACTTTTATAAACTTTACCTAAAACTACTATAGCCCCATTTTATAGAAGCTTGAGTTTAAAGGGGGGGTAATGTTATAGAGCACCCCTATAATACCTTATATACGTCTACCTATTTCTACTAATTTAGTAACTAGAGACTAACTATAAGACGGCAATCTAATAGTAATCTACGGCGATCTAATAGCAATCTACCGCATTTTACTATATTCCACTAAGTTCCACTAAGTTCTACTAAATCCTACTAAGTTCTATTAGGACTACTACCTAAATCTTATTCTACTCCGTGTACGTATTAACTAAGCAACTAAGTTTATAATATAAACCCTTTCTTCCTATTTTCCTACCTTTTTTCCTTATGTAATATCTTAATCTTATTATATAGTTTATGTATATAGCTTAATAATATCTACTCCGCTATACTTATACTTACTCTATAATACCTATAATAGCTTATATAGGGCTTCTAATTTTATATAGAAAAGCCTATTGTAATTCTAATTATATAATATAGACCCCTCTTCTTCTTCTCCTTTAATATTTACGCGTTTAGTGACTTTATTTACCTACACTGTCCTTACGCGTCTCCCCCTTACCTCTTGCGGATATAGAATCTTTTAAGAATCTCCTTACCTTATAGTCCACTTTACGGTTAAATAAAGCCCCCTTAGCCTCCTTCTCTTCCTCCTCCTTCTCCTCCTATACCCTCTAGAGTGAATTTAAGGCCCAGACAGCGCGGCTATATAATATTTATAAGGCCTAGCGCTTAAAGAATATAATAAGGGCGTATAAGCCGAAGTAGAAAGAATGGGAAGACTAGTATATAAAACTAAAAGGTAATATAGACGGCGCTTAGTAACAGAAGATAAGCTTTACCTATTTTTAGAGTAGTAAGTTATGAACCGAAAATTATAGGCCGCTAGCTATTAAAAACGCAAGTTAAAACAGAAAGATATATAGAAAGATAGTAAGTAAGTAAAGAAAAGGTAGAAGATGGCTAAGTGGGTAAAAGGGTAGTTAGGGGGAAAGGTAGCTATAGGGGTAGCTGCGATTATAGGGGAGAAAGCTATAAAGAAGGAAGGGGAGATATAGGATAAGGAGGCCTTAGACGCCTTATTTAATAAAATAGTCTAATACTTATAAATAGCTACGTCTTCGCTATTACTAAGCTTTATAATAGTAATTAGAAGGTAGGCCTTATAGCTACTATAGGAGGCGAAGCTCTTAGTAGCACTAGATAGCATCTACTATAATAAAGACCGGATTTAACATATTAACTTTGTTAATTAAGGCCTATTTATAATTACTAGCGGCTATAATATTAAAGGGCTTAAAAAGGTAATTACTTAATACTAGGAGGCGGGTTCTCAGATACTAGGTTTCGTTAAGTCTTACCTTTAAACTGCGGCTAAGTATTTACTAGGGTTATATCCAGTCTATATAGCTATTATTTTCTAACCTATTTCTTAGGCTATACTACTATTACCTAGGGTAAAAGTAGATAGGATATTTAGCTTACTAATCTTATCCTTATTAAACTAGAGAATAAAGGGCTTAAACTAGATAAGTTAGCGTTATATATAATTATATTAATAATATAGGGGAAGCAGAATTAATACGGTAAGGTTAAGTATATAGGCTATATTATTACAAAGTAAGTATAAGCGACGATAATATATAGCAAAGTAGATATTATTAAGCTATATATATAAACTATATAATAAGGTTAAAACGTTATATAAGAAAAGAAGGTAAAAAAACGGCAGAAAAGGGTATATATTGTTAACTTAGTTGCTTAGTTAATATATATATAAAATAGAATAGGATTTAGGTCCTAGTAGAACTTAGTAGGATTTAGGTCTTAGCAAAACTTAGTAGGATTTAGTAGAACTTAGCGGAATATAGTAGAATACGGTAGATTGCCGTTAGATTGCTATAGATTATAGCAAATTATAGTCTTATGGTCGGTCTCTAATTACTAAGTTAATAGAAATAGATAGACGTATATAAGGTGTTACAGGGGTGTCCCGTAATAGTACCCCCCCTTTAAACTTAAGCTTTTGCGAAATAGGGCTATAGTGGTTCTAGGTAAAGTTTATAAAAGTCTTTTATAGCTTATATAAGTCCTATAAAGTTAATGGGTTTCTATAAGGGCTTAATAAAGCCTTTCTATTTTATAAGGTATATATACTAGCATTTCCGTTTATTATACTTAATATTATTAATTCTTTTAATAAAGTATATATTCTTACTATCTACCTTAACTAATAGGGGAGGGTCTTATATCTATTTAGGCAGGGCGTCTAATATAGGGGTAGTAAAGTAAAGGACTAATGTATAGAATACGGGGTAGATTTTAACCGTAGTAGGAAGCTTTAACTAATAGACGTAAGAGAAGACGACCTTCTTAACCTTATAAGGGCTAGCGTTCTTCTAATTAAGTTTCTTAGCGGGTTATTTATATTTAGATTTCTTATATCTAGCTAAATAAAGTTACTAATTTAGTAGGCTAGTACTAGGGCTCGTTTCTTATTTACTACGGCTTTATAAATAGATTAAGCCTATATTATTTTATTAGTAAAAAACTATTATAGTTCCTCTATCTTTTTAATAAATTAATTTACTTCTATAACTTATAGGGTGTAATAAGTAGAGCGAGGAATGTTACTAAAGGGTTTAAGCCCCATTTATAAATACTAGCTATCGTTAGCTAGAAATAGGAAGACCTTTATAGTTTCTAAGATAGAATTATTTATAGTAAACTTAATAAATATAAGCTAGTTAATCTAGTTAATCTATAAATACGACGTGTATATCCGAATATACTATTCTATTATAGTATTTATATATTTCATTTAATTATCTATTTCTAAATAATATATAGTAGATAGTGGTGCTCTAATATAGAGTTAGGTAGTTAGTTTTTTCTAAAATATAAAGATAAACTGGCTGCCTTTATTAGAGATAATTATTTTAGGGAGTTTATAAAGTCTCTATACGTGGTCTAGAAACAGTTAAGTAATAGTAAGTATTAATATATTAGGGCAGGCGATTAAGTGTCTTATCTTAAATAGTTAGTCTATAACTACTATAATATTTATACTACAACGGCGTTATCGTACATTACCTGCCAAATTCTGCCAAATTCTGCCAACCTATAATTGGCTCGCCCAAAGCTAGCGCCCTAGCGGCTTATCCTATATATTTATTTATATTGGTCCTAGCAAACCCTTTTCCTTCTCTTTAGCTTAGTATTTTTATAATATAGCATTTTATAAGCTTCTGTCCAGAGGCATTTATACGAGTTATAATATTATATTAAGCTCACCCTATACTGCCTAGAAAGGCCTTAATAATATTCTACCCTAAAAAAAACCTTATCCGCAACGACACGTTAATATACTATACTTAGACACTAAAACAACTCTATACTACCTAGGAAGGCCTTAATAATATCTTACTTTATAAGCTAGGTAGGACCGGATTTATACCCCTAAAATTAAAATTAAAGCGTATAATACCGATAAATCCTAGGAAGCAATAACAGTACCTAAAGCAAGCTTATTTAAGAGAGCTATCTTTACTTAAGAGGAACCTAAGATCTAATTAGGATTAGAAATTAAAGATAATAATAACATTATAGACGTATATAAGTAGATTTACGCCCTTACGGCTAGCTAAAAAGCCAATTATCTTAAAGTAAGAAATATATAAGAGACCCTATAAGAGATCCTAGAAAGCTTCGCAGCCCTATAAAAAAGCCTAACTTCCCCCTTTTAAAGCCCTAGCTAACCTATTTACTCTACTAAATATAATATACTAGGGAGTACGGATATACTAATAAATTAATTAAAGTCTATTAAGCTCCCTAACCTCTAACCCTTATCTAATAGGATAGACCCTACCTTTAAGAATTAGAGGATCTAAGTATAAAGAAAACTCTGCGTTAGCTATAACTATTTCCCATCTAAAGAAGCTAAGATACTTTACCTCTTTAGTTAAACCATCGGAGATGCCTAATATTACCTTTAAGCTAAATTTGAGGACAACTCCCCTATCTGCTTTACATCTATTAGTAAAATACTATAGTATTTAGCCGCTATATATATAAACTCAAATAAGGCATAGGATATGCATTATAACTATAATAGCTTGGTGGTAAAGTTAAACTAATCCTTTACTAAGTTCTAGATTTAATTCTTATACCTAATAGGCGAAGGCTAGATTCCCCTTAAGAACTACCGTTTGGACCTATATAATAAGCTAATAGTTTAACTATAAGAGAAGATCGCGATAGCCTTAAACGACCTACTAATCTACTAAAGACTTATAGCCTAATATCTGTTGCTAGACTTAGAACTAAAGCGAATTAATACCTATTTTAATTAAAAAAAAAGGGCTTATAGCAGTTAAATTTATTAACTATACCTATAGGGGCTAGAGTAGGAAGATAAGTTATAACGGCTTTTATATTAAAAGCGGTTATATTAACGTACCGGCGAGCCTCGCCTAACTAGCTATATACTATACTATTAACTAATACTTATCGCAATATACTAATTAACCCTACCTAAGCTATATGCTATAATTGTAATAAGAAGAGTTACTTTGTTTTATTTTACCCAAAGCTAAAGAATATAGGCGATATTAAGGAAATAGAAGGAGAAATATCTAATAATTTAGGAAGAGAAGAACCCTAGGGAAAAACTTCCCCCTAGCGTACTTTATTAATCTTAAAGAGATTAATCTTAGTTAATAGGTAGAAAGTATTTTATGGTTCTATATATAGTATCTTAAAATAGATATAGAGTTAATATAACCGCTCTTATTAATACTGGAGTAAATAGCTTCGCCTTTATAAATACTGCCTATATAAATAATGTTGCTAAGTTTCTAAATATAAAAGCTACCTAACTAGAAAAGCCTGTTTAGGTAAAAGGCTATAATGGCTAAGCTAGTCGGCCGGTTGTCTATATCTTAAAGTTATATATCGCTTTTAATAAACAGCGCTAATATAGTATCTCTTTTTATATCCTAGGCCTAGGGTGTTACGGCACTGACGCGCGTAACCTGGATAGGGCCTAGTTAGGGGGGTTCGCTTACGTCTTGGCTCTATGTATATAGATGTGTCCTTTCCACGACCTTCTTCTGCTCCTCATCTTGATACCCTCGTTAATAGACAACCTAATTGTACAGGCTTGCATACGTTCATTACGGCGCTCGTGCCTTAATTGACCCGTCGCTGTAACATAGGGTCCTATAATATAATCCTTAGCCAAAAATAGATGTCCTATTTTAATATTTAGCTAAATATATAATAAAGATAATTTATCTAGCTAGAGGATAGACTAAAGGTACCCTCCTTTATTAGGGAAATCTAAACTAACCATAAGATACTAGCTGTAAAGGCCGACCCTATTTACTAGTAGGACGTCTAGGCCCGTAACCTAGCCTTTACCTAAAAAGACGCCCGCCGCGAAGCTAGAAAGAACTCTATACTAACAAAGATACTCTCCTAAAGTATTACGTTTAAAGAGGACTTTATATATAGTAGCGGGATAGATAATAATATAGATGATATCTAAATTACGCAAATCTAACTAGTATAGAAAGGAACGTATTAATAGAATATAAGGGATAACTTTTAAAAGATATAATAGGAGCTAAAAGGAGTAATAATAATACTAATACCCTAGAAGCCCCTAAAGTTATATACGTCCCTATTATTATATAACCCCCCTATAGTAAATATCGCCGTAATTAACGCTATAGTATTCTACTTTAATATATACCGGAAGGATAATAAGGTCTTTATAATAAGCCTATATAAGATTAACTGAATTATTAATAATAGGGAGAAAAAGCTAGCTAAGGAAACTAATAAGGAATTAGTTAAATGCCTCCTTTTTACTATCTATATAAATTATAAGGATGCATTCTTAAAAGCGGCCTTAGATAAGTTACCCCCTTACTAGATATATAATTATAAGATTTAATTAAAAGCTAATAACTTGCTAAGCTATAGCCCCTTCTACTAATAATTAGTAGATAAGCTAAAAGTAATAAAGTAGTACTTAATTAATAACCTAGATAAAGGGTGTATTAAGTTAAGTTAGGCCCCTTTTACTTTCCCTATTCTATTTATAAAAAAGCCTAATAGAGGCCTTTGTTTTTATATTAGCTATTAAAAGCTAAACGCTATTACTTAAAAAGAACTAATATTCTATTCCTTTAATTAACGAGACCCTTATATATCTAAGCTAGGTAAAAATCTTTACTAAACTTAATATCTGCTAAGCTTTTTACTAAATTAGAATAGACCCTATATCTAAAGATTTAATAACGTTCTGTACCTATTATGGTTTCTATAAATATAAAGTTCTTCCTTTTAGACTAATAAACGGACTAGTTATATACTAAAGGTATATAAACAACGTTCTTTTTAATTACCTTAATAAATTCTGTATAGTATACCTAGACGACATTCTTATATACTTAGACGACGAACTTAAGTATTAAGTTTATATTAAGAAGGTCCTAGGGAGACTACAGAACGCAGGCTTATAAGTTAATATTAAGAAATATAAGTTTAGGGTAAAACGTATAAAATACCCTGGGTTTATTATAACTATAAAAGGAATTAAGGTTAACCCTAAGAAGGTAGAGGTAATCTATAACTAGAAGCCCCTTTATATAGTAAAAGGGATCTAATTTTTCCTTAGTTTTTATAATTTCTACTACTGGTTTATCCGTAACTATAGAATTATAATAAAACCTCTTATATAACTAACTAGAAAGGATACACCTTTTATCTTTAATAATAACTATATAGAAGCCTTTAAAGAGATAAAGGACTAGCTTATCTCTTTTTTAATTGTTTATTACTATAACTTAGACCTTAAATTAATGCTAGAAATGGATACTTTTAATAAGGTTATAGCGGAAATCCTATTATAGCTATATTTAGATAGCAAAATAGTACCCTATAACTTTTTTCTTAAAAATAATAAACCTAGTTAAGCATAACTATAAAGTATACGATAAATAAATACTAGCTATTATTTAATTACTATCCTAATAGCGCGTAGAGCTTAAAGGTATAAACTCCTAGATTAAGATATATATAGATTATAAAGCCTTAAAGTACTTTATAACTATAAAGCAGCTTACTAAATAATAAGCCTAGTAGGCTAAAATACTCTCCTAATTCTTCTTTATAATTATATATTGTTCTAGTAAGTAAAACTTTAAGGCTAATACCCTAACCTAAAGAGAATAAGATATAGGACCCTAGGATAAGCTAAAGACCTAATATTAACCGCGCATTTTCCTTTATTTAGAATAGCTTAACCCACAGACTCTTAAGGAGCTAGACTTTTAGTAAAATAAGCTAGTACTAATATAGGAGTCCTTAAATAAACTAATAGAGCTAATTAACCGCCTTCTAAATATAAACCGCATGGCTAACGCCTTAAGGGCCCTCTATAATTAAGCTGTAAAAAACCCTAATTTAAAACCGGAGGAAGGATTGCTTCTATACTAGGAGTGGCTTATAGTCTTTAACGTTAATAATCTATAGATAGAACTAATCCACGAAGCTTATTGCTAAGTCTCTATAGTATACCCTAGTAAGAATAAGACCTATAAAATTATTACCTACCGCTATTACTAGCTGAGAATAGTTATAAATATTAATTAATATATACGGAACTACGAGGACTACTAAAGAGCTATAACCCTACAAGATAAAACCCTAGGACTACTTAAGCCACTCCTAATACTAAAGCGCCCTTAGTAGTATATCTCTATAGACTTTTATAAACTACCTATAGACTATAACGGATATAATATAGTTATAGTTATGGTTAACTAATTTAGTAAACGCCTATTCTTAATTCCCTATTATAAAAATATTAATACCAAAGAGGTAGCCTAGCTATATATTTACTACGTCTACTAAATTTACGGACTACTAGATACTATTATATCTAATTATAGGCTATAGTTTATATTAGCCTTCTAGAATAAGTTTACCTAAATATTAGGCATTAAGCTAAAGCTTTTTACGGCTTACTACCCCTAAATAGACAGTTAGATAAAGATTATAAATTAGTACCTGAACTAGAGGCTTAGGCCCTTTATTAACTACTTTTAGAATAACTAGTCTAAACTACTCCCTTAATAGACTACGCCTAAGTAACCCTACCTTATAACTCTATAGGGTTTGCCTAATTTAGCTAGAAATAGGATACTTACCCTATATAAGCTTTAACTGGAAAAGGCTAAGGGAATCCTAAACTGTATAAGAAAAGCTATTCTATAGCAAGGCCTAATAGTACACTAAACACTTAGAGGAAGCTTAGATAGTAGCCTATAAGAACCTAGGAAAAGCTAAGAGATTAATAAAACAGTAGGCAAATAAACACTATTAAGAGCCTAACTTTACCTCTAGTAATATAGTCTGGGTTATAATAAGGAATTAGAAGACTAAATAACCTAGCTATAAGCTAGATTATTAGATAATAGGGTCGTATAAGGTTCTTAAGAAGATAGGTAACTTATATAAGGTAAAGCTCCTAGATTTAATTAGGGCGGACCCTATTTTCTTACTAGATAAGCTATAGAAAGCTATAAATAACCTATTACCCAGATAAAAGAACGAGCCTTCCTTACTAATTTAAGTAAACGGTAATAATAAATAGGAAGTTAACGAAATACTAGCCTATAAGATAGTATAGGGAATATTAAAATACTATATTTAATAGAAGGGCTATAACCTAGACCTAACCTAGTACCCTATATAGAACTTTATAGGATACCCCTAAAAGCTTAAAGAGCTTTATAACTAATACCCTAATATACCTAAACCCTTAAAGTGCCTGGACGGGTAGATAAAATACTAGTATAATAAAGATAATAAGTTACCGGAGGAGTATAGAGATAAAAACGCCCTAAAGCCCTAATATAGCTATCTGCTATATTTTGCCGTTTTCTACCAGTACCGTAAAATTTTAGATATCTAGGAACTTTAACCACCGGTTAAAGTTATTTGATTAGTTAAATCTTTACTAAGACTTTTAGCGGCTACTCTTCCTAGCCTAGTGCTTCCACTTAACCTATAGTTGCCTTTTATACTTAGTCCAGACGTATTTATATTCCCTTTTTTCCTCCTTATCTTATATTTTATAATCTTATATTTTATAAGCCTAGTACTATCCTAATTTTAACTAAGCCTAAGGGCAGGCTTTTCTTTTAAAGAGGGGGGTGATATAACGGCGCTATCGCATATTACCTACCAAATTCTGCCAAATCCTGCCGACCTATAATTAGCTTGCCCAAAGCTAGCGCCTTAGCGGCTTACCTTATATATTTGTTTACATCGGCCCTAGCGACCCCTTTTCCTTCTCCTTAGCTTAGTATCTTTGCAATATAGCATTCTACAAGCTTCGGTCTAAAGGTATTTATATAAGCTGTAATATATATAGCCTTTACTTATAGGGAGATTAATAATAAAGTCGATTAAGATATCTATCTATCTTTGGTTTAGAATAGGTAGTAGCTTTAAAAGGCCGTTATATGTCTTATGTAAAGCTTTAACTTATTAGTAAATATAATAGCTAGAGACATACCTTTATATTATATTATATATATTTAGTCAATAATATTCCCATTAGAGTAGCTCTAGGGTCGTTTTTTAGCCTAGGTGGCTGGCTACTAGTAGGTTATATACGTGTTTAAGGAGCTTAGGCTTAAGTTTATTATAATCTAGGACAACTAGATAGTTTAGTAGTATAAGCGGTTTCCGCGGGCTTCGTATTTACTTAAAGAATTTTTTTAAGCGTCTCTTAAATAAACTTATTATTTAGGTATTTATTAACTATAATCTATTTAATTAATTAATTAGTTATTTTAAGGATATATACTATAAGGTTTTTAGTAAGAGAATTTAATAGTTTAGGGCGGAGTAAGGTTTGCTTTTAGTAGGGACGTACTTCTTTTAGTACTAACGCGTCTTATAAGCATTAGGTTAGGGTATTAGGCTTTTAGCCTTAAGCGCCTAAGTAATATATAATTAAGAATTAGAAATAAAATAGGTATTCTAACTAGCGGGCCTAATAGTAGCTTAGCTGTTTTATAGTTATAAAGTATTACAGGTTCTTATAATTACTAAAAACCTTAATTAGAAATCTAGCGCCTTCTAGCTTGGGCTGCCACTATTTAAAGTATCTAATAATAGCTAATAATTCCTTATTATAGATATTATAGTTATAATTGGCTAGGCTTAGTTATTTTAAAAAGTATACTATAGGGTATAATACTTTATCCTCGTTCTATTAAGACAGAATACCTCTAGTAACATAGTAAGATAAATTAGCTTCTATAATACTTATATAATTTAGGTTAAAGTATTAAAGTATAGGTATAGTAGTAAATATAACCTTTAAATAAGTAAAGGCCTTTTTATATTTCTTATTAAAGATAAAAACTTTATCTTTTTAGGTTAAAGCTATAAGAGGTAAAACTAGGGCGGAGAAGTTATTAATAAACTATTAGTAAAAGTTGGTAAATTCTATAAAGGCTCTTACGCCCTTAACATTTCTAGGTTTTTACCAGTTTATAATTACTTTAACTTTCTTTAGGTCTATTTATATGCCGTTTATAGAAATAAGAAGTCTAAGGTATAGAACTTCTATTTTATAGAATTTGTATTTATCTATATCTAATTATAGACTAGCTCCTTATAGGGCTTATAAAATAAGATTAATATATTTCTAGCGTTTAGTTAGATTATTACTATATATTAGAATGTTGTTAATATAAGTAATATTATAACGAAGCCTTATAGGAAGTACTACGGTAGACTTATTAATGGGCTAGGTATATAGGTAAGAATAGGTTAACAACATAATAATAACTAGTAAAGTGGTTGCCTAATAGATTAACTCTAATTATATTCTAAGATTTACTATAAAGAAGTGAACTACCTAGGTAGGGACTGTGGTCCTTTAAATATATAATACTACGCCTAAGAAATGTACTAAGTACGTTGGTGCGTCGCGTTTCTATATTCTAAACTTATAATATAACTAACTATATAACTTAGCCACCCCTTATTTTATAGTTTAACTAGTTTTAGTACCTCCTATACCTCCACTACTAGTCCGTTTATATCTCCTTTTAGTAATACTACTACTGCTAATATAAGGTCCGTAACACCATCCCCCTCCTCTTTATCTTTATCCTTAAAGATATCTCCTATCTCTAAGTCGTCTATTAAAGGTATAGCATTCCCATTTTTAATTTAATAACCTTTATTATTTCTAATACCTTCTATTAGATCCTTTATGTCTAATTATTATAACTAGCTAGTAACATTTATTCTTTCTCTTAGTAAAGTTATACTGTCCTATTCTTGTTATACGGAGAAAAAATTAGTATATATTATAATTACGGCTCTATTTAGTCGCCAACCTTTTTTATACGCTAAGTGTACGCGAGCGAATATATAATTATCCTATAATATTTAATCTATCTCTAACGCTAAATATACGCGTTTTATAATTCTATATAACCGTCTAGTTCCTTATTTAATTTGTTTTAGGGTTTCGCGTATTAGTAGTAGCTAAAGACTAAAGAGTAAGCTAGCTAAGGCTCTTATTAAAGTTTAACATTATTCTAATAAGGCGTCTTAGGCCCTAGAGGCTTAACTTAATACTTATACTCGGTTGTTTTATTTAGTAAAGGTTTATAAGAAGGTACGCTCTAAAGAGCTTTATTTAGTACAGTAAAGTCTCTCTAAGCTTAAGGCTAAGAAGGCTAAAAAGGATTCTAATTAAGTTAAGGTAGATCTCCTAAATAATCCAGCTTGTTTATTGCCTTTAATTAATTCTTTTATTTTTAGCTCCTTCTTAATATTACCTAACCCGTTTTCTTTTAATACTCCTATACCTTCCCTATAACCTTCTTTAAATTCTATAGTAGTTCTTAGGTAGTCTTATCGTAGCCTATCTACTTTACTTTATACTATATTTTATCGTTAATATCCTTATAACTAACGAACTTTAAAACTTACTATTTGTCTTCTTCTTATTCTCTATATATATCTACTTTGTAAACTAGTAGTTCTACGTCTCTATATACTAGTTCTAGTATTATAATATACTATATAGGGTAGATTTTATCTTTGCTGGTAAGTTAAGTCTATATATAACTTCTAAAATCTTAGCTACGATTTTAAATAGTCCTAGTTTAACGTAATATAACTTTTTACTTAGTTGCTAACTCGTAAAGTTTTTATATAATAGCTATACTCTATCCCCCTCTAGATCTGGTCCCTTAGATCTTTTAGTATTATAGTACTTTTTTATCTTTTTTTATACTATCTATGCTATAAAATAGAAGTCCTTATAAATATTTATTAAATCTTTTATTCTCTATTTAGCTGTTTCGCTTATTTTCTTCGCTTATTATAGTAATAACAATATTTTAGGCTTATATCCGTAATTCGCCTAAAATAGTAATATCTCTATACCTTTCTATAGTGTCGCGTTATATATAAACCATATAGGCCGTCGAAATCGGACTCTGCACCTGTACGTGGTGACTGCTACGAACCTGGGTCTTCGAAGTTCAGATCCAGAGCCAACGCAGAGACGTCGCACAGCGTGCGGACAGGACCTGGTGGTGGTTGTGGGCGTTAAGGGCGGTAGTGAAAAAATTTCGGATGGTGAGATCTTGAAAACCACCACTGTTGGCCCTCTACAGTATGACGACTACTAC
>Ga0307515_10013565_pt1 | contig 15208 bp, 12 predicted proteins | sample 17_EM_MG_FD_194513 | JGI IMG/M metagenome (GOLD analysis project Ga0307515, IMG submission 194513) | Populus trichocarpa ectomycorrhiza microbial communities from riparian zone in the Pacific Northwest, United States - 17_EM | ecosystem: Host-associated > Plants > Roots > Unclassified | place... | reverse complement strand
ATTGCTTGTGGGCATGCAGGGACAGATTATAAGACAACCCATATCGGAGCAATACGAAATAACCCGTGAGCAAGTGCCTATAAAAATGGAGCAGACAGGTAGGTTGAAGCACGCAGCCGCGCGGTGAGCACAAAGCGAACTATTCTTTCGCCTTTTACTAAAGAATACCGTGTGCGCGCCGCAATCAGCGGCATACGCTTATTTTTGGAGGGTTCTTTCCCTTGTTGGAAGTACCCTAGCTGAACAGTTTTTCAAGTTTTGCTTCTCTTCGACCATTATAATTATCGTGGAAATATATCTGAGTCTGGTATTTATCTTCGATTCTCGATGAATTTATAATTTGTGAGGGTCTTTATTGTGTGTGCGAGTCTTCTCTCCTCGTGCTGTCATCATTCCCGTCAAATCATTTGCAGAGTCACCAACCTCAGCTTCTTAAGTGCTGGAGGGGATAAAACTCAACTCGATACTCATATAATAAGTGATCTATCTATGTTGATTCCATCATTTCTTCTTCCGGTACATTAACTAAAAGCTTAAGATTTAAATGGGCTCATCCATATATAATTATCATTATTATACATTTATTTATCTACTTCAGTTCTCGAAACGCCCTTTATATAATATACTCCCTCACTCTTCTGGTATAACATAATTTATCGATGTGAAATATATTTGGATAACAAGTTCCTGCTTTTAGATTCCATCTTTTTTTACTAGCAGAGTAAAAGCCTTAATCCTTAGCTCTGCAACTGCATATCAGTATCTGACTTAATAAGCAACATGTGATATGCCATTATTTTGTGTCTGAACAAGTTCTATGGCATTGTAATCTGCTGTCATACATTGCTTGGTACTGTCAAATACGCATAGGTATGTATTCCTTCTTAGTATAAATTAGATTCTATTCACTGTATTAATAACAATGAGCTGCTGGCTATTTTTCTTTCAAGGTGAACAGCATTTTCTCCTTGATAATTTCTGATAGGTTATTGTTCTTCTTTTTTTTTCCCTTTTGTTCCAAGTCAGATTATCATCAATTGTCACGAGATTGGGGATATGATGCATTGATCAAGGTCTCGATACAAAGCATCGGAGGAAGCTGCCCAAATTCTCTCACCAAATCAACCTTTGAAGCTCATTTTTGGGAACAGATACTTGGGATGGAAATGCTTTACTTACAACCTTCACTAATTCTGGATTTTGATTCTCTACCATACAATCAATCAGTTCTGTAGGCATCAACATATCTCTACTCGGTATTAAATATAACTCATTGGACTAGAGAAAATGCGTGTGCAGGTGCATTGGGAATGCAGTGAAACGTTGTGCGCTCAACTTTACAATCCCACACAAAGAAAAGACAACGTTTAAGCAAGGAATGTGTCTATAAATAAGAAGCTCGAAGCAACATGCTCCATACTTACCTGGACGGGGTCGATGGGCGATCAAGAAGGTCCATGGCCTAGGTCAGTGATGTCCATTGCACTGAGGATGGGTGCTGGCTTAAGGTCTCCCCAAGTGGGAGATCCTACGTCAAAATTTGTGGCAAAGGGGGCTGCGCAAGCCGCGGCCCCTGTCCAATTTTATCTCAAGATTTCTTGTAATTCCAACTTGAAAGTCCGATTCTAAATTCCAAGTTCATATATTACTAATGGAGCATCGGTTAGATAATTTCCTTGCAAGGTGATGGGAGTGCCAAGAGTTTTGAAAATAGAGCCATAGAAAGAAGCGAATATTGGGGCATAGGTTAGATGATTCCTTGCGCAAGAGTTTTGAAAATATAGCCATAGAAAGAAGCTTGCCCAAGGTGTTATTTGTAACACGGCTAATCCGCCTCAAGTCAATAATATAGAGCATCTTTGGCTTAATTCATCGTTGCCTTCCCCATCAATCTCGTCAGGACAATATCCTTGGTAGCCAAAGAGAGTCAAGAGAATGTGAACAATAATCTCGAAGATGTGTAACACTCACATTTGCAATTTTATTTTAAAATGACAAATGTCCCAAGGTCATAACACACCTGTAACGTAGTTCCAATTCCTTAATGCACATTCATGGAAACCGAACTGTACAAGGAGCTGCTATGCTCATTTGGCAGCAGCAGCAGCTCAAGTATATTACTTGCACAAAACACTGCCTACAATTTTTCTAATCTTTTCTTTCTCCTTGTTTTCTTTCTTTCTTTCTTTCTTTTTTCTTTCTTTCTTTGTTTTTTTTTTTTGGGATTTCATACAATGGCGCCTAACCAAAGGCCAATAACAGAATGTCTCCATATTCACAATTGCAAAACTGAGACATCTCGAGGTGTAGAATTTACTGAAATCTCTTGTTGCGGAGGTGGGCTAAATTGATCTTAGATGTGAGGGGACAACCAGCCGCTGCAAAGGCATGAGAGCGACTGCCAGCTCTGCAAATGAGGGGCGCAAGTTTGGATCACTGGAGAAAAGCACAACAAAGAGAGCCAGCCATCAGTGACTGATTTTGTGTTAATGAAGGGATGGCATTAGGAACTAATTTACAAATTTTCCTCTCAACTTACGTCTGCCAACATTCCCAAATTATCCTTGCAACCAAGGGATCAACTTCCTTGGGGATTTCAAGACGACGGTTCTGGAAACCAACTGCGCCCACAACTTGCATAGGGTTCATCCCACTCCATGGTGATTTTAGCGTAGCAAGTTCCCAAAGAATCACTCCAAAGCTATATACATCACACCTGCACACTCAACAGAAGAAACAAATTACCTATTTAGTACAGTGATCCAATAAATAAATTTATACATGACGCCAGAGCACCAGTGAAAACCTTTCTCCTAGGCAACAGATGATAGAACTGTAGTTGGTTTTCCATTTATATGGTCATTTTAAAGCTAGTTTTGTCCCAATGACTAATGCTGCAAGTAACAATTGGTATTCCCAAGTCCCAACTACAAAGGGGAATCCACACAGCATAAATACAGTTAATTATAGTATGCAATTACATATATGTCACAGTTGGAGAAACCAACAGACTGCAATTTAGGCATCATTCAAGAAAAGATTATTTTTTGAACCTAGAAAACATGACTCTAGATGATCCCTCTGTTTTAGGGGGGCAGTAATACTCAATCACGAGATAATTATTAGGTAGATTTGTCTGTGTCGTGTTTATTGGCCTAATCCATGGGCGATGTGTTGGACTCAAGACTACCTAATAATTTCTCCCTTTTTGAGGGGATAGTAATGCTCAATCATGAGATAATGCTGTTAATTATGGGTTCAAATTAATATTATCAACGATAATTTCAGTGCAAAGCAGGAGAAAATAGTTGTACTCAAATGGCTTCTCATGGAGCAGAGTTTCATAGGCTGTTCTACCATGCTCTTATCAATAAAACAGAGCATTGAAAAACTAGAAGAAATCGACCCAGCTTAGAGGTGGTGGAAGTGCAAGAAAGTTGGTAAAAAATCTGAAAGCAGTAAAGAGGAAAAATCAACTCACTTCTCATTTGAGGGTTCATTACGGAGAACTTCAGGTGCCATCCACTCAGGCTAACAAAGCAAAGACAACTCAATTAGAAATAATAGACAAACAATGCATCCACTCCCTTCAGCCATGAAAGCTATTTTTTCTGAATATTAGCCGGAAAATAAAATTCTCACCGTTCCTGCAGTTGATTTGGATGATAAAAAGGTGTTATGCTTCAAGCGTGAGAGCCCAAAATCACAAACCTGCCAGGAAACCGCAAAATCAGTCAAAAACTACACCCAAAACTAATTCTAACTGCAGGCTATTATTTGCTTCTTCATGATTTGTATCTTCAACTTTTGAGCAACTTGTCACATATAGTCTCTTATAAAAAAAATCAACTGATTGAAGAAAACCAGAGTTCAACAAATAAACCATCACATTGGACTTTCTGGCCAAATACAAGCTGCAAGTGACAAGGCTGGGTAAACAAAAATCAGTGGGTGTGTACAGCTCATATGATCCTCCTTTAAACTAGCTAGCTATTAAGAACACCAAAAGACAGAATAAGATTTGAATAAAATTACCCAGAGAGCTTCTATGGTATTTTTCCTTCAATGACACCATTTAATATTAGATATCTAAGAACTGTCATTGATAACTGTCATCTAAAATTACCCTTCAACCTCATCCTCTCTTTCACTTACCCTTGTTAGTGGTACCTTCTAATATTACATCACTTAATATTTTTTTTTTTTAATTTTATTATAGTTGACCGACTGGTACACATGGTTTTTAACCTCCTAACAAACAATCTTAGAAATTATTTTTGCACCCACTTTTTGCACCCTAAAAAATTACAAGTAATAATTAATCTAACAGTTCACCCCCATTTTTTAAATTTGAACCAGTAGCCACCTACATGCGTGTCCAGTTTTTGCAGTACTAATTATTATGAAAAGAAAGATAAATCAGAACAACAAACAAAAGGAAGTCAGGTGACAATAAAGTTCCATACCTTGACAGTCCAGTTTTCATCAACCAAAAGATTTGGCGACTTCAAATCCCGATGAACTATTGTTGGTGTACTGGCATGCAAGCAGTTCATGCCCCTTGCCTGCAGTGCAAGAAGGGATTTGAAATCTAACAAAAGGGTGTAAAGTACAAATTTAAAAGAATAAATGGCTGATAATTCATACCACATCGAGAGCCATCTTTATTCTACGCTTCTCATCAATTTGACACTGAGGACGATGTAGAATACGGTATAAGCTTCCTCTGGAAAACCAAAATATTATTCAAGAAACTGTCAGCTGAAGCATACATAAGCATGTAACCAAGTATCAATACCCTACACATAGACGAAATCACAGAGATGGCTACCATTCACTGTTGCTTCAAAAAAAGTTTATCACATTAAGATGAGACAACAAAATGAAGCACATAATTATATACCTTGGAAGAAACTCTGTGATGATAGACAGGTTTGGAGGTCGAGTAACAGCACCCATAAAAAGAACAACGTTTGGATGACGCAATCTACGCATTATTCGAACCTTACATAACAGAACAGAAATCAAAGATTTGGTCAATGATTTTGAACTAAAAAGAAATGAATATGATCTCTGGCACGCCCAGATTTCTTTAGATAAGTGCATGTGCTGAATGACGAAGACAACTCAAATGACACTAAATCAATTTTTACAAGTCAAATATTTCCCAAGATCTTGATGGAAAAGAAAGTGGGAAATCAAACGATTATCAAGTGCTGTTAAATCCAACTTTAAGTACAACAGGACATGGCACTACCAAGAGAAGGTTATAGCCACATGCATGGCCATACAGGGCATTTACTATGTCAGTGCCATTATGTTTTGTATCTTTTGGTTTCATGTGGCTAAATGGTAACTGGAAATAGGTTTATTATATGAATATTAGGAAAGCTGAATTGTTGCTTACTTCTCTTTTGAATTCATCCAAAGCAGCACCTGAGAAATCCTGGTCTAAGAACTTCTTCACAGCAACCTCCTGTGATTTAACAACAATCCACCAGCTAGAAGATTAGAAATTACAAGTCTATTTCTCCCACCAAACTTCCAAAATTCAGCAAGCAAGCACTTATGCTAGTAATTAGTGTAACAGAACAATTAACCACTATATTTAGACATCAATGAAGAACGTTCTTCTCTAACCACATATCCAGGTTAATTTAAAACACATGTTTCGGTTTCAAGTCAATGTAGATTTTCAAAATTTGACCAACATTTATGGCACTACATTTATCTCCAGTTATCTTTCATGGTAAACTCCACAACAGCAACCCACTTGAGATAGTGCAAAGAGAGAATAATCAGAGAAAATAAACAATCAAATTTAGACATCAATTGATTAAGATAAAACCAGGATATCAAGAGAAAAATGAGACAGATTTTCCACATTTCTAATAAATAAATTTGAGCTAAAATACAAAAGTAAAGAACAATTAAATGAAGAAAGTCAGGCTCACCGTGCCATTCCAATCAGCGTGATAGACCTCCCCATATGAACCTATTCACAAGAAAACATGTGAGAAACTGTCTTCAGACATTAATCCTCCTTATAATCATGCCTGCTTAAGACACAAATGAGAAGGAAAGCAAAGAGTTTCTGACCTCCACAAGAAAATTAAGACCTTAATCATTTTTTTTTTCTCAAGTCAATAGCATGAGACAAATTCTCATGAAAACAAGGGAAAATATTATAAAGAATATTTTATGTTAAAGATAACTAGATGCATATTTCATATTACACATTGGTTTTGTACGTGAGTGTGCATGTGCATGCTCACACACACACACACACACACATGTATGCACATGATTATGTAGAAGCAATTCAGAAATAGTGAATCCACGATCAATTCCAACACAATATGACCAGCCATTTGCATTACCTAGTCCAATCCTTTCACCAAAAACCAAATCTTCCCAGCAAATTTCATCACCTACATCTACGTCATCCAATATTCGATCAACCCTGTGAGTGCTGGAATCAACTGATGTGCTAGGACTTTCTGGACCCTTCAGCTTTAGATTGGTCCCCATAAATCTGTCATGTATGCACTTTCTACGGTCATGGAAACCAATTTCATTGTCTTCACTTTCTTTAACCGAGGCTTCCATGTCATTTTGCAAATTCTTTGCATCCCAGAGTTTTTCTTCAAAATTTGAGTTTACTTCCTCAACAGAAGGCAAACTGTAGCCTTGATTAGTATATGATGACAATTCTGAACTGGCACTGCTCGCAGAATTCCTGGTGTCACTTTCTCTATTGGATGTATTTAAATTACTGGATGACTTGAAACCCTGTGGATAAACTTTTTCAGACAAACTGGTGGAAGCTAAGGAGGAGTGATTATAATTATTAGGTTCCCGATTGATTCTAGGATAAAGGCCCTCCACATTATCATTATCTTTTCTTCTAGGCACCTCATTGTAAGCAAATCGATTCTTCCACATCAATGGTGCAGGTGGGCTGGGAACGGGGTTATTTTTCCGTCCTTGAAACTCATTAATTTTATTCTCTGCAGGTTTGTTGTGCATGAAACTTTTCCCAGTTCCCTTGATCTGGAATGGATTAAGATCTGCAAAAAGGTTTTTAGAATCCTCTGAGGTATTAGGAACATATGGAACTACATTAACATTCATCCGCAAACCATCACCAATTGCATGCACCCCACGACTCCCTTTGTATACAGAAGTCCCAAAGGCTGTGGAAGCTATATTACCAAGCTGATTTGTAGGAGCTGTTTTATTTGACACTCCAGAAGAACCAACACCAGCATTGTTACTTGAACCAGAGAAAGAAGGCAGGGATTCTGCATTTTCAGAACATAATATTCTATCCAAAGGCGAAATGCCATCCACTGAAGAGTTCTGACTAGTGCCTTCGCCAGTTAATGGTTTTGATCTAGCAAAAACCACTCCAGTTTCATTAGAGCGAGGAGCAGGGATCTTAAAGGTAGTGTCTTTTGCACTAGGAACATCAGCTGGTATAAGTGTACCGGGAGCTGCCATGAGATCAACCAAAAACTCTCTGAAGGCAGAAAAAATATAGTTACAAGTGAAAACACACAAATATTTTTCATCTACCATACACAGACAGGACACAGAAATGCAGGTGAGCATTTTTACAAGAACATGAAAGAATAGCTCCAGTGTCTCCAACAAAATCTGTGCATATGATGTTGCATTGATTTGACAAATTGGATTTTTAGTTATTTAACAGCAAGTAAGCAAAACTACACCTTTATAAACAGAAATGGCCATAAAAGAAATTGAAAAGAAGAAAACAATAAGTTGCACACAACAATTATAGCATAAACAAGGATTGATTGCGACAGCCAGAAAGGACCCGTATATACGCCCCTGCTTTTGTGTCTCTGCATTAATGAGGCATAGAGGACATGTACTTTTCCATGACCTTTCAAACAGGGATCCAAGCCTTTACATTGGGGGTCATACTTGGTCTGTAAAATCAAGTGACAAACTCAATTCTCTTAGTCTATACAAGCATGTCTTGCATTATTTCAAATGCTTATTACCAAAGCCTGACCCCCATTCCTAACTAAGAAAGCAACTAATGAACAGTCAACCAAAAATAGCAGGTTCCTCCTTGACCCAACCAGAGCAAAAGAAATTCATTCTAGTGAAACTGGTAGAGATTTTAAGAAAAATAGCACATGTACAAGGAAAATCTGCAACGTGTAACAAAACATTCCATCAATGTATAAGATGTGGCCATGGAAAAAAAATAAAACATGTAATTTCTTCCACCAATTACTTCTAAACAGGATCCTGCAGTCAGCATTGTACATTAGGTACTTGAGGGGGTCCAACAATAATCCTCTTCCCAGTCAGTCAGTCTTATCAACTTACTTTCTATATCCCTGTAGCAGTTTGAAGTTTTCATTCAAAGAATGACTTCACTACAAAAGGTAGAAAGAGTTGATTACACATTGGACTAAAACCTAAACAGAAGCAGTATAGAATAAGAGAGAATAATACACTAAAAGAAACCTACTTGCATATGCAAAGAAGATGGTCATCTTGAGAATTAAAAACTATTGGCAGACACGGAAAAGATAAAGAATGAGCTCATAGATATAAAAACATACAGCAAGGACAAGCCACAACCTTTCATCCTCTAACTTTATTATATTGACAGCATCGTCCTCAATGCCAGTGTAATGACTACCTTTCACCAGTCGACAAGGTAACTTAATGGTATCAGCCAACACCTAGATCCAGGCAAACAAAAATTATGAATATAGCAATTCCAAGCAGCCTAACTTAAAATATACAAGATTGCTGCAACAACAAAACCCTCAGGCAGTCACTAATGGAAGTATGTTGCTGACCTTGAAAAGCAACGCTCGATGTCGAGACAGACCAATATTTATGGACCCAATAGGCAATACACTAGTTTGAAGAGAAGTTCTTAACTCTGTGCTTCTGTCCATCCACTTTGCCAAAATCAAGTTGGCATCCTTTACTGGGCCACCCATGTGTCCTGTAACAAGTTCAGCCAGCTGCTGCACCAAAATAGTAACATCGGTTGCAAGCCAGTCTAATGCAATACATTGTGCAATTTGCATCAGCTCTTCCAAGGCAGGATCAACTTTTCGATTAACTATTACTGCTTCAAAACCAGAACCGCCAGCATTTGTTTCTAGGTCCATGAGGGATGGCATTTTTCCTTGAACTGCTGAGCTTGTGCAGAACACATCATAGAAACCATCCATCACTCTCTCCCCATAATCAAGAACGTTATATTCCTGGTGAAGCAATCCAACTCGGATCAAGGGAAATAAAACTAGGAAAGCATTATTTGATAGCACACATTCACAGAAACCTTAAATGAAGCTGGAAAAGTTCCAGGTGTGCTGCACATTTATCATTTATGAAGCGCCTACACAACCTTCATCAACTACATCATGTATATCAAGATTATTGTAAATGAAACTCGTTCCTTTGCCAATTTTCACTTTCCATGAGATATCTTCAAAATCCATTGACCTTAAGAAGGCTCTAATGTGAAATGTTCCAGGGTGTAGCTTAGCATGAAGTTTTTTTATGTTTTGCGCACAGCATTATAGCTAATTTAATAGAACCAAATTATTTTATATTTAACAGAACCAAAATTTTATTGTTGCTAACAACATCTCTGGGAGGATTGCTTCAGCTGACCATCCAACACGAGTTTATCTTCACTAACTACCACCAAACTTGGACTTTTTGGCCAGATAAGTTTTGACATAGTTTGATAGATGAGTTACATCAATTTAAAGTTCATTAACTCAAAGTTTTTGCATGTTTGAATCAATGTATGCCCAAGTTATTACAAACTAATGGTTGTTAAAAAAAACAACCAGAAAGTCTTAAAGCAATTTTCCTTGACACTTCAATCCAACATAATGTGCACATAAACAGCAAGAAAACTGGCAAACAGGAAAACATTATGGTCAAGCCTTACATACTACAAATGAACATGTAGGAAACTCATGCACATTTTATCCAACTAGATTTTCCGTAGCTTAACAGTAAACTAAACAAAACTCTGTCATGCAACCTTAAAAATAAATTCCTCTGCACAAACACTCGCGATCAATAACCAAAACCAAAATAAAACACTCAACTTCAAACTCATTCTCAACAATTCATGGTATCCAAAACTGACTGAGCACTTCACCTCCAAAATTCAGACACTTTAATCTTTCTTCCCACAAATTTAATAACCCCAAAGTTCATGCACTACAATTCACCACATCAAAGACTAAAAAACAGCTCAAATCGACTAAATTTCCCTAATTAAGCTAAATTTGACACAGTAACTTACAATAAGCAGAAACAATTTAGCAACTCCCAAGCTCATCCACTATAGTTATCCGGATTGAAGACCTAAAAAACGCTCAAATTGACTAGATTTTCTTAATTCAACTAAACTCGGAACTAAATTACTTACAATAACCGGACTCAATAATAATATTTAATTTATCTTCATTTTCCCTTAATTGATCACTAAATTACACATATTCCAAACAATGAACCTCATTAACCAAAAACTAGTTCAACCACAAAAAAAGAAGCAATTAAAACCCTAATTCAACTCCATCCACTAAAACTTAAATTAAAGAAACAAGGAAAGGAAGCAATTAAAACCCTAATTCAACCTCATTCACTAAAAAATAAATTAAAGAAACAAGAAAATCAAGAACTTATTATTAAAAATGAACTCACCCAATAATACCTCGACAAATCCTCCACTTTTCCCTCTCCTTTCTCTCTGCCCACATCAATCCGATTATTCCCTCCTCCTAAACTCAACAACGTCGCGGCACGTATCTGATCCTTCTCCGTATCATCTCTAAACTCCGAATTCGACGCGCTAATCGCCAACGCTAATTGCACCTGAAAGTCCTCCTCTGACGCAAAGTAATCCGTCCGATTACCAAACGCCAACGGTTGCGCTGTCGTCGCCGGTGAAGGCGATGTTGATGGAGGATTCGCCGGTGAATTTCCGGTTCCGGCAGCTCGGTGATCGGAGGAACATGATGGTGGCGGTGGTGGAGGTGTCGATGCGCTCGTGGCGGTGTCGTTACTTGTTCGATTTGGTGATGACTCGTTGTTGCTTCCTATGTGTAACTTCTTGAAAATGTGCTTCATACTCTCTGTCTACTGTTTAGCTCTCTCTCTTTCGCTCTTTTTTCTATTTCTTTGTGTTTGGCTAAAATTTTCTCTCACTTTCCTTCACTTTCTTTCTATTTTTCTATCTTCAAATTTCTCTTGTCTTGCTTTAATTTTTTATATTTAGTTTATTTGGGAATCAAGACTTGACAGAGACTTTTCGAGGCTAGGAAAAGTCGAGTTTGCTTACTCGAGGGAGGGAAAGCTTAATGAATTGGTCTAACAATGGCTGGTACTAGAAAGGCTATGGAGTTTCTTTTAATTACTAGGTTTTGCCATTCGGATAATGTGAATTTAGTGCTTTTTATAATGATTTTTTTCTATTTCAATTCTCATACTCTTAAAAACCTAAGAATAAAGTACACTGTTTTTTTTTTCAAAGTAATCTTTAAAAGGTATAACGAGCTCGTCTAATTATGTGATTAGACCATTTATTAATATTTTTAAAATTTCTACTTTAATTTCCACTTTTTTATAAATAAAAAATACATTAGAAAAACTCTAAGAGGTATAGGTCAATTAGTCAGGCTCTAGGTTTGCTCCCTAGAGGTCACTAGTTCGAGTTCTACAAACCCTAAGGCCACTGGAGGCTTACATGGTCGTTAATTTTAGGGCTCATGAGATTAGTCGAGTTACGCACAAGCTGGCTCAAACACTCATATTAATTAAAAAATATACATTAGAGAACTTACTGTATATAATTATAGATATGAACTAGCCTTCGCACCTGCGCTTCGCTGCGAGGCTGTACTTAGATTATATGACTGAAATAATCTAATTAAAAATAAAAAAAATTATAATTTTTTTTTACAAAATATGCTATTTTTTAAAACTCACAGCTCGAGTCATTAAACTCAAAACATCCAATCTAAAAAAATCATCAAGTTCAATTCTCGTAAAATTATATGATGGGATTAAGATAAATGAAATTAAAAAAAAAACAGTTCTAACAATATAAAATAATTTTAAAAAATAATAATTCAAAAAATAAAAATAAAAATTATTATTAATAAATAATATTATTACTATTATTGTTTTTACCGGAGCTAATAGTGCTCGGGTTGTAGAGAGGGGTTGGCCAACTAACAGGGTTACACCTGCAATGGATAAGTAGGAAACAGACAGCAAAGACAACAGAGAGAGCAAGAAACGCTGCTTTGTCATAACACATATCCTCTCCTAACTGGTGGGATTAAGGGTGTAAGAGCCATGACTGGGCACGAATCAGAGAACGAGGGAGGCGAAAAAAAGAAGAAGGAAGAAATCCAAGTGTGAAATCAACAACAGTGAGAATGCTCTCTCTGTTCACATCGTTGCTGTCAACTTTCCTCCATGTTGATGTGACTTGCACCGAAAGTGTTTTAATTTTTCTTTTTCTTTTTCTTTTTTGGAAGGAGTGAATAGAAAATATTTTTTTCTTTTTTCAACTCTTAATGTTTTTTATCTATAAAAACAAAAAGATTTTTATTTTAAACATATATTATATGAATAAGAGTGTTTAAGAATGTGGTAGTAATTGTTATTTAAAGTTTTTTCACTTGAAAATATATTAAAATAATATTTTTTATTTTTAAAAAATTTATTTTTGATACTAGCACATTAAAATGACTAAAAAAACATAATTTTTAATAAAAAACAAGTTAAATTACCAAGCCAAACACACTCAAAATCCATTTGTAGAAGTATGTGGACTCTTGAGAAATATAAAAAAACAGGTTAAATTAAAAATATTTTAAAAATTAGCTGTCATTATAGATTTTATATAATAAATAACAAGAAAAATAAAAGAGGAATTAAAATAAAACTTACCAGATACGATTTTATATAATAAATAACAAGAAAAATAAAAGAGGAACTAAATTAAAACTTACCAGATACGTCTTGCCATTTTATCTTCCAATAAGTAATGTTGCGAGAGCATTAAAGGGGCATGAAGTTTATATTAATTACTAATATTGTCATTCAAAGTTAGATATGGTAGCCTGGACGGAGACAAACCGGCGAAGGGTTAACGCGGGATGAGAAATCAGAAGACGACGGGGCGTGTAAGTGGGCAGGTAGTAGAGCCAGGTGAGAGAGGCCTTGCCATTTTTACGAAATTGGAATTTGTTAGTCTTTTTTTTATCGAGGTATTTAATTATTAAGAGTATGTTTATTCTTGAATTTCAAAAATTATTTTAAAAAGAATTTGATTTTTTTCTTTGATTTTAATCAATTTTTTATATTTTTAAATCGTTTTGATGTTAATCACAACAACAATATCAAATGAGCTCTAATTATAGAGATGAATATTGATTCAAATGGTTCGGTCTAAACAGAAAAAATCTATAAAATCTATTTTTTTAAAATTAAATGAGAAAAATTAAATCAATAAATCTAATTTGAATTTATAGGCTTTTAACTGGGTTGTTTTTTACAAAATTTTATCTAATAAACTTTTAGTTTATAATGGGTTTATCAATTTAGATCAGGGTATTTTAAAAAAATAATTAAAATCAAATCCAAACTGAATTGATTTTTTTGTATTTTTGTAAACAAAACTATCCAGAAAAAGATTTCGGTTTTAATTTCTCATGGTGCTGGCCCGACCCAATGGATATTTTTGTTCGATCACATATCCTTACATTCATGAATAAATCCATCCCTTTCTATCTTCTCTATTTTGTGATGACAGAGCCGAGTTATTGATTTCTACCTCTAGAGAAGAAAAGGTTCATCTCATTCCCCCACAAAATGAAATATTTTATATAAAAAAGGTCTACCAAAAGCAAGCAAGATAATTTTTGTTGTTAAAGATTCGTTACTTTTCTCTATTTATATTATCTTTCCAATTGACTCTTCATGCCTTGTAAGGAAAATAATAATAATTAAATCTCTCTTTTTGACCCTTTTCTTTTCGTTATCCTATGATATTTTATTAAGAGCTTGATTGGGAACATAATTGTGGTTGTTTTTTAAAGTGTTTTTGTACCGAAATACATTAAAATAATATTTTTTTTTATTTTTTTTTAATTAATTTTTAAATCAGCGTATCAAAACGATTCAAAATATACAAAAAAAATTAATTTTTAACAAAAAAAATTAAATTTTTTTAAAAACACGAGTACAACCACGTTTTCAAACGTTCACTAAAATCTAACAACACCAAATGGATTTCTTTCTTTCCTTTTCTTTTCATTTATATCTTTAATATGCTGTCTTTTATACGAAGCATCTCTCGGTTACTTTATCAAAATATAAGAGGAATATTTAAGATAGGAGCTTTTTTTCAAATTAATATTATCATATCAAAATAATTTAAAAATAAATAAAAAATATTTATATAAAAAACATGATTAAACCATGAGAACAACAAGCATATATATAGCCTAGAAGATTTTGCAATGTTTTTCCTCATTCTTTAAAGTATTTTATTAATTCATATGGGGCATGCATCAAGCTAAGGGATCGTGACATTTGATGTATATTGTTTTTGGTGTTTTTAGTTTAACATAAATGTTCGGGCTAGCTTATGTCATCTCAACTAACTGTATAGGTTCTGAAGTTAATGAACATATGATGTCTATTATTGACATGAAAGGTCAGTGACGAGAGAAACAACAGACAAAATCATACTAGAAGAGTTCAAGGTCCAAATTCTTCTATAAACAAACCACAAGGGTGGCTCCTCCCTTTTTGTCATGGCATCGACACGCCCTTCTTTGAAAAAGTTCACAGCACCGCCATGGTATTTAACTAGTCTGACCTAATTTTTATTCAAACAACATTAATTTGGTGTCCCAAAGTCACTATTCAAGAGAATTTGCTCCTTTTTTTTTTCTTTTTACCTACAAAGATATCGTATATTAAACAAAAAATATACATTTTTCATATACACCACAAAGCGTATTTTTCCGATTTCTATAGCCGAAAACAAATTGTTCATGTCAAGACTAAAAACTTGCACAAATTTTACTTCTATTTGAATTCTGAGATTTGGTGTTCAAAATTTCTTTGGTGGATAATAATTCAATGGAGGTAACATCCACACTTATCT
>Ga0307515_10013564_pt1 | contig 15209 bp, 17 predicted proteins | sample 17_EM_MG_FD_194513 | JGI IMG/M metagenome (GOLD analysis project Ga0307515, IMG submission 194513) | Populus trichocarpa ectomycorrhiza microbial communities from riparian zone in the Pacific Northwest, United States - 17_EM | ecosystem: Host-associated > Plants > Roots > Unclassified | place... | reverse complement strand
CCTTATAGTAATTCTTAGAATATAATTAGAGTTAATCTATTAGGCAACCACTCTACTAGTTATTATTACGTTGTTAACTTACTTATAATACCTACATACCTAGCCCAATAACGAGCCTACCGTAGTACTTGCTACAAGGTTCCGTTATATTAAGGAAAAGGATAAGATAGCTAGGCTAACCTATATAGCAATCTTATAAGTTAAGAAGCTTTTAGGGCTTATATTCGAACGTAGGTTTAATATAGAATAATTTTAGTTATCTATAAGTAAGACTAAAGAGGTATAATAAGAAGATTTTGCACGGAGGCAGTAGTAACTACTTATAAACGACTTTTCCTAATTAGGAAATTATATACTGGCTCGGAGGTAAGCGGAGAATATAGCATTTATCTTAGTTTCCTAACTTTTAAACAGCTTAACCGCGAAATCCAATTTTCTAAATTTTAACCCCCCTATCCGTCCTACCTTCTTACCGCTTTTAGAGCTATTAAATATACATATAATGGTGTATAGGGAGAATTGGCAGTACTACCGGATTAATATTACTGCTGTCTATAGCATTAATCAATTTTTGGAATTTTTTAATTTTTTAAAGGGCGGAAATGTCGCTTATATAAGAAGTCACGTGACCTCCGAGAATACTTAGGACCGTATATTAGCAGCCACGACTTCTCTACACTATAGTTAAGATTTTATATATACTATACCTAGAGCTGCTTACAATAACTGTTACCTATAGATCTGCCGATTTACAAATTAAAAATTAGACATAGTTAGAGCTATTAGTAGGGGTTATTAATCGCGCTCCCTATAATAAAATCTAATTAATAAACGAACTAATAAATTAAATTAAAAGTTTGGAACGTCTAAATAAGGTTCTGCTAAGACGCTAGCTAAACCCTAACCTAGACCCTTCCTAACCTATTAAATTCTAAAAATGATAACCTTTACTAAATTAAAAATCAACCTTATCCTTAATAAGCTATCTGATTAGATTTAATGGTTCTTTATTATCTAAGACACAGCCAAAACTAATAAGGTATGGCAGTATATCTACCTATCTAAGAAGAAAGATAATCTTCTAAAGCTAGAACTACTAAGTCGGCCTATACTAAGGGATATACTACCTACGGCTATATTAATAGCAAAGCTAGACCTAAATTAGCTTATTGCCTATAACTAGCTCTACGCCGAATATAAGGACGATCTACGCGTACACTAGAAGCAAAAATAGGCTATAAACAATATTAATAACTACATTGTTTATACCATATTGGTAGCCTACCTTTTACTTATTAACAGCCTTAGTAGTTAGTTATATTAAATATTTAAGGCGTCTCTACCACTGCAGTAGCCACTGCAGTAATAGAGACACCCTGTATTTTAGTAAGTAATTAAGCCTATCTTATACGAGAATCTCGTGCTTATTAATACTTACTAAATTACATATTTATAGGGCCTCCTCCCGTCTATAAATACTCCCTTCTCTATACCTTCCTTTTTTCTTTTCTTCTTCCTTATAAGAGCTAGTGGTTCTCCAATACTCCTCCTTAGTCCCTACTAAGGGATCTATTAGTTAACGTGGCGATATAGATAGTATTAGACGAGGAGACGGGTAAGAGAGAAGATAGGAAGGACGGATGAGCCTCTAGTAGGTGTCAGTCGAGCAATATTAACGGCTAGTTTTTATTACCCAAAAATTGCGTTATGTGACGACATTTAGGAACGCAAATATGTACCCCCGTCCTATACTTACACCACTACTAAATATTCTAGATTTCGCACTCGGAGCTACTTATAATAGGTATTCCTAAAATATCTACTAGTTTGAAGCTCTGTAATTAAACATTGTTAACGTTTTATATAGGGGTTGTTAATTAAGCTCCTGGGACACGATTTTTAAAGTTTAACACTATACCAATATTACGACCTTCTTATAGTGGCCGAGCCACCCCTAATCTCCTCCCCTCTCTCCCTTCCCTCCTATTACTTGGCGCTAAGCTATTATATTGTCGCCGAGCCATTGCGTCGTTATACGTCCGAACTAGGTGGGCAATAACATGGTTAATAGTTATTAGGTATTAAAAATATTTAGTATATAAAGCTTTAAATTAGAATCACAATCTACTATATTATATCCTACGTAGAGGGCTCTATATTAAAGCTCTGCAGTCTAAATATATGCTATATTCGTAACCAATATAATCTTTAAGCCTAGCTCAAGTAGGGTGCTTCGGTTACTATAGTAGATCCTTACCTAGTGGTAACTAAGGCGCCTTAATCTTATACTACTTCTAAATTAAGCAAAAGCTCTATATAGGGGGGTCCCAGGGGGTCTCCCCTTAGAAAACCTCATCTCTATATATATTAATTAAAATCTATATAATAAAGCTCTAAGTTAAAGCTTTGGGTTATAAACTCGGGTTAAAATTTGCGTTGGGGGACCAACGTTCCGCATGTTTGAAACTGTCCCTCTAGACAATGACTTGTGTAGGGCTGCCCAGGCAGCAACATCAGCTTTGTCCAAGGCAGATAACTGAGATGTAACGATGGAGCGCTGGGACAGGGAACTGGCAATGAGGGTCTGGTCGTAGATTTTCGGTAAGTAGGAAGTAGCATCCTGTGACCAGTGGAGCCAATTTGGACCGGATTGGACTGGAGTTGGATTACTAACCTTTATAGGTAACCGCTAGTCCTATTTAGGTTTGGTGTTCACGGAGCTCCAGGAGCTTTAGAGCGGATTTGGGGGTCAAATCCACTCCACTCCAATCCAACAAGATCACTGCCTGTGACTCCAGAGTTGATATTATAGATACGTAGTTTGGATTAACGGTTTTAAGAGAAAGGAATCCAACGGCATTGGTCTGAGACATAGTATATGGGCCTAAGAAAAGATTGATGTCTGTCGACTTGGCGTCGATCACTACACACCATACCAAGCTTAGATCAGGGGTCCCTTTGACCCACCCAATTCGTGTATTTAATGAGGCTCTAAGCCTCTCGTAACAGACCAGAGTTCTCATCCTTGATCGTTCTGTTCGACAATGTACAAACAACGGTTTTAGTGCGGAGGAGACGCACTAGTCTTGAACTTCTGGTATTCTGTAAAAGCATCGCTATTGAATGTGACATCAACGAGAAAAATATCTGGATTGGGGAAGTAGTTCTTTATGACTAAATATTTAGCTGCGATGCTTATGGCGTCGTGTGTAGAGATAGAGCCTACAGTTATATTTTAGAATGCTACGGGATGGTCTTGGAAGTTTCGGCCCACGCCTAGCAAACATTGTTTAACCTTAATTCCAGCCTTTTCCAGCAAAGCCTTCGGGCCAATGCCACTCCGTTGAAGAATCTGCGGAGTCCCAATGACCCCAGCAGCGAGAATGACCTCTTTATTTGCCTTGATGACTACGGGTGGGGTGCTATCTCTCGGTTGAGCAGATACTCCTTAAGCAGTTAGTCCATCAGTGAAAGTAATGTGGATTACAGTATAGCCTGTAAATAAGTGGTAGTTATTACTACGAGATTTGGCGCGGTAGTAGTGGGCTGTTCTAGCGTAGAATCGAGTCTCAGTCATCAGATCTAGGGGACTTGGGACCCAGAAAACGCCAAATGCCTTGCCATTCGCGCCCTCTTTCTGTTGCGGGATACCAAGGCCAGTCCAGACTTCCCGGAAAAGGCCTGTTATCAACTTGTCAGCACCGATGCTTCCGAGGTCGTCACGGGAGTTTCGCACCTTCTGAAGGCCATTGATATAGAGGGAAGATAGCTTGCACCGGCCCACACCCCCCCTATGCGCTTAGAATATCATATCCGTAGTTGTATTGGGCTACCATACTTGCCAAAGGAGGAGTGGAAGTTACACTCTACAACTTGCACAGTCCAGCCGCGGTTCTCTGATTAGATGCATTAATGGCTTTAACTTACTTTCTTAAAGTAAGGAAGCAGACTAGACCATCCCCAGCCAGGATTGCCGAGCTGTTCCCACGCATCATAATCTGATGCCGATCCTCTATCGAGAAACATACCATTAACTGCGGAGCTCCTATCAACAACGGCACTACGTGGTTCCCGTCTGCGCTGTGCGATTGCCAGGGCCGGCTTAAGGAGCACTAGTCCGGTTGAACACATCTCGAGCGTTCCCTCTTAGTGCTCGCTCGGGTATGAGCAGATCTTGATGGTCGTCCACGAGGCTAAATTCTACAACTAGAACATTTCCTAGCAGCGCAGTGTTAGCCTGGCAGCTGGTTTAAGATCTCCGCTATGCTCGACGAAAATGCTTACTCTTGCCATTCTCTGTTAAAGGATTTGCAACTGTAAGCCGGCTGTTCCCCCGCTGGCAATGATATAATCGTACAAAGAGCTAAGCAGATCAGTGAACCACTTGGCCTGTGCTAGGTAACTTGTTAGGTAAATATGAGCAGACACTAGAGAGGAGCAAAACGTAGACTGCACGAGCTAAAATACACGCCATATTTATGAATTTATGAAATAGCTCTGTAGTGAAGTCTACGAAAAGGAGTGCAAAAGAAAGGATAGGATCTTGCCCCTTAATATGATAGTTTTGCCGATGAGAAATGAGCAGATGATGAGTTTCGGTTTGTTGAGGCGCGGCAGCAGGACCTGGGTCAGACGATCCAGCTTTCAAGCTACCCATGATAACCTATCGGTGGGTTTCCTATATTGGCTTCGTCTATATTTCGTCAAGCGAGATATCTAATACTCCTGGTCTCTCCATATCCCAAGGTAACCTAAGCAAGTTTCCTCGGGGTTCGTGTCCATCGATATTGAAATCACTATAAGGCTTGTCCTGCACATTCATCAAAAACCAATCCGACTAGCTTGTCATTGGAGGGTCTATCCTTGCCGTGGATTGAGTGCCGCAATTCGTCTCTACATGCCTCATTAAAGAGTTGGAAAAGCTCAAATAACCAAACTCCCGTTTCTACCGCGCCCTTCTACTCCACGTTATTCTAGGATATCGCAATCATGCCGTTGCGCCGAAGATGGTACGAACAAACATCCGATAAAACTTGACAACGACGTTGATTACCAAACCCATTGCCATCACTGGGAGAAAAATCTGGAAAAATTCGATCGGGCTCGCTGGCTTAACTTCTGTCTCGATATATCCGGCGCCTTTGACGGCCTTCCCACCGTCGGCCGAAGGAGCTTCTTCATCGTCGGCGGGGAAGCGACCGGTTTGGACATAGTGCTCCAAGAGTTTGTCTTTCTCAATCCAGCGCTGTCGCAGCCACTCCTCGAATTCCTTGGTGTCATCGATGGGAATTGTTGAAACGGCAAAGCGTCTCCAATACATGTTGACGGACTTAGGTGGTCTGCCCTGGAAATATGTCGACTTAAGAGTGAAAATGTCTTGACCGAATTGGCCACGTCTACGTTTAAATGAATATCTCGGTCAAGGGTCTCAAATGTTATGCGTGTAACTTACGGAACGCCCTCGTATATCACCGTACAATCATACACCCACTTCACGGTGCTCCTCATTTCCTGGAGGCAGAACTGCAACCCAGTGCTGCGGGGTAAGAGCAGGTGTTGCAAATCCTGGAGTCCAGCCTTGTCTGCCCATCTCTTGCTCCCAGCTCTTCCATTCTTTGACAGATTGGTGCCCTCGGGGAAAATAAGTAACCACATTGGATCTAGAGATTGGGAGCCAGACATGGGTCCACTGTGTCGGCCGCTGAGCTTCTGTAAGCGGTGCTGGAATCGAGGTTTATCTTTTGCCCATTTTCGAGATAAGAAGACAAAGCCGTAGAACATCATCCCCTGTCCTAAGATTGGTATCCACTTGATAGACTCCTTGAGGATGATGTAGATATGCCCGTGCATTTTAGCTGTATACGCTATCCACCAAAGATATAGCCAGTCGGTATATATCTAGCCTTGATTAGTACGCTAGATATGGCGTGACCTCTTGCAACGTGCCTGATGGTTTGCGATGAGGATCATGCGCTCCTCAAAGTCACATTCCAGCCGTCCATCCTTTGTTCTCCGCAGTTGTCCTCGAACGCTCTTGTCACCGCTTACTCGGACAACAGTGGGACTCCACCACTGGGTCATCGTCGCAATCAGGAGCCCAAAATGCTGCTTGGTCAAGGCCATCCACGCGTAGTATAAGTCTTGATTGAAGAAATATAAAGGAGCGCCCATGAGTTGTGTGACAAATATGCTGAGCCCTGCTATTAGCGCTTTGTGCAGCGTTAGCACAAGGCGACCCACCATATGCAGCTTCCCAGAAAGTACACAGCAAGCAGCACCATACGCAGCGCTTGACCATAGGTCCCATGCTTGATAGGGCCTCCAGGGTGAAGCTCTCCATCCTTAATCTGAGCTTCTGTTCTATTCTTATATTCGAGCTTCACGGAAGCTGGTGGATGCCTGTGCTTGAGGCCGTTGGCAGCCATAACGGCTTGTAGGACGATACAGTAGTCAACGAGGGATATCAGGTATGGATGAGTGGGGGGTGGTCTGAAAGCGAGGCGCGTGCCGGTTTCGTGTGGGATTTAATTTGCAGCTAGGTTCTTTTTGTTAAATATGAAAGGTAAAGACGCAACAAAGAGTGAGGATAGGGATGTTAAGGGATTAGACAGGAGAGGAAAACAAATGTCTAAAGTCGTGTATCTCGAGCATACTGCTCAGGTGCAAGGTGTTGCTACCTGAAAAGTGTTGAATCACCCCCAAGTGCTTATTTGGTAGATGTGGGCAGGCAGCGCCACGAAAGGATACAGCTGCCACTTTGCAGCAGACCAATGCGGGGTGGGCATTGAAAAAGCACCGCCGCAGAAGCTCGGGCCAAGGCAACTTGGTTCAACGAGGTAAAACATTCCAAGCAGCCACGGCAGCTTTCGCTCAGATCGTCAACACCAAATAAAAATTTCCGTATGAGAAATATCGCTGCGATATGAGAGCTGGAGCTGGAGCTGCCTGTGGGCAATTCTCGGCTGCGTTTGACCTCTTCTCCGTCTGTCATAATTACTTGTACATTGCTTATTTCCCACCACGTAAACTTGGAGTCATCTCAGAGGCCTGAACAACTTCGTATAAGAGATGAAGTCCTTCGTCCGCTCTCGCGACCTGCCATGGAGGCGATGCTTTTCACATAGTGCCACGAGGAGAGATATCAAAAGTATCTCAGAGCTGCCGGACCGGATACTCCCAAGCTACCAAGGTATGTATTCATTACCCCCGGAGAAACATCATGCCACGAACCCCGAGAGCATAGACGGCCTCTCTCTCTGTAGCAACCTCTCGACGAGATAATTACGGATGCATCTTCTACCTTGTAGGCTAATTTGAGAGCCAGAAACCCGCCAGAACGACCTGCTCTGCCTCCAATGGCCCTCACCACCTAGAAACGTCCTGCTAACAAAAAAGAACAACACCCCTGGGATTACCGAGTCTCTTATCGAATATGCCCAGCACATTCACTCCACCTACCCGTCCATGAATATGATCCTAGAACCTCATGCAGCCGAGGAAGTCCACTCTCAGCTACCATTCCCAATATTCACCACTAATGACACAGCCCACGATAGAGCTCCCACTCTCCTCTCACATAAAACCGACCTTATTTCAACACTAGGCGGCGATGGTACAATTCTGCGCGCTTCCGCCCTCTTTGCACACGCGCCCACCGTCCCACCGATCCTCTCTTTCGGTATGGGCACACTAGGCTTTCTAGGGGAATGGAAATTCAGAGAATACAAGCGCGCTTTCCGCGAAGTATACATGTCTGGCGCTAGCGACGCCTACGCCAGCATAGACTGCACTAGCCCCTATTTATCCTCAGGGACTGCATTAGCGACAGAGATATCCCCACCCACTTCCTATGCCTCTATCCGCGGTAAATCGATGGGCAAGACGCGGAATGCGCGTATTCTGCTGCGAAACCGGCTGCGTGTAGGCGTCTTCTCGCCCTCTGGGTCACGCATCAACGGTCCTAGCACATCCTCTTCCCCTAACCCTGGCGACACGTACGCATTGAACGAAGTAATCGTGCACCGGGGCTCCTCGCCACATCTTAAGATCCTTGAGATCTACGTCGGAGGCCGCTTACTGACCGAAGCGGTTGCGGACGGGATGATTATTTCGTCGCCGACTGGTAGCACAGCTTACTCGCTCTCCAGCGGTGGCAGTATTGTGCATCCGCTCGTGTCCTCACTCCTCCTAACGCCTATATGTCCGCGTTCGCTCAGCTTTCGGCCGTTAGTGTTGCCAGCCAACACGCCCATCACGTTGCGGCTGAGCGAGAAGAATCGCGGAAGGGAAGTCGAGGTGAGCATTGATGGTGTGCGAATCAGTAAAGGAGTTGGAGTTGGAATGGAAGTTAGGGTGCTTGGGGAGGAGATTAGGGATAGGAGGACGGGCGAGTGGTGTGGAGGCGTGCCTAGTATTGTAAGGGGGGTTGTGGGGACGGAAGAGAAAGAGGAGGATCATTGGGTCGGGGGCCTAAATGCGTTATTGAAGTTCAATTATCCATTTGGAGAGGAGGTATGATCGATTGAAACGACTTGACTGACTCAAGAGGAAAGCGATCTCCTCGAAAGAGGATCACGAAATTCTTAGAGAAATAATTGGCCAAGCAGCCAGCCGACATGACGGCCAGGGTATCAGCAAACAGATCACGCAATACACATATATTCAATCCAGCTAGGTATTCAACTGTCTCGATTCATTCGCATCAATGGACTAAGCTACCTATTCCAACCGATGCTATTTCAGCAAGCTTTCCACAGACAGAAATCTAACACATGACTCGATCACGGAAAGACAGCTACAAAGGGTACTACATTGCCCGCCATATAAAGCCACAATAGCCTAAAATATGCTTTCAGTTGATCCCAGCGAACCCTCCCGAAATGCTTGATGCGGCAGACGGTGCTAGCCAATAACGCCTACCCGGGGATCGCAACCCGAAAAATTCTTTGAAATTCTTTGAAGAACACAACCAAGGAACTCGCACTGAGGCCAAAAGAAAGGAGCAGAGGATTTTTGTACAGGCAAGAATATAATGGCGAGTTACGCAGGGCATTTCCCTGGTCATCCGCGCTCTAATCAAGCGTTGTGTCCAGAAAAACTTTCATGGGAGTACAGGACTCAGAAATGAACCCTCATGTGATCATTCGCGCCAAACGATTTGCCGCACTGTGGGCATTTCCGAGACCGGGAAGTGAGGCGCTCTTCAACGCACTCCTTGCAGAATAAGTGCCCGCAAGACTTAATAGCAGTATCCTTAAAGTTCTTTTTGCAAACGGCGCAGAGAATCATGGACTATAACTTGAAATCAGTGACCTTTTATTGGTGCCGGCCAAACTTCGTGCGCAACTTACCCGCATGTATTTCTCTTCGTCAGGTTGGTTACTCAGACTCTTCTTCTTCCAGTTTTCCGTCTGTTTCTGCGCATCTTCGAACTGAACCTTCAGCTTCTCACGCTCAGCTTCAGCTTCTCGTTGTGAGTGTGTGGCTGCTAAATATGAGGTATCCTTCGCGGCAAGAGTTTTCTTCAGCTCCGCTATTTGATTAATGTATCCTTCAGAACTGATTTGAGACTCGCTTAATTTCTGCTGCAGTACACGATGCTGATTTGAAAGTTCTTCTAATTGTACCCTCATTTCTGCAACCTGTTTCTCCAGCCTGTCTGTGAGTGACCGACTAAGAGCTTCGACCTCCTTCAGCTGTGCAACGATTTCCGCGCTTTTAGTATTCTGAGCGCGCAATGTGCGGTTTTCCTGCTCTCGCGCCTCCTTGGTCTTCATGGCCGCAAAGTACTTTTGGTCTGCCTTGGCTTTATCTGCGCTGGCTCTAGAAATATGTTCCTCCCAGGATGCAAGCTCTGCTATCTTCTTGCTAGCAACGGATTGCGCTTTCTTCCATGCAGCTTCCATTGAAGGCAATTCGTTACTAAGTAATTTGTATTGACTCTCCAAGCTGGAAATCTTGCTGCGCAGCTGCTCAGAAGACATGTTTTCCAATTCGGTCTGATGGTCCTCCGAGACTGTTTGTTCGGCCAATTGTAGGCGCAACCGCTCGACTTCGGATTCTAATGCAGCTATCCTGCTCTCTCGTGCGCTCGCCAGTTCTTTGATTTGGTCAATCGACGCCTTGTGTTCTTCCTGGCTAGCCTTTCTTATAGCAATGTCGGCCAGCAGTTCATCCCTTGAGTTACGGATACGTGTAAGGTCCGCTTCCGCACGAGCCAGTTGACTTTCTGTTTCACTTATCACCGCTCGAGATTCGTCGTCCATCTGTATGCGGTATGCGGTCCGTTCCGCTTGCAGTTTTTGGGCTTCTTCGCGGAGCTGCACATTGGTGGCTTCTAGGTTGTTAATACGCTTAATGACGTCCTCATGCTGCGATTTTAAAGTCTTAAACAGATCCGTCTTTGCGTAGTCATCATCTGTTAATCTAGAAAGCCTGATATTCAGAGACGTTACATGCTCGGACAACTTTTTATTCTCAGCTTCAAGTTGCTCCAGCTGCTCTTTTCTCTTAGCTGCCTCAGCAACAGCTTCCTTCCGCGCTGTCACTAGCTCTTCGTTAACTCGGACACTACCTTTAGTGCCATTAACTTCTACCGAGCCATCCACTTTTGCGCTGGACGAGTCTTCTCGACCGCCACTCTGTGTGGCTTGTTTTTCCAATTTGGCAACTTGAACGCTCTTGGTACGATCTAATTTCTTTTCCGCGATCATATATCGGTGGGTTGCACTTTCCATACGTTCGGATAATTGTTCCTTTTCCGTGGTAATCTGGTGCAATTGCGCTATATGTTCCTTTTCTATGGCCAGCAGTCCTGAAACTTGTTCTTGGAGTTGAGTTACTTCGGGTGACGCAGTAGGTATCTTGGCAAAGAGATCTGACAAGGCTGATTTGATGCTCTCTGAGCGTGATGAGAGATGTTTTTGGAATGTTTCATTGTCTGAGAAAAGTAATGAAGATGGGAAAGGAGTATCTGCTGCTGTAATAGTTAGGAAATATCAGCCTTTGAACACTCAAAATTACAACTCGAATGTGCTTACTGCTTTGCGAAATTCCAAGTGATAAGGTATCGTTCGCCAGTATCTTGACTTCATCGACCAACTAAAGAACCAGTCAGCCTCATCACCAATGCTAATGCAGACCAAGTGCACCGACTTGAGAGAACCAAACGTCTATTGTTCGAAGGTGGTCATCATGATATGCAGACCGCCTTTCCATATCGGCGACCTGAGCTTCGAGAGCGACCTTTTCTCGCTTGTACTCACGCATCTGACGGAGGATTGCATCTTTCTGGAAGGACTGTCAAGTATGGATGTGGTCAGTTGAGATTTCGTAGGTTGTGATTGACAGTGGATGCGGGAGGGGGCGAACCTCGATGTCATCTTTCCAGGGAAGGTCAGCGTCGGGATGCGGCTTCGCGCCGTTGACAGTCACAGCTTGCCTCTTAGCAGGTGGAGCAGAATCATCATGATCAAGCATTGCAGGTCTTTTACGGTCCTCCATCTTGACGACGTCAAGTGATGGGACTGTGACGGTTCTGGATTCGAGCCTCATCAGAGCCGCGAGGAAGGGTTTCAAGAGGTGAGGGAGGGTGCCAATAAGACAAGAAATCAGAACATGGGGGAGTGAAAAGAAAGGATCGAGGTGAATTAGGGCAGGCGAGCACTGGTGTTGGGTCGTGTGCGTTCACCGTCAACGAGAGTCAGGTCGAGATGGAGTCGAGGAGATGCGAATCCCTTTAAAACTAGCGCCTTGGCGCCAAGATATAGCGCTAACGCCCGGCATAGCACGAACTTCAACACCAACTACCACAAATGCTAGAAACTCTTCATGGCAGATCCTCATGTCTTCAGACACAGGCGGCACACAGCCACCGGCTGCTAGCACCGAGAAACCACAAACACTAAAACCTATAGCAAGTTTCGGCAGCTCTGTTATTAGTACGTTTCTAACCCGCTGCCTATGTGACCAAAGCTGATATCTCCTAGACAAGTCGACCAGGAAGTTTGCGCCGAAGGCCATACAGCGTCGACGGCCTGGCGCACCTCAAGCCCTTCAAGGAACTTTAACAGTATCGGCAAGGTCTAGCGTTGATAGACAAACTGCGTCCGGGACACCGCAACCGCCGACGATCCGACGCACCGAGTCAACCCAACCAGACACCGAAAATACAACTCCTTCGACCTTATCTTTACAAAATACCACCCAGCTTCCGCCTCAAGATGTTACTGGAATAGGAGCCAGCGTCCCGACTTCCACACCGTCTTCGGCGATACCCGCAATAGCAATATATACCGCGGCTGGAGATACCACTGCGTCACCTATCTATTCACAAGCTACTGCGGCAAATGAGCCAACACAGCTCAGAATTGATATATCTAGAACATCTCCTTCCCCAGAATCTAGGCTACAGGGAGACAATGAGCATACAATTTCAGGAAGATCGCCAAAGCGGCGAAGGATACAATCTCCGCGCCCGGCGCAGCCTACGATTGCGAAACCAGTCGCAAGCCCGATATCAGCAGTTTCTGAGCCTGTAGGCCCTTCTACGTTAGCCACTTCCACCCCGACACAGCCTGCACAAGCAATTTCTACACAGTCCGAGTCATTGCAGCCCTTAGCTCGAGATAATGCATCTGGCAGAAGCCCTACAACGGCTCCCACAGCTGTTTTGTCACAAACTGAGTCTACCACATTAACCTCCCCAAGCTCCGAACCGCCTAGCTATCGATCACTCGTGAGGAAGGGCATCTCGGGGTTACCTGGGCTTATCAATGATGATACTCAAGCAGAAGCTGAACAAAATAGTCGTGCTGGAGGACAGGAAGATCGTGCTATAACTCAGAATGCAACAGAAACTACAACCCCAACCACAAAAGCAAGAGGCAAAAGGAAGACTACTGGAGATAATTCCGCAGAAGCTCCAGAACAGGAAACAAACGGCGATGCTCAAACGGGAACTGTTAAAAAGCCGCGCAAGGTGCGCAAGGACAAAGGTCAGCCCAGGAAACGGAAAGTTGTAGCTACTGTGGAAGGCGAGCAGACTGAACAGCAGGAGGGCGCGAGCGAAGCGCCTCCAAAACGAAAAAGAGTTAGGAAGAAAGCTGCCGCCACTACAGGAACTGAAACAGGTGGTGCACCTACTGGGGAAGGCCAGGATGGAGAGCTAAGAGGGAATGAGTCGAGACGCAAAGGCCGCCAAAAAGCCGCAACTCCCGAAGGTGCCGAAGATGTCACGATAGCACCAAGTATGGTGTCAATGGGCAGCCTCGCTATCAGGGATCCCCGAAATGGCAAGCTTTCTGCTCGCGAACTCGCAATGCGCGAAATCGACTGGCCAGAAGTGATTCGTCGCCGCAAGGAACAGCAGTTAGCCCTTGCTAATAGTGACGGAACAGATCAAGACGAAGTAAACAAACGCCTAGAAGAAGCAGGCCGCGAGCGCGCGGCCGCCCAGACCCGCGGACCCCAACTCCGTATTGTCGACGGCAACATCATCCTGGACCAGACCTCCCTCGTCGTAGACCGCCACGCCGAAGCTACCCGTGACGAGGATACTCTGGAAGCAGTTGAAGAAGACGACCTGACCACTCGCGTCAATGTACAAAGCTGGATCCTAGCCGGCCGCCGCGACCCCGCCGATCGCATCATGTTACACGGCTCCGCTACCCGTTGGAGTGCAGCGCAGACAGAATCCTTCTATGATGCGCTCCGGATGTTTGGAACAGACTTCCAGACTATCAGTACCATGTTCCCAGGCAAAACGCGACGGCGCATCAAGCATAAATTCGTCAAAGAAGAACGGGAAAATCCAGAGCGTGTCAAAGCCACTCTCACCGGCCCAAAGGATCCTATTGACTTTCAGAAGTACCTAGATATAACAGGCAAACAAGCAGATTCGTTCAAAGATCCACGGGAGCTGGAGCTGGAGCTAAAGGAAGAGGACGAGCGGCAGAAGATTGAAATTGAGAAGCAGAAGCAGGATTATCAGGAAATGCAGCGCCAGAAGCAATTTGCGGGTGCCGGTGACTCTGACGAAGAAGGGGCTGAGGGCGGTGTTGGGGATTCTGCGAAGGAGAATAGGGGCCAGGAGCAAGGGGTTGCAGGGGCAAAGAGTAAAGGAAAGAAAAAGAAGAAAGACAAAAAGCTAAAACATCAACCACTTGGTGGCGAAGAGGCCGAGGTTTTAGGGACGATTGATGATTAATGAAGATATATGACGTGGGTTGGCATAGTCGGCTGCATCTAGCGAGGGCGTGGAGAGTCTAAGTGGACGCATGATTGATGTCATGGCATCTGGATTTCGGATCATCAATAAAATAGGGGAGTGCTATTTGGACACCCCCTAATTGCTAGGCGGACACCCCCAAATCGGGTTTGGTACCTGCCTCAGTAAGTCGGAATATCACGTGCGTTTAACTTGTTTGCATCTGCATCGCGAAAATCTCAACACCATCCTGTCGATAGCCCTCACTACTACCGCCATAGCTCTCAACGCCGCGCCTATAGCAAATTACGACTCAGTAGAGGCAGGAATCGAAGACCTTAATGCCTAAGCGAAGTTGCAAGGCTTTGCGATAATTACAAAGCGATCCAAAAAGGACAACAGACTCCGGCGACTGTACGCAAGCTATGACTTATATGCGATCGAGGAAAACACTATATACCAGATCCACGCAGAACACTACGCAGTCCAATCAGTCGACTCAGGAACAGGTTAAGGTTAATTCTAGTGGTAGACGTAGGGTGGAAGTCAAAATACTACTGCAGATGCCTTGCCACCTATCGGCAGCAATATTCAACAGGCTTTAAGCGGTCGGAGGGCTTTGCCCTTTCAGGCAGACTTTGCTAAGGGGTCCTTCGGCGCATTCCAGCTTTAATTTAAACTCTACTCTATATACTATAGCGGTTTAGTTAGGGTCGCTATAAGAGGCTTCTAGTATAGTAACTAGTTCTTTTGTAGTGCTTAGTTAAAATAAGTATATAGTTTCTACAGCGTCTCTCTTTAAGCGGCTTATAGTATGACGTAGCTAACTATTAGGAGTAGTATAGCAATTAATATTACTATTTAGCTTGTCTTTAAGTTAGTTAAAAAAGGAGTAACGTGGTACACGGGGTTTTGCACGAGCCCTGAGTTTTGCTCGAACTAGTAAACCGCCTTCCTAATGTAGATGGAACACCAAAATACTGCCAAAATGCCTTAGAAATTG
>Ga0307515_10013563_pt1 | contig 15210 bp, 16 predicted proteins | sample 17_EM_MG_FD_194513 | JGI IMG/M metagenome (GOLD analysis project Ga0307515, IMG submission 194513) | Populus trichocarpa ectomycorrhiza microbial communities from riparian zone in the Pacific Northwest, United States - 17_EM | ecosystem: Host-associated > Plants > Roots > Unclassified | place... | reverse complement strand
GCTGGGAGTTTAGTTAGTGAGAGGCGTATATTGTGGGAGGAGATTATTACTTTAGAAACATCTTTTGGAGTTCTTCTGTTCATCCTAGGGGATTTTAATGAAACATTGCACCATACTTGGCACTATTTTGTTGCCCTAAGGGCTTGTCGGACCACTGTGAAATGCTCTTAGGGATACACAACAACTATTGGGGGTGTAAACCATTTCAATTTCTTAATTGTTGGGTTGATCAGCCGCTATTTAAAGAGAAGCTTAAAGGTTTTTGGGCTGAATGTTGCAGCAAGCACATGGGAAGATATATAGTTTAGCAATGGTGCTTAGGGTTATGGAATGATAGTCATGTGAGATGGTTTAGCAATGATGCTTAGGGTTTGAAAGGTGGTCTGCTTGCTATGTGGAATAACTCTAAATTTGAAGTTTCTAATAGTGAATATGGCAACAGTTGGATCGGTCTGTATGGCAAACATGTCGGCAGTGATTTTCACTGTTATGTTATTGGCATATATGCTCCTTGTAATTTACAGGATAGACAACAGATATGGGATGATCTTTGTCTTTTTAGAAGTGCTTTTGAGGTTCCCTGGATAGTACCAGAGGATTTTAATAAGACTCTCTCTCGTAGAGACAAAAGTAGTGGAATTTGTCATCAAGCAGGTTCAGCTTCTTTTAGCAGATTTATAGTTAGCAGATTTATAGGCTACTGTGAGCTCGTCGAATACCCTTTATCATGTTGGAAATAAAAGCGGAAACAAAGAAGGAGGAATTGAGAGGATACATGGTAGAGCTGCAGCAGCAATCTTAGGTTTTTTTTTTTTGTTATTCTGCTCACTTTTTATAGTATGAGGAAGAGTAAAAAAACCTACAAAGCTTAATTAATGAAGAAGTAGAAACACTTTCTCTTAATAAAAAACCACAAAAGCTAATAAAAGACATTGAACGTTACAAATTATTATAGAATGTATAGCATGTACATATCAGAATAAAAAATTAATATAGGATTATTCCAGTGTTGTAATCCCTACAGTTACTGCAGTGTTCTGCAGCACAACCTAACACATTCTATTATTTTCAACTTGGTATCAGAGCCGCAAGCCCTAAAAATTAATTAACCTACTTCTCTCACAGCCTCACAGCCTCCCTTCTTCAATGGAATAGCCGCCACATACATCTTCCTCTACTGTAGCACCAGCAGTCCAGCCTTCTTCTCCGGCAGTGCAGCCCTCTTCTCCTGCAGCGCCTCCTCTGCTCTCCTCTGCTACCTCACCGCTTGGCTTCTCCTCTGCCATGGCTGGTGAACACCTCCTCTTGCAGCCCACGTCTGATGCAGCTGCTGTCTCTGCTGCCGCAAGCATTATCTCCCTCTCTCACACTCATCAAGTCATCTCCCTCAAATTAACAAACACCAATTATTTATATTGGCGTATGCAGATGCTGCCGTATCTCCTAGGCCATGGAGTTTTTTGTTTTGTTGATGGCTCCAACACATGTCCACCTTCACATGTTCTTGTCGGAGATGGTATCTCTCTTCAGGTAAATCCGCTCTTTCTTCGCTGGAAACAACAGGACTAACTCATTCTAAGTGCTCTTCTTTCCTCCCTATCTATGGAAGTTTTACATCTTGTTGTTGGCTGTCAAAGCTCTTATTCAGCTTGGCGCACTCTTGAGCGCACTCTTGAGCGCGCTCTTGCTTCCACCTCCAACTCTCGTATTATGCAACTTCACGACTCTCTTCCGGATCTTCGACAGGGTGATGAATTAGTTACTCAATTTATGCAAAAAGCTAAGGCCTTATTTGATGAATTGGCCGCTGGTGGTCGGCCAGTTTCGCTTGAAGATTTCAATTTATATGTGTTTCGTGGTCTTCGGGGAGAGTTTAAAGACTTAGTTACAAGTCTTATTACCAAGGCCGAACCTTTATCATATGCAGATCTTCACAGTCATCTCCTCACGCATGAATTTCTTCACAAATCTTCAGCTGCCATACATGCTCCTCTGCTGCCCACACCCAGCACTCCATCATCTGCCCTTGTTGCGCAGCGCCAGACCTTTGGCAATTCTGGCCGCAGCAGGGGCCACTTCAATAGTGGCTGGCGTCCCAACCAGTCTAGCAGCAGAGGCAACCGGTTTGCTTGCTCCAGACCTGATCACCGCAGCTTCCAAAACTCCTCCTTCGGTGACAGTCGACAGGGCTCATGGCAGGGCTCTTGGCAGCGCAATAGGGGGTAGAATCCACGCTGCCAACTGTGTCAGAATTTCAGCCATACAGCCCCCCACTATCCTCAATTCCAGTAGCGAGGTTATGGCCAACAGCCTACTGCCAATCTGGTGCAGCGCAATCTCTCCTTAACCGATTCTGTTGATTGGTTTCTGGATACCGGTGCCAATCAACACGTCACACCTGATCTTGCCACCTTGACTGCTTCAGAACCGTATCTTGGTAATGATAATTTCTATGTTGGTGATGGTAAGGGCCTCCCTATATCTCATCTCGGTCATACAAAAATATATACACCAAATCGGTTTTTCACCTTATCTAATGTTCTTCATGTTCTTGCAATCACGAAACCTCTGCTCTCTGTTCAGAAATTTTGTCTTGATAACAATGTTTATTTTGAATTTCACCCTCGTTTGTTTTATGTCAAGGATCTCAACACCCATGAAGTCCTTCTCTTAGGTTAGAGTAAAGATGGTCTCTATGCCCTGACCAAGGCTTCTGTCACGTCAATTCCTCAAGCCTATTGGTCTCCCTGCACTTCTGCCTCTGCCAATTTATGGCATCGTCGACTAGGTCATCCTACTTCACGTATTTTTCAATTGTTAACTCGAAAAATAAGATCATTTGTAACAACAAACGTCTTAATTTTCAATATCAAAGTTGTCCTTTAGGAAAATCATCGCGTTTGTCTTTAGGACCTACGGGTTACAAAACTTCTGCTCCGCTTGAATTAATTTTTAGTGATGTATGGGGCCCTGCTTCTCTCTTTTCTTCAGATGGCTATCGTTATTTTGTTATCTTTGTTAATGCTTATACTAAATATGTATGGTATTATCCTCTTGTTGCCAAGTCTGATGTTTACTTTGTGTTTCATCAATTTCAGACTCTCGTTGAACGTCAATTTTCATTAAAAATAAAATCTATTCAAACTGATTGGAGCGGTGAATACCAAAAATTATCTACATTTTTTCAGACCATTGGTATTCATCATTGTCTAATTTGTCCCCACACTCATGAACAAAATGGCACCGTAGAGCGTCCTCATAGGCATATTGTGGAAACAGGTCTTACTCTTTTAGGGCAATGCAAAGCACCTTTTCGATTTTGGAATTATGTTTTTGAAACCTCTGTTTATCTTATAAATCGCATGCCTACTCCTGTTCTTGCCCATCGCTCTCCGTTTGATTGTTTATTTCAACAGTCTCCTGATTATCATTTTTTACGTACTTTTAGGTCTCTGTTTTCCTTTTCTACGTCCATATAATAATCATAAATTGGATTTTCGTTCCTCTCAATGTGTGTTTTTTTGATATAGTTCCTCGCATCTTGGTTATCGATGTTTTGATATTGCATCTCATCGTATTATATTTCTCGTCATGTCCGCTTTCATGAACATGTGTTTCCATTTGATAATTCTAAACAGATTGCAAAGGTCTCCACCACAACCCCCACCCAACCCGCTACTGTCACCCTCCCAAATTTGTTAAACCACCCACCACCACCCACTTCCACCAGCCACCCAAATAGCCCACAGCACTCAGCTCTGCCACTCCAAACAGCCACCCGACCACAGCCCCCAACCATCCCTTGGCCATCATCCCATGCTTGTTTATCTAACCCTTATGATGCAGGTTCAATTCGTCAATTGGTCTCATCTCCTCATGGTCTTGGGGCGCTCTCTAGTCCATCCTCTACTTCGCCCACCCTGGCTAACATTCTTGCAGATTCGGTCTCTGCCTACAGCCCCTCCTCTGCTGATAGTCTTGTGCTTGAGGCTGCTTCTTCATTATCCTCTACCGCAAGTCTGCAACTTATGGTTCATTTATCTTCTTATCAGCTGCCACGGGTCTCCTCACTGCCACCATCTTCCCCTGCATCTCCACCAGCATGCAATAGACATCCTATAACTCTCAGACCGCGACAGCTGAAGACAGCAGATCGGGTTGCTTCCGCTGCCGCCACCTCTACCTCCACACGGGTACTGCATTCTTCCTTTTCTGAGCCTTTTGCATTTTCTGATGCTGACCGGTATGTAGTTTGGCATAATGCTATATGCGATGAGAGCGCCGCTTTGCGCACAAATCGCACTTGGTCTTTGGTTCCATTTCATCCTTCGATGAACGTTGTTGGCAGTAGATGGGCATATCGGATCAAACGTCGTGTTGATGGTAGTATTGAGCGCTATAAAGCGCGCCTTGTTGCTAGAGGTTTTACCCAGCAGGAAGGTATTGATTATTCTGAAACCTTCAGTCCAGTTATTAAGCAGGCCACTATTCGATTGGTTTTCTCTATCGCGGTTTCGTGAAATTGGAAGATTCATCAGCTTGATATTCATAATGCCTTCCTCAATGGTGTTCTTACTGAAGAGGTCTACATGAAACAGCCTCCAGGTTTCGTTGACTCCTCTCTTCCATCTCATGTGTGCAGATTGCACAAATCATTATATGGTTTGAAACAGGCACCGAGAGCATGGTACACTCGTCTAAGTGATTTTTTGCTCTCCATCGGTTTTCGAGCTTCCAAGGTTGACACTTTCCTGTTTATATTATTTGATGGTACTAATATCTTTTATCTCCTGGTGTATATTGATGATATTCTGCTTACGGGTAGCAACTCTGTTATGCTTCATCACCTTTTACAGTTACTCAGCTCTGAGTTCAAGCTTCGTGACTTAGGTGTTGTTCACTACTTTCTAGGTATTGAAGTTTAGTCTACCGGTATGGGTTTAATGCTACGTCAACATAAATATATTCTTGACATCCTCACCTGAGCTGGTATGACTTCCTGCAAACCTGTTGATACTCCAGTCTCCCCTTCGAAAGTCACTTTATTACCGGATCACTCATTCTCTGATCCTACACGATTTCATCAAATCATGGGTGCTCTTCAATATCTTACCTTCACCCGTCCAGATATATGTTTTGCTGTTAACAGAGTCTGTCAGTTTATGGATGCTCCTACAGATTCTCATTGGGTCGCTGTTAAGCGTATTCTACGTTGTCTTAAAGGTACGACATTTTATGGTTTTCATATCACTCGAGGCTCCTTTTTTGCTCTACATGGCTTTACAGATGCAGATTGGGCTGGTAGTATTGATGATCGCAAGTCTACGGGTGGCTATCTTGTCTTTTTTGGTTAGACGCCGATTTCTTGGAAATCTGGCAAGCAACACACAGTTGCTCGCTCCTCTACTAAGGCTGAGTATAAAGCCCTTGCTGATGGTACCACTAAAGTCATTTGGCTTCCATACTTGTTAACAGATTTGCAGGTTCCCTCAGTCTCTACTCCTACCATTTGGTGTCATAATCTTGGTGCTACCTATCTCTCAGCCAATCCTATCTTCCATACTCGTACTAAGCATGTTGAAGTGGATTATTACTTTTTCCGTGACCGCGTTGCCCAGAAAGAGATTCAGATTCATTTTGTTCCCTCTCGGGATCAACTTGCCAATGTCTTCACTAAACTGCTTCCTGTTGCATCCTTTACTGCTTTTCGGTTCAAGCTTCGGGTTGATCCCCCACCCTCAGCTTGAGGGGGCATATTATAGAATGTATAGCATGTATATATCAGAATAGGAAATTAATATAGGATTATTCCAATGTTGTAATCCTTACAGTTATTGCAGTGTTCTGTCGCATATATATAAATAGGAAGGTTGGCTAAGGCACAACCTAACACATTCTATTATTCTCAACTCAAATTATATTTAACACCCCCTCTTAATTTGTAATCTTTAAGAATTTCTTGAATTGCTGAAACTTCTCAGTTGGAACAGCTTTGGTGAGGACGTCTGCAGGTTGATCATAAGTGTTGATAAACTCTGGTTGGATCTCCTTCTTGCTGACCATCTCTCTAATGAAATGATGCCTTAACTCTACATGTTTTGATCTTGCATGAAAAATAGGATTCTTGGTCATAGCAATGGCTAACATATTATCACATAAAATAGTGGTAGGATCAAGAATATTTTGCTGCAGATCACAAAGGATTCTTCTCAACCAAACTGACTGATAAACGGCTTTATTTGCTGCAATATACTCTGCCTTTGCAGAAGATAAGGCTATAGAACTCTGCTCCCTTGAACACCAAGAGATTATATTTGTTCCAAGACAAAACACATATCCAGATGTACTCTTCCTATCATCATAGCTTCCTGCCCAATCACTGTCAGAATAGCCAATCAACCTATTTTCATCTTGTTGTTTATACAGGATTCCATGATTCTTGGTTCCTTGAAGATATCGCAAGATCCTCTTAGTTGCTACAAGGTGAAGTTTGTTAGGATTCTCCATAAATCTGGAGATAATACTGACAAAATAAAGTATATCAAGTCTTGAATTTATGAGGTAGATTAAGGACCCAACGAGGCTTCTGAAATACTTTGAATCAATTTTTGGTGCACCATCATCTTGCAGTAATTTCTCATTTGCTGTCATTAGAGATGCTATTGGTTTACACTCTGACATGTTGAATTTCTTTAAGAGATCTCTTACATATTTTTCTTGTGAAATAAGGATTTTTCCTGGAAATTGATTCACTTGAATGCCAAGAAAATATCTCATTAAGCCAGGATCTGACATCTTAAATTCTTTCATCATAGAAGTCTTGAATTCTACAACCATATCCTTACTTAATCCTGTATAAATCAGATCATCAACATAGTGACAAACCATCAGAAACTCTTCTCCCTTCTTCTTTATATAGAGTGATGGTTTGGATTGACTTCTGCTGAAACCATTTTGATGAAGATAAAGATCAATTTTATGATTCCACGCTCTTGGAGCCTGTTTTAATCCATATAGGGCTTTATAAAGTTTGTAGACTTTATTTTCTTCTCACTTTAATTCATATCCAGGAGGCTGCTGAACATAGACTTCCTATTGCAATTCACCATTAAAAAACGTTGATTTAACATTAAGCTAAAACACCTGCAACTAAAGGTGTGCATATAAGGCAAGAACGATTCTGATAGTTTCCATCCTTGCAACAGGTGCAAAGGTTTCTGTAAAATCAACTTCAGGCTGCTGAGAATAGCCTTTAGCAACAATTCTAGCCTTATGCTTCTGAATGATGCCATCTTTATTATATTTAATCTTGAACACCCATTTTAACCCTACTGTTTTCTTCTCCTTTGGCAGATCAACCAACTTCCATGTCTGATTCTTTTTTATACTTATCATCTCTTCATTCATAGCTTTCCTCCATTCTTTCTTTTTTACTTTCTTCAAAATTCTAAGGTTCACCTGAAAAGAAAGCAATATGACACGAGTTGTATAAGTTAGTTAATGAAAGAACTCGTCTAGGAGGAGTTTCTAAGTCTGATTCATCAATAGAACTTGATGAGCTTCCTCCATTTTGCGAAATTAAACTAGTTCTGATTTGAGAATTGGAAACATCGGGCAGCTTTGAAGCTTAAGGCAACTCCAGAATTGTCGTTTCAGGATTGACAGAATCTTCCCATTTCTAAGCAGTAGTTTTATCAAAGATAACATCTCTGGACAACAGTAACTGATCCTTTTTAGGATTAAAAAGTCAAAACCTTTTGATTCATCGCTATAGCCAATGAAGATAAGCTTCTCCCCTTTCTCATCAAACTTGTCTTTGCTTTGAGAATAAATAAGAGCATAAGCAATGGTCCCAAAAACTTTAAGGTGCTTGACATCAGGCTTTCTCTTATGCCATGCTTCAAATAGAGTTTGATTTCTGACTGCCTTTGTTGGAGAGCGATTGAGAAAGCAAGCTGCAGTATTAATAGCTTCTGCCTAAAATTTGTTCGGAAGTCCTTTCCCTTTTAGCATGCTTCTTGCCATTTCTTCAATAGTTCTGTTCTTCCTCTCTGCAACTCCATTCTGTTGAGGTGTATGTCTGACTATAAGTTGCCTTTGAATGTCATTCTTTTTCAATAATCAAGAAAAGGCTTGTAAATGAACTCTCCTTCACGGTCTGTCCTTAGAGTCTTCATTTAGCACCCACTTTACTTTTGTGCAAGAGCTTTGAATTGCAGAAAGACAGAGAAAGCATTTGATTTGTTGTTAAGAAAATAGATCCAGATCATTCTGGAAAAGTCATCAACAAAAAGTAGGAAATATCTCTTATTATTTAGAGATGTTGTACACGTAGGACAACAAATGTCTGCATGAACCAATTCAAGTGGTGCTTTGGCTCTCCAGACTGTCTTTGGAAAGGGAAACCAATGTATTTTTCCATACACATATCCTTCACAAATCCCAACTTGATTCTGGATATAAGCCAAACCAGAGACTAGATCCTTCTTTTTTAATAACTGCAAGCCATTGTAATTTAAGTGCCTATATCTTAAGTGCCAAAGTTGAGAATCATCAAGATGTTCACTCCTCATAGCAACATGATGAAGCGATTTCATGTTAAAAGGAAAGATATAATTGGAACTCATCTTGACCACAACTACTTTCTAATTTGTGTTCTTATTATAAATCTCACACTAAGCATCATAAAAAAAACAAGTCTATAACCTTTTCTCATCATTTTTCCCACACTCAACAGATTCTAACCAATGCTAAGAGAGTAAACACATCATGAATGCATTTTTTATTACCTTCATTTGAGTGGATTGCAACATCACCTCTTCCTTTGATCTTTACCCTTTTACTGTCACCAAGTTCAACATAAGAAGAAAACTCTTCATCAAGAGTATGAAAGCTTGAGCGATCACCAATAATATGATGACTACAACCACTATCAAGATACCAGACTTCTTCTTCTTTGTGTTCTGCATTCATGTAGGAATAGAACAACTGATCTTCTTCCTTCGAAAAATTTATCGTATTGTTCTCTCCATAGCCATCTTCCTTGTCTTTGAGCCAGCAGTTTCTGACAGAGTGAGTGGAATTTTTACATCTGGTACACTTTAAGAAACAATCTTGAGTGTCATGACCAGTTCTCTTGCAAATAGAGCAATAGGAATTGCTGCCTACTCTTGGTTGAAAATTCGCTCTTCCTCTTCCTCTTCCTTTACTCCTGCTTCTGCGTCTGCTGTGATTCTGACTTTCTCCTGCTCTTCCATACGAGTCTCTTCTGTAAAACAATCTTCCTCCTCTCTAATGATGAAAACTTGCTCCCCTCCTGCCAAAAAAATTAGCTTTGATCTGGAAAGCCTGCTCCATTGGTTGCTTGCTATATTGGTTCACCCTTTGTTCATGCGCTTCTAAAGATCCCATCAATTCATGAATTGAAAGTCTTGACAGATCTTTTATTTCTTCAATAACAACTATATGTTCAATTTTTTATGGCAAACTCCTAAGAATCTTCTCTGCAATTCTTTTATCTGAAACATTGTCTCCACAGCTTTTGATTTGATTGATAATTTGGTTCTAAAAGAGAAGTCTTTAACCAACTCACTATCATTCATTGTAATATTTTTAAACTCTCTCCATAAATTCTGCAACCGAATAGAAATGGCTTTCTGAGAGCCATGAAATTCATTTCTCAATATCTCTCATCCTTCTCTTGCCTTCTTAATAGAGAAGATCCTGAGATAGATGGATTTGCTTACTCCTTGCTGTATTATTCTCAAAGCAGTTGCATTTCTCTGCACATTCTGCTTGTAATCTTTTGCATCTTCTTCAGACCAGGAAGTAGAAGATCCTTCCTGGGGTGGTTCTGCAAACCCTTCATCAACTAATGTCCATAAGTCTTGTGAAATGAAGATAGTATCCATTTGAGAACTCCAGTATTCGTAATGATCTCCATCGAAGATAGGAATCTGCGTAGCTGTATAGGAGAAGGTAGAAATGCTAGATGAAGAAGCCATAGAAGAAACCAAATGCCTCTGATACCAAATCTATTAGAAATAAAAGCAGAAACAAAGAAGGAGGATTTGAGAGGATAAATGGTAAGCTGCAGCTCAATACCAGAAGCAATCTTAGTTATATTTTCTTGTTGTTCTGCTCACCTTTTATAGTACAAGGAAGAGTAAAAAAACTACAAAGCTTAATTAATGAAAAAGTAGAAAGACTTCCTCTTAATAAAAGACCATAAAATCTAATAAAAGACATTAAACATTACAAATTATATTTAACATATCAAACGACTTCTTTACTTGGTTCAGAGGAGGATCCATGAGTAAATTGGACCGTATGTTTACAAGCTCATCTTGTCATCTCAAATTCCCCAGGTTATCTCTTCGAAGACTTCCAAGAGATTTCTCAGACCACTGCCTTTTAATTTTGTCTGACTTCCCTATTATAGAATGTACTTATATAGGAAATATTGTATATAGGAAATATTGTAGACATACTCTTGTGTGGTAACCTCCACCATTACTATTATATATTGCCCTACCTATATATATATATAGAAAGGGTTGGCTAACCATTAGGTCAAGCCTCCCAATTATTCTCAACTTGGTATCAGAGCCTTCTGCCGTCAGAACTCTTTTCTCCCTTCCTCCCTTTGCAGTCGGTCCTCTCTTTACTTTCTCTACATGGATTCTACTGTTGCCGCTGACTTCTCCCTCTCCACAGGTAGTGCAGCACAGCCGGCCAACCCTCCCCAAGCTGCAGCCGCTGGTGCCCTTTCTTCCCCACAGCAGCCTCCACCTGCAGAGCTTGTCTCTGATTCTTCCTCCCAAGTCCCTGTCGTTCCTTTACCTCTCATGGGAACTCACGCTACAGCTATTGTTCCTTTAGCGAACACTCACCAAGTTGTTTTGCTAAAACTTACGAACACAAATTATCTCTATTGGAGAATGCAGATGAAGCCATATCTCCTTGGTCAAGGTGTTTTTCACTTTGTTGACAGTTCCGTGTCGTGTCCTCCATCTCATATTTTTTACAATTCTGCTAGTTCTTCCTCCATCATCAGCCCTTCTTTTCTTCGTTGGAAGCAACAGGATCAACTTATTTTGAGTGCTTTGCTCTCCTCTCTCTCCGTGGATGTGTTGCATCTCGTGGTAGATTGTTCTAAAACTTTCCCCTATGAATATGGGTGGCATGGCGTCCATTCTGTTTTCTTAATTGTTGGCTACAGTTCCTAAATTTCAAGAACATCATTAAGAACTTTTGGAAGGATGCTTGCCTTCTTCACCCAGACCATTTCAAATTTTTAAAAAAACTTAATCATCTATCTGTCAAATTGAGGCAATGGAATAAACTAGAGTTTAGGCATCAAGAAACTGCTCTTCAAAGGATTCTTTCTGCAATTAATGTTTTGGAGAACAAACGTGAAGAAGAAGGTATTACCTGTTCGGAGTAGGAATATTTTGACCACAATAACAAGTTCTTTCACTTATTTGCTAATTTCAGGAAGGTTAAAACATCTATCTCGAAAATCCAACATAATGGCGACACTGTTAAATTTATGCATGGTATTAAAAAGGCTGTTGTCAAGTATTTTTTAGAGTTGTATGATTCCTCTTCAGAAAGAAGGCCTCAATTGGGTCCTTTGGGTTTCAAATGCCATTCTAAAGAATCTTCTAAATGGCTTAAGCAGGAAATTACAATGGAAGAAGTGAAATGTAGTGCATGGGACTGTGATGGTTCAAAGAGTCCAGGACCAGACACCTACAATTTTAAATTTACAAGCTAGCTTGGGAATTTATTGCTCAAGATATCTTGGATAGTGTTTTGAATTTCTTTAGGATAGGAAGGCTGCCTAAAGGAGTCGATACAACCTATGTGACCCTGATTCCCAAGAAAGCAAATCCTTCTGAGTTTAAAGATTATAGGCCTTTCAGTATGATTCATGGTATCTACGAAATCATTGTTAAAATTCTTGCCTTCAGATTGAAATCAGTTTTATAGTAAAATCTTGTTCTCATTTATTAGATCGTTTGCTTTATGGTGGTGCCCAACATTTTCAGTCTTCAGTTTGGACAAAAATATGCCCCACCAAAGGTGCAATTGTTTCCCTGACTTCTTGTCCAAGACAAAGTCTCCACTGGAGATATCTTGTTTCAATATGACTTCTTCACCGTTCATCAAGCAAGATGTGTGTTTTGTAAAATAAGCCTTGAATCTTCAAGCCATCTCTTCACCCACTATGATTTTGCCTGGAATCTATGGATGAAATTCCTTTCTCAATAGGGTATTAGTAGTTGTTTCCCAAATTCTGTTGATGATATGTGTTACCAATGCGCAGACACCAACATCTTTCATTGCAGCTTCTCTTCTCTTGTATTGTGTGGAATATGTGGCTTCATCATAATGATGTTATCAAATAGGGAGAGAAGCTGACTCCCTTGTATGTTTTTTCATTTGCCTGGTTATCTTCTCCCTTTGTTTCAAACTATTCACCTATTTGCTTTTTCTTAAATTGTTCAATCATCAAATCATAATAAATACCCTAGACACTTCTTTAAATCCATCAACTATCAAATCTCCAATAAAAAATAGCAGAAAAGGTAGTAAGAGTACTTGTTTGCTTCTTTAACCCTTCTTAAAACCCAAAAGCTAAAGTTTAGATAGAGCTGAATCTTTAGTATATTTGAGAGAAAAGCTATTATTGGGGAGGGAGAAGAGAAGAAGGGCAAAACCAATTCTCTAAAAAAATCCTTTTTATATACATAGGTTAAATTAGGTTTTTGGGTTTGGGCTAAACTTGAGTTTGGGTCTGATGGGCCAAGAATATAGGTCTTGGGTCAATGGAGCATTTGACACGTAGGATAGCGTGATGCGTGAGTTTTTTTAGAAAAATAAATATTTTTCTTAGCTAAGTTTATTTCTTCCTACTTTTATTTTTCTCTTCTTTACTATGATACTTTTCTAGTTTTTTTCCTATTCGACTAGTTTATTTTTTTTTATTCAATATTATTAGGGTATTTTAGTTTTTTTCCTATATAAAAAGTTATGCTAGCTTTTTAACAAGTGGAGACATGAATAAATACAATTAAGTATTTTGAGAACCTTCATATACTTATGATGTTTTTGGTTTTAAAGGGTTTTAATATATAATAAAACTCTTTGTTCTTCGCTCATGTCAAAGCGTCTTCATTGTCATGGCCTCCACCATGGATTTTGATTTGCAAGCCATTAGACTTCACATAAATAATCTACTTGCTTTTGCATATGATCACAAAGTAGGTTCTAGAGAGAAATTAAAAGTTTTGAAAACAGCACTAGAGATAAGGAAAGAAGGATGACTATGACTAGGAAGGCATTATAGGAAATTGTTAAGAGGTGTTTCTTGTGATGCTAAGAACCATAGAACTGAAAATATTGATACTCTTAGAGACATTGTAAGACCCAAACTTTTAGCCCAAACGCAAGCCTAAACCCAACCTAAGTTAACATAGGTAAGGAAAAAATTACAAGAGAATTGTTTTTCTCTCTTCTAATTTTTGTGGCTGTTATGACCACTCCCCTCATCAAATAAAGAATTTTAGTTTTTGATCTTGAGTTTTGGGTTCAAGAAAGGTGGAAGTAATAAGTGATTTCCTTTTATGTTACTTTTGATTATGATTTGTTTATGGAAGGATTAAAAAAGAGATTAGGGTTTATAAAGATTTGAAATTTATGTTGTTAAGATTGATTCATGATTACTATAGGTTTAAGGTTAAGTTATTGATTTTGAGTGTATTGTTAGAAATAAGGATTTTGTGAACTGATTTGTTTAATTGATTTGTTATGGGTTAAGAAATTCATTTCAACTTTGCTAGAAAATATGGATAGAATAGTCTTGAGGTTGAAGATGATGAAATTTTATTTTGGTCCTTGATTTATGAAAATTACAATTTAGTCCCTAAACTTTGGAAAATTATAATTTAACCCCTAAATGTATTTTGGGATTCTGAGAAGTATTATTATGAGGTTAAGGATTATGAATCTCATTTTGATAATTTATTTGTAAGATTTTCAGTTTGGTCCCTCAATTTTGGGAATTTGCATTTTAGTCCTTGAACTTTTAAAACAATTACAATTCGGTCCCTGATTCATTTTTGGACAGAATTGAGGATGGTTTATGGGTGAAATTTCAGTATGGTTATGTGTTTATAGTTTGGTCCTCCAATTTTAATAAAATTACATTTTGGTCCCTGTTTTTGGAAAGTTGTAGTTTTAGTCCCTAAACTTAAGAGACTAAACTTGTTTTTTTTATGCATTAGAATATTTTATTTGGGTTTTTTTGGGTTTTATTTTAGTATATTCTGTATATTTATTGTAGGTTCTCCTAACGATCCTCAATAGGATTTTCAGGTTTTTCATCTGATATTCCTTTTAGTTTTATATTTGTCGAGTGAGTGTGATAATATTTAATATGCATGTAATATAAATAAATATGTATGTTGATTATATGATGAGTATGACTAGTTAATTTCTTGAATATTTATATTTGTTGCTTTATTTTCCGAGTACTCCTCTATTCTTGAATTTACACTTACATTCTGTTGAACTAAATTTTATTTGATATGATATACATTGCTTTGATAATTATGCGAATATCTATTATGCCTTGATATAGAATTTGTCAATAACTCCATGTTAATGGAGAGTAGTTAACCAATATGTATATTGTATTCTGTATACCTAGCTGGTGAGAGAGATATCAGCATGTGGCAACTAATCCTCCTATAGTGGTCATCTTCGGGTATCATCTGGTCATCTTCGGGTGTCATCTAATCTCTAACATGTATTCCAATACTTTATGATAATATGGTTAGTATGTATATGTATATTAAGATAAATCGATTTGCAAACTATTAAAATTTAAAATGTATATTAAATATTATTCCCTCATTGAGTTGATTGAACTCACCCCTTATTTTTAATATTATTCTATGTTTTTAGTTTCTGTTAGCAGATGGACTTTGTTGAATGTTCTTGTTTTTTCAGTTTTTGTCGGTATGCCTTACTTGTTTTGCGAGGCTATCATTTTAGTTTTGATTCAATATCTTAAATGCTTCACTATTACCCTATTTTAATTAAATTTAGATTTAATAATGTAATAAATATTATAAATTATTGTTTTTGTTTTAATAAAAAAGAACTAAGAACAAAGAGTTAAAGACAGTGAAGGCTCGATCA
>Ga0307515_10013562_pt1 | contig 15213 bp, 9 predicted proteins | sample 17_EM_MG_FD_194513 | JGI IMG/M metagenome (GOLD analysis project Ga0307515, IMG submission 194513) | Populus trichocarpa ectomycorrhiza microbial communities from riparian zone in the Pacific Northwest, United States - 17_EM | ecosystem: Host-associated > Plants > Roots > Unclassified | place... | reverse complement strand
AGGAAAGAACTGAGGAGACGTTCAACGAGCGACGAATCTGATCTACGAAGCCTCGACTACCTAAAAAGGAAAGCAGTCACCGGATATGGTAATAACGATCGAAGAGCGAAAACGCTATATTCTAACATGGGAAGCCTGGGCTATGTGTTTGATCAGTTCATGTGACGTCTGCGATGGACGGGAAGGGTGTCCGAATTTTTCTGTAAGAACAAATTCGACCTTGTGACGACCACCGTTTGTATGAGATCTCGAGGACCACCCCCGTACAGGGCAAGTTCTGTATCCGCTTAGCGGTAGCGACGTAGTGCACAAACGCATCCTTGAGACGTTTGCGAGCCCCAGAGGCTTTGGCGGTGGGTAATTCGTCATTACTACGCCAAAAGGAAATTAGAACCAGCCGACGCGACAAGTGGAGAATGGCGATGAATGAGCTGTGGACCCTGGAACGAGGGCAAGGGCATACATATCTAGAATTACAAACAGTATCACAGGTCACGGTTCTACATCCAAAATAATAGGTTCTGATAGTCCGCCATGCAACAATGTGAGAAGCTTCCCCTTCCATACCCGGTTGAGCTCGTCAGACTGCCATGGAGCAGGCAACATCAACAGTCGCTTTCCATCTGGGTCAAGTATCCATCGATCGTCTGTAACCCGGTAACCACGAGATGATGTCCATGGGTATCCCTCTGGCGGGTGCTCAACATCAACTGTCCCTTGGAGCTCCAGCACCTTCCGCTCGTCGTCGACCCTCCACACCTCCGCTTCACGCCCACTAGAACACCAGACATCGCATCCGTTCGGAAAGAACCAAAGTGTAGAACCTTCTGTATTGCCATGCCCAAGGCACTCTCCGGTAGACGCGCTATAAATGGACAGATGGTGATCGAAGTCGTCCGGGTAGTTCGATGTTGCAAAGGCAATGTAGCGGAAATCGGAGGATATCGTTGCGGTTAGAACTTGGTCCAACTGCTGACCGCTGAGGTCTGTTCTCCAGGCGCTATCTTCCAGGCTCATCGTAGCATCTGGGACACAATCTCCTGTGGGTAGGTCCCAGGCGATGACCTCCTGTGTACCTATAACAACAACGGTGTTCCCGATCACCCTGAGATAATAAACAACCATACCCGTGTCGATGGTCAACTGTGGGACGCCAGACATGAGGTTGAGAACCGTGACCACACTGTCCCCTGTCGAAACCACTACCAATGTCCCATCAGGAGAAAAGTCCAGGAGGAAATTTCCGGTGTGTTGAGGAGCTCGGGTCAAGGTGTTGGAAGGGGGGACGGTAAAGCTTGTTGTGCGCCATAACCGGATTGTGCTACTGTTGGAGACGGCAATCGATTCTCCATTTGGGGAGAGGAGTGGGTTGGAGCGTGGACCACTGGACGCGAGTATTTCATGAAGGATATAGCCAGCGGGAGACTCCTTCCAGAGATAAGTTTCTGATTCGGTCGTTGAGCATGCGAAGAAGCGACCATCGGAGGAGAAGGTCATTTTTGGATAGAGCCTGGTATCCGTAAAATCTAGCAGGCATTTGGAATTCCGGATATCCCACACCAGAACTTTATCCCTAAAATTGAGGGCAAGTCGGCATGAGGCGGAGAGAAGTCGAACCCGTGCCGTGCGGTTACCGCCTTCGGGGGGCACTGTGGGATCGAAATCGTCCGGGGAAGGAAGAGTCTCGACCTCCGTAGGAGTCGTACCCGAGGAGAACCCGACTTCCCAGATGGTGATGGACTTTGCATCGACAGTCGCAAATCGCAAGGATTCTCCGTGAGCCCAGATATCGTTCGAGAGCGGAATGCCACTGTTGAGCGAATGGGAATGAATGTGTGTGCCGGTGGCGACATCGAAAATGAAGATGTCGGCGGTGTTGGCGGTGTTGGCGGTGTTGGCGTCATCGTCATACCGACAGAGAACTCCAACCATCTTTCCATTCGTCGAATATGCAATGGAGGGGTTTCCCACAACGGACAGTCCTTGTCCTTCCCACTTGATGGCGCTGGCTATGCCGCCTGTCTGGAGGTCCCAGCTATCGACGTGTAACCATTGATCCAAGTAACGGCTGATAGATAGAATGCGACTATCCGGGGAGAAAACGATCGTCTCGTGGACTGTGGCCAAGGTTAGAGCGGGTTGGTGGGTTTGAAGTCGCTGAAGAGTTGCTGAATCCAGTACATCTATCCTCGTCCAGCCACTCCAGACGATCGCGATGAACCTATCGCATGGTGACCATACAGCCAGGGAAATTCCAGAGGGCCGTATTGTGGTAGCGGTATTTTTATCCCATGACATTGTTGCCCCACGCACGATCCTCGTGAAAGGATGCGCATAGGACCCATATAACTTTCGTACGATTGATGTTTCGGGAGCCACCACGAGTGCCGAGTGATAGATATGCTGAGAGGATGCGTCGATGATCTCGAAGTACCCGGTTACGAACCGAAAACAATCATTAACGAGGTCGAGGGTTGGAGACTCCTGGATCCGGACTGAGTAAATCAGGTGAGACATCAGAGTAGAAACTCGACACACCTCCAACCATTCCGCAGCGACTTGTAACGCTTCAAGCGCATTCCTGGCGGCACCGAGGACGCTTAGTACCTCCAGCCAGAACAAAAACCTCGTCTCCAGGAGCCGGTGCAAGGTAGGAGCGATCGTGGGTGCGTGGGCCGGTGTCGTGGACACATCAACGAGGTGTATGTGCCACGACATACACGCGTATCTCAAAAATGGATCGGTGTATTTTTCAATCCTCTCCTTCAAGTCGCTGACATCCGAATTTGCGACGCCGTCCGGGAGTTTGCACATGTTCTTCCCCAGTGTTTGATTCATTAGATCGAGACAACCAATCAGAAGTTGTAGATGGTGGTCCGGAGGGGAGATATGAAACCTCTCGTCGGTGCACCGGGTTGGATCGGTGACGAAGTCGGGGAACGACTTATGGAAGGGCCGAACAGGATGATCGACGTTCTCGTGGAGGATAAGGAGCGAATTGACCGATGACAGTAGCCGGTGGACATTTTTGGCATCGACTCGCAAGAGCGTAGCAATAGCGGACGGAGACAGGGGGTTCACAGCGAGAACGATAGTACCGAGGACAGAACGGATCTTAGCTTGGTCCTCCGCGTCATCGTCGCCAAAGGCCCCCTGAAGAATCGATGTGTACAGTGAGTCCAGAGTCTTCCCCTCATGACCACCGATCTTCTGTGACCGTAGAAGATTACTCAGTCGCTCCCTGGGATCCCACTTGTCGTTACCGACGAACTTGACCGTTGCCTGGGCATAGACAAACAGTCCTGCTGCCTGCTCGCAGAGTCGGTCCAGGTCCTTTTCGGTCGGCCAGTCGTCCAATCCATCCAAATCGCGTGCAAACTCCGAGAAGCCGTTTTTGAAGAACAGCCGTATGTCGCTGTCCACTTGGTCCGACTCGACCTCATGGAGAACGAACCTGTCCGTAATTTTCGCTAACAGCGGGAGACGGAAGCCTTTGGAGATGCGTGGTTCGGGGCGACCAGTAAGGAAGAATTTGACTTTCGGGATCTTGGGTGCCAACCGCCCAAGGACGGACAGGATCGCCGATGCCGACTCCTCGTCTTTGCATTCATCTAAAGCGTCGATGACGATCACGGTCGAAATGTCAGTTTCACTGAGGGGCTGGACGATCAACTTGTCCATCTGGTTGAACAGTGATTCGGAGGCAATTTCTGGATCCCGCTGTATCAACGGGACGAGGATCGAACGAAATTCTTCGTACTTGCGCGCGAGTTGAGTGGCCAGTGTTGGGAATATAAGCGTAAGGTTGCTCCGGTCCTCGAAATCTCTTGAGCAGAAGAAGGAGGCCCCGAGCTGACCGCCTGCGAACAACCTGTCCGCGATCGTCTTCGCGATGGTGCTCTTTCCCGTTCCCGCTAACCCATTCAACCAGTATACGGGGGACCTGCCGAATTCCGTTGCCCAGAGTTCGATGCCGTTCAGAACGGCTCCACGTGTCCCTTTCAGACAACCTTTGCGTCCGCCGTGTCGATACTCGGCCCCTTTCGCACTGCGGAAATTATTGAGGACAGCCATTTCGGCTGCCAGAGTTGAATGTCAGACACCTGTCGTAGGGCGTGAGGAACACCCTGACCTACATCCTGTCAAGGAAGATTATTCCGTTTGTTCGGACATGAAAGGAGGGTCACCCACCATAAGCTGACATCCTTGATCGAAGATCGCAATCTGTTGCGCCATCTGTCGTACTGGTCAATATCGGGAGGAATGTCACAGTCATGAACGAACCAAGTAGTCGTTGACAACCTCTTGCAGATCTTCGAGAAGTCCGTTGACATCCTCGCTGTCTTGAGCATTATCGAGGTATCGCAGAACCGTCGACTTCCCGTCCAACGACCGCACCTGTTCCCCGATCTCTTTGAATTTACTAGAAGAGTTTAAGCATCCAGTCTGAATGGAGACCACTTGCGTACATCAATAATTTTTCACGGCGCCTTTTTTCCTGCTTATCACTTGCGGACTTCTCGAAAAGCTTCTCCAGCATAGCGACGCGCGAACGGAATACATTGATCTTGTCTTTAACGGCAACAGTGTTCTGGAGATGCGATTGTTAGGAAGGATCTTGGACAGAGCGTCAGAGCAAACCTGATGTATGGCGTAAGCAACGGAGATGGATTCCAAGACGATTTTGAGGGGACCAAACGCTTCGGCTGGCCCCTTCGCTAGATCGACCACAGTGAAGAAGCGGTCAACGGCCCGCCCAATCCGGCTTCTCTCCGTGGCTAGTAGTGGTCAACACGGACCGTAGTGTAACAGGAACACCAAGACTTACCGCCACAGCCCTCCGACCGGACTTGATCGATATCATGAGCATCCCCTCCATCCTGGCCATCGCCAAATGTACGTTCAGGAGCGATCTCTGAAGGTTGCTGGACGCTCAGTTCCCGGCCTTCGTGTTCCTTCCAATTTGAATTCCTCCTAGCGGAGTGGAGGTCAGAGGTGTTGGGGCAGAGTTGCTCGCTCCTCGTTTCTGGGCAGCTCCCATGTCCTTGCGGTGCTATCGGGAATAAACGTCTGCCCCAACAGCTACAGTCAAGCGCACTCACTTGCGTCGTAACCCCCACGTCCGGGAGCCAGAGTTGAGGCGTTTGGTGTGGGAAGCTGTTGATCCCCAATCCTCCTGTCTCGATTTGCGATCTGAGAACCCCCTCCGTGGTTGTTATCTGGTACCATGCTCGGTTCAGACCCATCGGCTCTGGGATGATCTTTCTTGAACAGTACCCACCTTCGGGGTTCCTGCCACACCCCGCGCTGGTGTCGGTGGCTTGGCGAGGAGGATTCTCGGGAGGTGACGGTTTTTTGGAGCGTTTGAAACCCTTCTTGAGGAAACGTAGCATCTTGAGTTGAGGAAGGTGGAGAAAAGGGCAGCGCCTAACCCTATCGATATCCCTTACCTCACAGCTGGCAATTCCTGATTGGTACAGCTTGAGCAGTCCATCGGCACCGTCTGCTCCGTAAACGCGCATAATGGTTGGAAACTGCATTTGCTAGGAGTTCAGCTTTTCGCTCTGGAGTACTGGTTCGAACTCCTGCTGGAGAAAACAGCTTTAATTTGCCTCTGCCGTCTCTATGCCCTACTGTCTCAACGTCCCTATCGATATCGTCATCGGTCACCGGTCGTTTACGAACTACTGCACGGATTCCCGCCCGGTTTCCCCGCGACTTTTGGGCAACGATAGAGAGTGGTCAACTGATTCCGGTGACAACCATGCACGAGTAGAACTGGAGCGCCGGGAGGAGTGAAGAACGCACGAGCCGAGACACAAGGAACGCGAATGACAGCAAACGCGACCCCATCTCGGGTGCGTCTTGATATGCGTCCCTTCCGTTTCCACCCTTCATGTGTGCGCTTCCTCTTCCGTGCCTGTAGTTGTGGGTGGACCACCCGGTACCCCTTCCTCCAATTTGTTCTGCGGATGTTTTACGGCTTATATTCTATCCTTAGGTTCAGTTCTCCTGTATGATGATTGTTCGGAATTCCTGTGCTTTCATGTATCAAGTTGATCCCACCTAAATCCGTGTCTTATCGCTTACCGCACACCCATGAAATGCAAGGATCGAATAAGGTTATCGATTTCTTCCATCTCGGACGGACGACATTTCGAATTGTGGTCGTTTTCGCTCGTGGGGACCGTAGCTGGTTATTTGGCGGCCGAGCAACCAAATTGGACTTCCGCTGCTCCGCTTCAGATGCTCCAGACGTCGTCTACAATATCTCCCTCCTGACGGTACACACATTGACCCCGGACGGTGATAGCACAACCCCCGTAGATCTGTCGTTGCTTCGTGAAACGCGAATCTGGTAACTCTCATCAGCGTTTGACGTGTTTCACACCCGTTAGAAACGACGATGGAAAGACCCGCCCAGTGGACTGTTCTCGAGCTCCTGGCTACGATATCCATCTTCCCCGATACTGGAACAGAAAACCGATCCCTCAAATGTGCTCACAATGTCTCCCCCGCCCAACTGGCAGTTTCCCGAGCGTCGGAAACCTCCGCGGGTGCGGCAGAAGGGTCCCCGGCCAGACGGGTATCCTGTACCGGATTTCATCACTCGTCCTGTGTTCCCCGTCATAAGACGCACTTCTTCCAATGCGGTCGTTTTACGTTGCCCGTACATCCTGGCCATCAATATGCGTGAGACGTTAGGTTCCCGGGCTGAATGCGCATTCGAAATCGGCTGAAGTCCTTTGAGAACGCGTCATGAACGGAATCACCAAAAATGAGTCGTAAGTCCTTCTCGGGCCAGGGGTCTCCAAGCGCATACAGGGCATCCAGTCCTCATTTATACTTCTTATTCAATCCGGGATGATGTGTGTACTCGATCGACCAGCGGGTCCGCGAGCAAGAATCCATATCAGGTGGACAACCGTCGGTCAATTCAGCTCTCAAGATCCCACGAGCGCGTCGCCGGTGTCGCCCGCCATCAGAATCAGGTCCATGTTCTCAGAAAGGGACGAGACTCTTGCCATACGGTAGGGTTGCCAAATCGACTTTCCGTCACTCTGGTGACGATGGATTCGACCTAACCACAGCTGGTGTCATACAAGGTTTACAAGGTAAGTACGTTGCCCGACGTCGGCCATAGACATTGGACTAATTGCAGAAAGTCGAAACCACTCTAGGGATTTGTCCATCACCTGCACTCCGAGTCATCGCCGGCTCGTCAGCCCGCCATCCCGCCCGTCGTTTCAAGGGGAACACATTGTCATCATCTACAACACCCTCGACGGACACGCCATTGAATGGGGTGAACGCCGACGGGGGTAGAAGCCGGAGTCGATGGTTGAGTTCACTCCCTCTGCCACATCCCTTGAAGATCCATCTCCCGTGACTAACGGCACGCAGAATCAGGAAACGACTTCCTCGGAACAATTCCTACAACCCGAGCCATCCTCCAGCACAGATTCTGGATCCAGTCCATCCTCCAAACCCCCCGAGTCGGCGCAGAAGTCTCCACCACATACCTGGAGGATGTCAACGTTCAGGTGGATGCCACTGCGGGAAACCCGGCCAACCCTTTCGTCATCTCTGCTACGCTCATCCCGTACCCAAATATCCTCCACACCCTCGAGTGCATTGTTCTCAGCTTCACCGCTATGGGGTGCATCGCCGTTGTGCACGAGTTCACCTCTACGAGATGGCATGGAGCCATCTTCGTGAACAAAAGATCACGCCTTGGGAAGACAGCTCCGTACCGTTACAATGCCCACTTTGTTTGTGAGTAGTTGATCCTCTGTGCCAGGCTGCACCATCGAAGACTCTCCAGGGCTCCCTCCCACCACGCAACAAACGAAAAACGTCATCGCTGACCCCACGGCCATCATTTGTTCTCTCCCCGAACGGCACCCCCGACGGCCTGCAACGCACTCAATCCTCTTCGTCGCTAATACCAAGACGGGTGTGATTGAAGAGGTTAGGCAAGGGGTCAGTTACAGAGCAAGGAGACGAACGATGAGCATGATAGGGCCAGGTAAGGGTGTTCCATCTCCCAGAGGCATTCAAGATCGGCTACCCCCATGTTGCCCCAGTATGCAAGCCTCTCTGTCAGACGGGTTTCAGTCCGGACAGACATCCCCGAAATTGCTTATCGGCATGGAAGGAGAGGCCAGGGAATCCTTGCCCTCGTTCCAGGAACCCTTACGCAGTCCAGAGTTCGCCCATCGCTATTCTCCGCTCGTCCTCGACCGACCATAATTTCCCTTTGGTGTGGCAATGACGAGTGACCCACTGCCGAAGCCTCTGCGGCCCGCAAAGTTCTCGCGGATGCGTCCGCGCACTGCGTCGCTACCGCTAAGCGGATACGGAACTTGCCCTGTATGGGGGTGGTCCTCGAGATCTCATACAAACGGTGGTCGTCGCAAGGACGAATTTGTTCTTACATAAAAACATGTTCCCGCTTCGGGTTCGGACATCCTTCCCGTCCATCACAGACGTCGCATGAACTGATCAAACACATAGCCCAGGCTTCCCAACCAGGACGAAAGATTGACTCGGGTTCCTCCGCGCCCTCGACCCCCGCACTCGCGCTCAACAAAACCCCGATCGACTCAGATTTGGAGGCGGCCCACGCGTTGTAACCGTTGCTGGAGCAAGAGACGTTGGAGAGTTTTGTGTAGCAGGCAACGGCCAAGAGGAAATTTGAGGATGCATAGACCTCGAGGGAGAATTTGGGGGAGATCAGGGGAGAGATTGATAGGATCGCCGTGAGCGCAGAGAGGAAGCAGGTTCGGGGAGTGGGAAGGGAAGAACATGAATGTCTCTGCTCATCACACCCCTTCTTCGATAGGTGCCAGTGTATTTGCGGTTAGCAGATCCGATGCTTGCCGTTTTGTGGCCCACGGCAAGTACAATAATATATGGAAAGACTCTACTCGTAGCACAGGAATTGCGAGTAATCATCATACAGGAGAACGGAACCTAAGGATAGAATAGAAACTGAAGAATCCACAGACACATTAGAGGAAGGGGTACCGGTGATTTACACACAACTATGGGCACGGAAGGGGAAGGGCACACATGAAGGTGGAGTGACAACCTGCGCACGCATGTTAGTAGACAAAAAAGGGTGATGACTCTGTGACATACCAGCCAGGGTCTTTGTTGCTTCCTCATCCATCTCCAGCAGCACCATCCTGAATTCTCCGTACAATCCCAACAAAAGACCACTCATTTCATCAATGCATGACATGACATAGTCCAGCCTCTGGATCAGATCCGCTCTATGTCCCACTGCCCCAATCCCACCGAGCTCCCCCCTGATCAAGTCAAGCATTGCCTCATAACTATCGGGAGTTAAAGAGCTCAACTCCGACCAAACAACAAACAGGTATGATGTGATAAGCTCAACGTCCCCGAGCTTCCGGACTATTCGGACCACATGCTCGCAAGTTCCCAATCCAAACCACGAACGTGCCAGTGCTGTGGGACTAAGGAGAGGTCGTTTCTTCATCCAATCCCAAGCAAGTGCAGGTATATGTAGTTGCAGGTCGTCGTTGTCTGCCATTCGTAGAAGCGCTTCAACCATGCTCTGACAAACACGGTTTGAATATGGGAGCGCGGAGGCTGCATCCATCCAGAGTTGCATCATGGCGTCAATATCCCTTGCATAACGTAGGAACGAGGAACAATATCGAAACGCATCCAAAGTTGCGTATTCAGCGAAATGGGAAGTGCTGCTTCTAAAAATCAAGCGGCCAGAAATAACAAGAAGGCTGGTGAGAATCTAGTGGTACGGAAGGACGTGCTCAGTGGCTCACCGTACCATTTTCTTCCCGTTGGGCTGCATAATGTAGGAACGCAATTGTGCCCGTACTCTTATATTCACCCATGCGCAGATTTTCGGAAGCGTTGTTCTCGTACCACTTGGTTATTGAAGTGAAAAGCTGATCAAGCCGTGCGCTGGTGTATGGTCAGCAGAGGGACGTTCGTCTTTGAGGTGTAACCACACCTCTCGTCCAACGCCATCCTGTTTGCGCCGAAGACATTGCAACCCAAGTCGGCGGCGATGATCGACAGGCAATTAACAACGACCGAGGTGGGAGGAAGTGGGTCCTGGGACAGAAAACGGAGTGCGAAGCCAGCCAACCACTCAGCCTCGCCCATTGTCCTGCTGTAATGGAATTGGGCTACCTGGGCGAGAGCGCATGAAAATGCCACCAACTCGTCAGTTGGTGGGTCGTAGCACCTCCAGTTGACAAACCGCCCTGTCCAACGTGTATTAAACAGATTGTGGATCACGCCTATAGTGGTGGGACATGGGAGGCCCTGCAGGTTGATATGGGACGGAAATACCCTCTTGTACCGTTGGCGCACATCTCTGAAGACAGGGGATGTCGATTCCGTGCTCAACAAGTAGCAATATACATGGAAGAAACACATTGCAGACACTCCTGCAAGATGTTCTGAACCGCGGGTGACCGTTGTCACAAGGTCGTGATTGGTAGCAAAGCAGCTGCTGAAGATGTTGAAACAGTCCGCAAGGATTGTGGAGGCGGTTGAGGAGCTGAGACCGGAAAGTGGAAGGATTGATCCGAGATAGTCGAGTGTAGAGAGATTGACGGTTTTGTCCAACGACGTCTGGAGCATCCAAACAATGCAGCGGAAGTCAGACTTCGTTGCTCGGTTGTCGGGCGCCTGGCCTGGGTTAGTGGACGTGCCGAACAACCGGCTACGGGCCCTACGAGCAAGGTCGGCCAAAATCCGGAATATCGCTCGTCCGATACGGAAGACGTCAATAGCGAATATGAAGGGTAGTAGAAGAGGGTACAAGAGGATGGCGGCAATGGTGTCTAATACTGTGTCCCCGAGCACGTCATCCCAACAGCTGACAGTTACAGAGTGGAGTAGTGTGCGTCGTAAGCATTCGATGAACAGAGTGTAGGTCGAACGGACCAGGTCGGGGATGCGGCGAATAAAGTTGGCTCCAGGAGTTTGATATGGGCAGCTGTCGGAAGTTACCCCCGCGACGACGACGAAGAGGTAGAACAGAAGACCGAATAAAGTCACACCAAGCACAACGGACGCGACGACCGTGTCGATGTCCCACAGATATCGGGAAAGGGCGCATCCCAGCAGCAACAGCGCTCCCTGCAACATCAACGGTAACGACTCCAACACGCGATCGAAATACCACGTCACAATGCCGTCCAACTTCCGTTGCCGATTCTGGCTGCGTTCGATGGCCGATCCTCGCATGTCGATCGAAGCGTATCGGTTCAACCATTGCTTCCCGAGCATTGCGAGGAAGGCGGAGAGAAGGGAGACGGAAAGACTGGCGTACAGGATACATTCGACTTGGATGGCTGTTCGTGGAGGGCCACTCCACTGTGGCAAGGCGGGAACGTCACCGCCGAAGGTGGTATTGTCGATCTTGTGGATGAGGACCCGAAGGAGAGCGGCGGTCTCTTCATTTGGGTCCGGCTGCAACTGGGAGTGGACCTGGATGATGAATGCCGAGGTCACGGCCGAGAACAGACCAGCCTGTCGTTCATGTCAGCGTGTATCCGTTGTATCCTCCTCCAGACGCACGAATATCAGGGTCGTGTTCAGATCCTCATCATAACTCTTCATGAATTCTTTGTCGTATTCTTCGGCCTCCTTGCGGTAGTGTCCGTAGAATTCAGCCCGAAAATCCTTCTGGCCCGACCCCGCGTCCTTCCTTGGGCTATGGGAGAGATTTCAGTGTGGATCAGGAGAGACGTGAGGCTGGATGCTACCCATCGACCGGTTGTCCATCCACCACTGCATCTCCTTCTCTCCCCCGTTCTCCTACAGGACCCGGACTGGGATCAGATGTCAGAGATAAAAGATATCGCTGATGAAAGGACAACAGTACGTCGATACAGGGTTCTCGCCGGTGTCGTTCAAGTCGCCGGATCCTCGGCGTTCCCTGGAACCAAGATCCAAGTGATCAGTAAGGGAACCAGTGAGGGTGTGATACAAACGTACTGTGTGCTTGGGGTTTGGCCTTCCCCGATGATTCCACCACTCCCGCCTTCATTACTAATACACGCCAGCGGCGAATGAGAGAGGCTAAGTTACAAGACAGGGGAAGGGCTTACCCTTCCATCCTAATCCTCAGATCTGACATAGCGTGGATATCGAGGCGGGTGGACGAATAGAGACCAAGGGTGAGAGGGAGGAGATGTGGCAGACACCGAGGGGGAGCACGTGCGTTCTCCGGCCAGGGTCCTCGTGGGCGGTTAGCGTTTCAGCAAACGACGTCGAAGCATCCCAACGCCACGCGGGAGGATCTCAGAGGCGTTTCAGAGTCGTGCTAAATAAATCGGTGGAATGCGGCGATGAAATGGGTTCTCATCACTTGGTGGGATAAGAGTTGAGCATACGGGTATCGGAGCGAGCTTGAGAGGATGGGGGCGGTTACACAAAGAGCAGAAGGGGAACTTTGAGCGTCGACATTTTTTCCCACCCGGGGTGAGGGAAATCAAGATGCACTGATCACCAACGGAACGCCGAGTCGTTGTTTTCCATCTGACTGTGGCAATTCTCAGACTGGCCATTGTTCTCGGAAAAACATCCAACCCAAAGAAATAAACGGCGAAAGGTGCAACGGCTATATCGTGAGGATAAACGAATCTACTGAGCCTTTAAATAATCGGCAACTCGTTTACAGCTGAGTCACATCTCTCCCTCAATTGTAGAAATTTCTCCAGCGAGGACTGAGTGCTAATCTTTAAGGGACAGAGGAAGTGGGGTGAGGACTCCGCCACATCGTGGCAGGTTATATCCGGGCCGCGCGACAAACCCACGAGTCCTTTGGGAGAGTGACTCAATCCCACATTCCGTGATTCTGGGCGCGGTGACGCGTTTTACGAACCAAATCATTGACTATTACGCGTCCCGAAATGCATAGAAACAAATACAACAAGGCAAACAGTTCATTAAACGGGCAAAAAAATGTGCGAGAATTCGTGACCCCAACCACTCAACGGAATCCAGAGGTTCTCTGGTGGTACGATGCCATTCTGCGAGGACGCGGGGGACTCGCAGGTGGAGGTGGCAGCTCCCATATAGATCGTACCGGCTGTGCCTGCGGGAGGCTCAAATCTGGCGGAAGCTCGAAAAACGCGGACAACCGTTCCACCCTAGCACGCACATGAGTGCATAGATCGGGGAACCCCTCGACGATCTTTCGCTCGATTATTTCGTCCTGTGTGCTTCTTCTAGTACCAGTATCACACTTATCCACTTCTCCTCGGCAGAATATCATATCTGCCTGCCTCTTGACGGTCTACGGATGTGACAGTCAGCCCAAACCTAACACCGGAGAAAATGGGGTCGATCACCCACAGGCCTGCGGAAAGCAGCGCTATGGAAAAATCTGTACAAGGAGTCGGACATCCGGCGACCAAGAGGAATCCCGTTGGTGCCCCATCGGTCTCGCAGACGCATTCTTGAGACGAAACAGAGGGCGGAGATCACGTGTGCCATCCGTATCTCTGGTGTTTGCAAGGTGTTTCTCAGCCTCGAAAGGATCCATGGTTTAACCCCACCCTTGGCGAGAGACGCCACTTCTCGCGTCAGATAGTCTGTGTAGATGATAAACCGTCAAAGAAAGAGTGTATGGAACCTGCAGACGAACCTCGAACTGGCTTGGGTGGTTCCTGCCTCAATAACCAACGGAGACGACGAAAGTCTTTGTTCAGGAGAGGTCTCATGGTGGGGATGAAGAGGGATAAGCAGTGGCTCGCAGGGTGGAAGTAGTTTTTGACCGGTTTATAAAGGGTTATTGTGAAAGAAACGCGGGGCTTCCGGACGTGGCGCACGCCACACAGCGGGCGCTGTGACTGATGAAGACCAGCCCACCTGGGTGCCTCGTGCCTAGAGTGAACAAAGATTCTCATGTGAGATATCCAACGATAGCCAACGTGTCTGGGATGCGTATGTTCCCTTCTAGACGCACACCTTAGATGCGGAATCACATCAAAGTGACAATCCACCGATTCGAGTGGACAGGGAGGTTCATCCGTGCAGTGACCACAACCAGCAGCGAGTCTTTGTCATCGTTATGTTCCAGAAGCATGGCGTCGAGTCGTTTCCCGCGCTGCCTTGATAATCCGACCATTGTTCGGTTAAGCCGAAAAGGTAACAGCGAGGAGGTAACCTTGTGGCGGACAAAGGAACATTACCGGAAACTTCCGATCGGGAACGCCGCCGTTCCGCAAGTTTGACGTCGTAGGGTATCCCATACTGCGGGTTAGGAAACGGGGATATACACCGAGTTCTTGTCACCTACGGGGTTACTTTAATCGGCATTACTCCGCGACTGAGCTACACGATTTTTGGGAGGTTTGGGGTGATATATCATAATAGACGACCCATGGTCGGAAACTTACTCCGGTGCTTTAAGTTCACGGGGAACATTCGGAGTTGATGCATATTTTGGGTGACACTATCCGCCAGATAGGATATATTTCTAAACACCGTAAGTTAGAAGGGTGCCAAGTTCTGAGATTCGCAATTCGACAGAGCGGCCAGCCGCTCTTTCCTTAAAAGCCCTGACATATGCGTGTGTTATGTGGCCTTACAGACAATTACCCACAGGCGGTAACAGGATGGGCCACGAAAAGACTCAGCAACAAAACAGAGATGGATGAATGGTTCCCCATTACTTCTCCGTCGCAGGCAAAGAGGCATAGAAATATCCATAAATTCAGTAGTGAAGGACCGGGTACAAGTAAACATCATACTGAGGCTAAGCTATAGACGAGTTCGTTGAAGATAGTGAAAACAAGCACCGGCATGAAAAGAGTAAAAAGCATAGAATTTGGAACCTCTCCTCGTCATCTCCAAACTATCAATGCACAGTAATCACAGTGACAGGGAGGTCCCTGGGGAGCGGGTTCCATGCGGAACCTATATGGGTGGGGGTCCAACCTCAAATTCACTCGGGACACAGCGTCAGTTTGATGGTAATAGGGGGACGAATATACAGAACCACGCCGGGACTTTCTATCGTCCTGTCCCTGGTCCAAATCCTTGCGCCTGTCTCTGCGATACGAGGGTGGACCGGCATAAGGGACATCGGGACGTATCGAGTTCGGAGGCTGGGTGCTGCTTTGACCTACGTCATAGGCCCAATCTCGGATGGAGTTGGCCTTAATGTAGGGACTCGAAGCGACGGAACGCGTGGGG
>Ga0307515_10013560_pt1 | contig 15214 bp, 19 predicted proteins | sample 17_EM_MG_FD_194513 | JGI IMG/M metagenome (GOLD analysis project Ga0307515, IMG submission 194513) | Populus trichocarpa ectomycorrhiza microbial communities from riparian zone in the Pacific Northwest, United States - 17_EM | ecosystem: Host-associated > Plants > Roots > Unclassified | place... | reverse complement strand
GCCTTGGGAACTATACTGTACGGGAGATCGAGGGGGAGCGGACCTTAGGAGTTCCACCTCTCGAACTGCGTTGCTGAGGTGCTGTTGGGCCTTGGTATAGAACAGGCGTAAAACAGAAGCAAACAACTCGCGGAGATCTTCCTCGTCTTCACCCTTGGCCTCCTTTTGCGGTATGAGTCCAAGAATCAGGTCATAATCTTTGGTACCATTCGACTCGTTGGCAATTCCGCGACGTCTTTGTTGTGCCTGCAATGCTGGGTTTGTCAATAGTGGTACTAGCCAAGTGACACCTTGCTCATACGTCTATCTTGGAGCGAAGTTCCTTCTCCTTCTTAAATTGGGAAATCTTCGCCGCTCTGATACTGATCGGGTCCGTGGCATTCTGGGTATAGAGCATCCGCTCATCTTCAGGAACAACTTCGTAATCCTCCAATAGTGACAAAAAGCTCTTTAATTGAACCTAGGCGCCGCTTCGTCAGTTGAGACGATAACAATGGACATTGCAGACTCACAACAGCCCTTTTAATGCGCTCTAATCGGTTTTCTGGTTCCATAGCTCGTGCGCTGAGCTCGAGATCAGCTACAACATAGTGCACAGTCATGTAAGGCGTTTGCCCAACGGAAAGCTCTTCGAATTTCTCATTTGGACCAAAGAGAGCGAGTGTATCGACTCTAGCACTTAACACCCGTAGCTTTGATAACGCCGATTGGACAAGGATCTGGCACAAGGGTGTGAGATTGAACTCGAGGTGTGGGATGACCAAAGCACACTTGAGATTCATCGTCCAGAGGAGACAGAGCGCTAGCTTTCACGGCATCTTCCAACGCACTACGGAAGAGGTCTTTGGTCGAGAGGGTATCAAGGTTACTCATCGTCGTGGTCGTTGAGGTGTTTATTTGAACAAACAAACAATGCCACAGGAAACAGGAAACGATGACCATATTATGGCAGAGCAAAACATCAAAGAATGTGCAGCCTGAGACGGAGTAAAGAAGATCAGAACCGCACATAGCGTCAGTGAATAAGACCATGTCGTGGAACGACCGATCAAACCTCAGCCTCTAATGAAGGGAATGGCAACGGCAACGGACACACATTTGGCTTATGTGAGCGTGAAAATTCTCAAGGCGGATACGTGTCTGGGGAATGTTGGGCTTTGTTCAACGGCTGGACTCGTGAGCTCGTGAGGTTCTTGAAGCGGCTTTGATGGGTCACACATTCAAAGTATCGCTCGCAAATACCCATTGACAAGCTTGTCAAATACTCAAGGACGTGTGGCTGATACTCCTGGACCCGTTAGAGGACGTTTGTTTTATCTCTCCTAGCACCCCGAATCTGACGAGCTGTAAAATTTGATGTGAGGAGTGAATTGACCTAAAAGCTACCTCCGTGAACCGGATTATCTCTGTCGTTGTCAGACCCATAGTCGGGCCCTCCACCTCGCTTATGGTACGACCAGATGTAAACTAGCGTGCGTACTTGGGGCTCTTTGATTCGGACTTGTCTTGAGCGTGGCGAGTTTCGCAAGCTCCCATAGGGAGAGACAGGCGCGTATTTCTGTCCAATAGCACTAATGACGTCGCGTATTGCCGAGAACGCGTTGGCGATGGTCAATGCGTGAATGAGGATCAAGAAGGACCTTGACATTCGCTCTAATTGGATGAGGCAGAGCAACGACAAAGAATAGATAGGGAAAGGAGGATCCAAAGAGTGGCAACTACAACTCAGCACTGACATTGTGAGGCTTCGGGGACCTCTGCTGCAGCCGGCGTGGTGACATCAATCCCTTTAATGGAAACCCGGTCAATCGATTGCCCTAGAAGGTCGGAGAAGGATGACGTACTCTGCGGTGTGGTCTCGGTGTTCTCCTTTTCCATTCCCGGCAAGCTCATGGCAATCTTCTTGAAGAGACTCTTCACGTTGTGACCAGCCTTCGCCGACGTTTCCATAAACATAATATTGAGTTGTGCCGCCTTGTTCGATGCTTCTTCATGTGTGACCTGCCTAGTAAGGGGTGAGAATGCTATGACAAGCTGGCACCCCTGGAGCATACCGTTTGTCAGACAGATCGGCCTTGTTCCCAACGAGAACTATGATGACGTCATTTCCTCGTTCTGACCGTACATCGTCGATCCATTTTGACGTGGACAGGAAAGAGGCGCGGTCTAAAAGGACTTAGGATTTGGTGGGTGATTTAAGTGAATACGCACTGGTTATATCATAAACTACAATCGCCACTGACGAGTCTCGAATGTACGACGGTATCAGTGACCGAAAGCGTTCCTGCCGTCTGTTTTAAGCAGTGGTTGAAAGGAGCGGAGAGTATCAACACCAACCTGACCGGCAGTATCCCATAGTTGTAGTCTTACTGTTCGATCCTCGAGGTACATAGTCTTGCTGAGGAAGTCGATACCGATAGTGGCTTGGTACGTGTTATCGAACGTGTCATACATAAATCTGCATCAAGAATAAGCCCAGTAATTGTCGTCATGTAACCACAGAGGAGCTCTCTGGAGTCTTGTATACACCAAACGCGAGTTACCGAGTGATGAGCGAAGTCTTGCCTACCGACTGGTCGCCCAGAAGAACAATCTTGGTTCGCTTCAGGGGAGAGGACGTAAAGTCGGCCGTGGTAGGTGTTCCCGAGCTCGCCATTTTACTCCAGAGAGGTTGCTTGAGACGTCTGGGTTGCTAGCTCGAAAAGTCAGCCGCGGCGGAAGTCAAGATTTCATCGCCCCACACCATATCGGAGAACACCGGACTACCAATATGCACAAGCGTATACAATACATAAGCAGGACAGATGGCAATACACAAACCCAGAGATAGCTACTGAAATTGTGGTACGAAAAACGGTCAGTTGATTATCTTCAACTTCTGTCCATTGGCGGTACGCATCAAAATATCTAGGTCCTCGTACTAATGAAACGTTAATAGCTTGTCTGGACGGAGGATCAGGAGGCCCCACCTCTTGAATAGTTTGCCTCAATTGCTCTTCGGTGAATTTCTTTGCCAAGACACGTGCGCGGACATCAACCATAGATACCTCCTGATCTTCTTGTTCCTCTTCTTCGTCCACGTCCATATCCTTCTCGCGAGCCGGGCCCCGCCCAAGGCGCCCTCCCCTTCGTCTAGCAGGCACCATAGAGAGAATGATGCGGTAAATCTTGCTAGTGATGCTTCTGTCACCTTCAATTTCCTTCTCCCCGTCATCATATAGACTCTCTTTGCTTGCTTCTGTCAAGCGGAGCGCCTCGTCGACATCCGCTACTTCGACCTCATTGGCGAAGCGGAGGCGTGCGTGAGCCTGAGCAAGTCGAATAACACCGAGCAAAGTACGAGCAGAGGTATACGCGTGGATCTTATTCTGCTTCTCTTGGTCCGCCTGCAGTTTGCGCAATTTAACATATGCGTCGACAATGTAGGAGGAAACCTCCGCTGGGACTGTCGGCCGGTTCTCCCGGGCCTGTGCAATGTAATGTCTAAGGTGGGGTCAGGTCAATTATGAGATAAATCAGAACCAACGCACTTCATAATCATTGCGTCAACAGGGTCATACTCAAGTGGAGGATGTGCACTAAACATATGCACGTGGGTAACGTGCTGAGCGAGTCGTTCGTCGTCTGCCTTTGTCGGCTTGTCCAAAATCAAAAACATGACATCGAAACGCGATAGTAGCGCCGCCGGGAGGTTGATGTTTTCCACTGGAGAAAGCTTGGTATTGTACCGACCATAGAGAGGGTTGGCTGCAGCCAAAATGGAGGTACGGGCGTTCAAGGTGGTTGTAATGCCAGCCTTTGAAATAGAGATTGTCTGCTGCTCCATGACTTCGTGGATTGCCGTTCGATCCGATTCGTCCATCTTATCGAATTCGTCAATGCAACAGATTCCGTTATCCGCAAGAACGAGTGCACCACCCTCTGGAGGCTTGAAAATCAGACTATGAAAAGCTGCGTGTATCGCGACTCACCGAGCACCATCTCATCCGTAACAGGATCTCTCATGACTGCCGCAGTCAGACCTACTCCAGAGGAACCTTTTCCAGTAGTGTAGACGCCACGAGGAGCGACCTTAGTGATGTATTTGAGTAACTGAGACTTGGCCACACCAGGATCACCCATCAAGCAGACATTGAGGTCGCCACGGATCTTCATGCCGTCACCAACAGATTTCGTAACGCCGCCCACGAGCAACAGCAACAGTGCTTTCTTGACATCGACATGGCCGTAAATTTCGGGAGCGATACTCGCGGCAAGTTTCTCGTAGAGCTGTGGGTCGTTCTTTAGTTGATTGATGGCCCGCTGAATTTGTGGAGTAGCTTCCATCGCGGTGTATTGTTTCTTGAGTTGGTGAACGTCTTGAACGTCCAGGTATGTATCAGTGAGGAGGCCAGCACGAACAGCCTGGAAACCGGTGTATGGTGTTGGCAGATAAATGCCTGCGAGATTGACGATATCTCCGGGGGATACTTGACGGGTAACATTACCATTCAGATGCACGGTCATGGTGCGAGGGATGTGGCCGACAGGTACTTGGTCCGCCTGTTGACCATTAGCAGCTAGACTGAAAAATAGCATCTATACACACCATCTCCTGAATCTTGGCTTCTTGGAAGGGGCTGAAACGGCACGCCCGCGTCTGCATGTGCAATGTGCCTTTCCGGTTGTCCTTCACGCATGTCTGAGGGTTTAAACAGTCGACCAAGGGCATGAACTGCTTGTTTGTGATATCCTGGAAGATTTCTGTGCCGCAGCTATCGCACGTGTAGGCATTGACAAGCAGAAGGGGCTTGACCTCCGAAACTCTCGTCACAATACCGCGAACGGTGATGAGTTTTCCAAGATGTACACCACGAATATCGCGTACACGAAGGGCGACATCAGACCTCAAGGGTTTGAAGTACAAGTTGCTGTCGAAAGTTAGATTGGTTAGAGGTGGTCTAGAAACGACTCACTAGCGGCGAGTCAATGAAGGTGGGAACATGTTATTTCCATCTTGTCCGTTCTCCACATTCTTCTCCATTCGCTGGTGTATTATCACGTCGAGGACATCATCGTGATGGCTGAGATCCTTTGTTGGTCGAGGGAGGAGCGTATCGATGACTTCTGAGAAAAGCTGAATGTACCTCCGCGTATTTTCGCGGATTCGTGTAACGAGACCACCAACTGTCTTCTCGTACTGATCCAGCAGTCAAATGGGGGTTGTTATGAAGGTTGGAGCCAACAGAAGCGCACCTTTGCGATATCCTCGAGGTTAATCACGAGCTTCTCCTGCTCTCGGTTTGCAACACGTAACTGATCGGGGAAATTGTTAGTCGTCGCGTCGCATTGTGTATGACGGCCTTCGCACCAGCTGCTCAGTGTATTTGTTCCGCCGACGAGACTCCTCGTCGCGAATATCCATCGCTTCTAATCCTTGCACGATACCGTCACCGACGCCCTCGAATTTGGAGAGAAAGTCACGAATTTTCTCTGGTGGGAGGCCGTGAGCCGACGCGTCTTTAACGTGTTTCGCAACGAAGACCGACCCTTCTCATCTGTATACTTGACTTCATGAGGGTATGGGATCAGCGACATCGCGTCAAGCGTCGAGAAGGAGCAGTTACGAGTTCCAAGGTTGTGCTTTCTTTGTCTAATTTGGACAGCTCCAGGATGGACAGGTATGGAATCCTCGGTGCAATGCGGATTCTGTTGCTGATAATGGATTCCTAGTCTTGACTTCAATTTACACCAGCTAATTCTCAGCGACCTCGCGCTCAACACCTGCACCGCGAGCAAGAACGAAGAATCCCTCCAAAGTGGCATTCACCTCATCGCTTCTCGGGTTGTCTTGCGCAGCACACAGGTAGAAGATGGCACGAAGAGTGGTACCCAGGATGGAACGTCCAACGGCATTGAGGAAGAGGACCAGGAGCGCGTCTACATCGTGAGCAGTCCACGAGCGAGCTCACATACATACCAAAACTGACGCTCCTCCAGTCTGCCTTCAAGGTACACTGTCACATCGCCTATGGTCAGCTAGCTGTCAATCTTCCCGCCGGGCATCTCGAGAGTGCCATCCCAGTGCTCATTGACATCCTGCGAGATGTACCTCATGTCCAGTTCGATCCAAGCCTCAATTGGACAGGTATTCTCTCCTGCAGACACACAAAAGCTGGTGACTCATGGTCATATTCTCTAGATTGGGCACTCCCTGATCAGCTCGTCTACTCCACTGTCACCGCGCTACTCAGACTTGCATCCCGCGATGGTACTCCAAGGGAACATATCATTGGGTCCATCATTTCTTTCACTTGTGACATTGTGTCTCTCATCAAAGGAACCGGGGGTGTGTCTCCAACCGTCCACTCAGAATGAGACTAAACAACTTTCAGAGGTCATCTCACATGCCGCTCCCGCCTTCCATGGGCTATATAGAGCTGTTATATCCACCTCATTCTCATGGAGTATCACCGAATGGCTCCAGCTCTCGCAAGTATTGTCCGATCTCCTGGATGCGGATCTCGTCGAACACTTCGGAGACCACTTGACAGCTGCAATCAATTCACCTCGGGAGCAGGCCATCCTTAGCCGGTACATCGCTGCCAACCGACCCCTTACTGGCTACTTCATCCTTTGCTGCATCATGGAGATCGAATGGACGGTGCTAGCTCAAAACCTACAGACAGCCCAAGTGTCTATTGTGCACGTAGGAGAAGAAGCCGCGGCTGCCAATGCAGCTTGGGGTGCTCTCGCCAGCAAGAAAGTCGCATCCCCGCCGCAGGTGAAGGGAGACATTGGTGAGGGGTTACGAAAGTCCATTGATGTAGCTATGCAATGCTTCACGGACCTACTCACACAAATGGAGTCCTTGGAAACTGAGCCGTCTTCCGACACATATGCTTGGGAGACCATGGCAGAATCCATCGTAAGCTATGGAATGCCCACGTTGGAGATTTGTTGACAATCCACCAGAAACTTTCTGCCGTGTGTTCTGTAGCACTTCAGGAGATTGACCAAGGCCTTCTGTCGCGGATTAGATTGCTCCTCAGTGAGAGTTCTCCTGTTTATGATGCCCTAGTGCAAGAAGCAGCGTTAGAAGCGACCATTGTCCTGCTTCACAAGTACGGATTGGTTTCTGTCCTGCGCCCCTCCATTTGACTGATCCTTACTCAGCTTCAAGTCCATTGCTCCGTCGATGGCTAGTCACTTGAGAAAGTTCATCAATAACCCTCTCTCAATATTTGAGTTCCATCTGATGGAAGAGACCCATGCACCGACTTTGCTTCTAGCGATTGCCCAATGTCTGGCACTGTCCATTCAGGTCCGTGTACAACCTCCCACCCACCCATTTGGTTCACTAACACCGATGAAGTTGTCTCCTGGTGACGATTTAATCATGTCGACGATGTACTCGCTACTCAACTTTATTGCGGTCACGAGTAAAGAGCAAGGGACGGTACCCCGCGGTGAGAAGGCCAAAGAGGAGGCGAGGGATGATATACACATCGCATTTGGCACATTCACCGATGACGAGAAAAGGATATTAGGAATAAGCACGATATGTGTCGTAACCCACCTGGCACTGGAGGTCAAGAAGGAAGAGGTGTGTTGGAGGTATTCCTGTGTATGAGTGGACTAACAAAATGTCGTAGGTAACCCGCCTGACGATCTCGATGCTTCTGCAACATATTCGGACCGCAGAACCATCAGTAGAAGCAGCCATCGCCTTCAATCTCGTACATCTAGCATTGGTTGCGCCACAAGACGCTTTTGTTGATATCATTCGGGCATTCTGCTTCATAAATCGAACAACCAGAATTGGAGAGGACCACCAATTGAATGATATGGTAATAGCCCTCATCGAATTCAGAGACCTGTTAGTGGCTCATCCTACTTCATAGGTCCTGGCCGCTCAGACCAGACTTGCGCAAAAAATGAACCGTCGCCCTGACTTCTACAGTGTCTATCTGCTAGAGATTCTCGCTCTATTCGCTGACAAGGGCGTTGCCATCCAAACGGCAGCAACGGCTAATACAACTGATATCGAAATGAAGAACCTCATGGAGGAGCTCTGCTCTCTTTTGTTGCCGATCGACGCCTTGCTGGATCATAAGGACTTCGATCCGAACTACAACCCCTCTAGCTTGCTTACAACCCGGTTTCGCAATATGTGGTTCATCTGTGTGCTTTTCAACTTCACGCCGTCGCCTCAACGAGCTTCATGCATGACCGACTGGCATATTGGAGCCCTCTCTCGCATCGCTGAGAAGACCCCTCCCATCGTGCTTGAGGAAGCATATGACTTTATCACGACCGACTTGGAGTTCAATCCTGTTTTACGGGAGGATTACTTGGAAATGGTATGTTGGATAGCCCCTTGAAATACCTTGTGTATTTATGCATGCCTTAGACAGCGGCGATGCATAAGTCCACCCTAACTAAATACATTCCTCTCAAAGCAAGCGACATTAAAGCTCTCATTCCCGCTCAAGTCGTCTTCCTCCTCACCATCCATGATCTCGAAACAATGCGTAGCTCTCGAGGTTATGTTGCGTCCATTACTACATACTTCCTCAATAAGGGCATCAACTCAAGAGAGTCCTTGAGTTCGTGCATGGACTCGATAGCAGAAAAAGTTATGCGCGGTTGCCTCAACGAGCTTAACACACGTGTCATGCAACACGCACTGCCTGTCACCATTTCCTCGGAGTTGCAGAACCTTTTGGTGGCATCTTGTCACCGTATCGCAAGAGCAAGGGACATTGCGGGCAAATATCTCCACCGAATGATCACCTCCCTGCCGTCCTTGATGTGTGACGAGCCACTCGTCTGTGCCATATTAGAAGTTTTGACACTTTTGCGCCATGCATGCGAAGGTGAATACACTGATGAGGTGTGTCCTATCTTACACCTCCGCTTGGTCCTCCTAAATGCTTCCAGTACAATCCCAACTATCACTTTACATCGGCAAGATCGAACCTTACGATTGAGCTCACCGATTCATATGCGACTCGCAACGAAATTTTGGTGTTACTCCACAAAAATGCTAACCAATGGCTCGCTTTGGGCATTGGTCGTGCACCTATTGAAGTCCGTCGTACGCTGCAGGTACGTTCAGCAAGCTCTCTCAGGCGATTGCTTATCCTTCTATTTTCAGAAATATCTGGCTTTTCATGAATCAATTATCCTGCCAGATGTCACCGAGCTAGGGGCCGCTCTTGCACTGCAATACGCTTGCCGCATCCAACCTGATGAGGGCAGTATTGGTGAGGTCGCAAACACCGGTCTCTGGGCTGTCCTGAACCCTAATTAGTCCCTATATCTGGACCGTTGACATGGACGCCGGACCGCTCAAAGGTGTTCGCAGCCCAACTTGCCGCTCAAGAAAGGTTTGCAGGTGAAGCCGGGGGTATCGGTCTAGCTACGATGGGTGGTTAGTTGCAACTTCCAATAACACAGTCCCTTTCTCATAATACTACAGTTGGAACAGATCAGGTCCAGCAAATGCCGCCTCAACAAGTACCGTCGCTGGAAATCAACGCTCTCATAACGAAGTTGAAGTCTGTGGCGGATGAAATCCACCACCACACTTCCAAAATGACGATGCAAGACTTTAAGCGACTTCTCTTCCGTACGGCCTCGGCATTAATTACCATCCCGGAATCGTCAGAGCTCGTTCAAGAGCTTGTCGCACTCCCGTTCGTTGCATTTACGCCGAGTTCGATAGCCGCGGGAATAGAGGCGTGGACGTGGCTCATTGGAGAGAGGCCAGACCTGGAAATATCTTTGATGACAGATATCAGCGAAGCTTGGGCTGAGACGATTAAACTGCGCAAAGGACTTTTCTCAACTAGCATGAAGTGCGTCCTCCTTTCGCGCTTGACAAATCCGTGGCTTACGGGCTGTGTTAGCTTCGATGACCCCTTCAACCATCCAGTGGAATATAGCGCAACCGACAAAGCGCTTATTGATCGTACGGTTGCGACTGGGAAGAAGCTCCTGGGACCACATAACCAACTACTCCGAATGTTGCTGAGTCGATTTCAAGCTGTCAGGTATCGGCGACCGGGGTTAATGTTGCTGATCACTCGCCTTGTCCTGAGGACGACGAGAAGTCACAAGTCGTTCAGGTATGTGCTCGATCCTTCGTCACCGTTACGCTCTGACAGTCTCTCAGTACTCACCCTTTGGCGAGAGAGGCTCGCTTCTCTTTCCTCATCTTCGGCTTCTCGGTCCTCAAGAGCTCCTGCATGGACACCGACTCAGAAGCTCGACTGCGAGATGGCTTGTACAAGACCGCCCTCTCATGGTTTGCAGTTCGACCTCAGTAAGTACTTACAAAAGTCAGTACCTTTTTGCTGACTTATCTTTAGGTGGTCCTATGGCGCAAACCGTGTTCAAATTGATGCTGACATCAAACTCCTCAACGAGTTCCTCGACTCACTCCAGGCCGATGCCGTTCGAGGGATGAGCATTATTTCAAGCCGAGACATCGGAGCTGAGGCGAGTATGGGACCTGGTGAGTGTTGAATCGAAACCTTGGGTGTAGTGCTTACACAATTGCAGAGTACTTCTCCCAGATAAAGAGCATCAATACTCTGTTGCGCCTGCTTGTTGAGAATGAGATCTTCCGTCTGAACGTCTGGAGCAACCCTTGTAGTGATAAACGAAGTACCGATCAAACGAGTGGCATCGAGCGGAACTTCACGGAGGTAGGCCTAACAAATTATTATGGCCTAGACAATATTAATATAAAAACAGTCGTCCTGGGCCAATGCTGTCCGAATGGCTTGGACAATTGACCCAGCAGTCGCTGTGCACTTAGCGGAGCGGTTCAAACAACCCATTGTGCGCAATGAAGTTGCTAAGCACATCAAAACTGATCCCAAGGCCGCCCTCGATGTGCCCGAGGCATTATCCTTCCTTATTGGAGATCGACTAGATCCGAGCATCCGGAAAAGTCTCAAGGTACGCCCCTGCGTTCGAAGTCGCCTTGATGCTCAAACCAACTTTCAGTTTTTGCATCTTTGGCGCCCCGTACCGCCTGTGTTGGCGATCAGCTACTTCTCACCTCGCTATGGAAATGACTCTATTGTCCTTCAATATGCCCACCGAGTTCTAGCCGGTCATCCTGTCGACTTAACTTTCTTCTTTGTTCCTCAAGTTGTACAGGCCTTGCGCCATGACCCACTTGGTATGAATTCTGCTTGCGAGACAGAGCCCGAAGGCTTATACCATCTGATAGGGTATGTAGAGAGGTTCATATTTGAAACCGCCAAAATCTCGCAATTGTTCTGTCACCAAATCATATGGAATATGAAAGCAAACTGCTACAAAGGCGACGCTGGCGAGATCGTGAGTTGTGAATCAGTTCTCGAGGCATTTCTCATAAATCCGCAGGAGGATCCAATGAAACCCGTGTTAGATCGGATGACGGAAATGGTGGTAGAGTCTTTATCAGGAGACGCACGCGAGTTCTACGATCGCGAATTTGGGTTTTTCAACGAAGTCACCTCCATATCTGGGAAGCTGAAGCCTTTCATCAAGAGAACAAAACCAGAGAAGAAGGTATGTCCCACTCATGCCGAAGGACAGTGACCCATGATTTTGATGACTTTGAAAGGCGAAGATTGATGAAGAAATGGCAAAGATTGTCGTAAAAGTCGGAGTCTATCTCCCAAGTAACCCTGACGGGAGAGTCGTTGACATTGACAAGAAGTCTGGGAGACCGCTGCAAAGTCACGCAAAGGTGCGTGGGCCCTGACACGTGCGATTGATATTCAATGCGTCCTTTAGGCGCCCTTCATGGCTACGTTTAAGGTCCGCAAGGAAAAGATCGAAGTCGTCGCGGACCCCAACGCGGTGGTCGAAGGTGGAGAAGGCACAGAAAAGCGTACCGTGTACGACGCTTGGGTTCAAGCCATCTTCAAGGTTGGGGATGATTGTCGACAGGATGTCCTCGCCCTTCAAGTAATCGCTATGTTCAAGAACATATTCACCAGCGTGGGCCTGACCCTGTTCGTGCTTCCATATCGGGTTACTGCTACAGGACCTGGTATGGGAGTTATCGACGTTGTCCCAAATGCTACCTCCCGTGACGAAATGGGTCGAGCCAAGATCAACGACCTGATGGCTTTCTTTATCGCGAAGTTCGGCAGCGAGGATACTGTAGCATTCCAACAGGCTAGGCTAAACTTCATTCAGTCTATGGCAGCATATTCGGTCGTTTGTTATATCCTCCAGATTAAGGACCGACATAATGGCAATATTATGATCGACGGCCATGGACATATCGTTCATATCGACTTCGGTTTCCTATTTGACATTGCCCCAGGAGTGAGTAGTTACTCGAGAGGGACCTGGACAGCGACTAACTATAAGATTACAAGGGTGTGAAATTTGAGCCGAATTCGTTCAAGCTCAACAGAGAGATGGTCGTGCTTATGGGCGGGCGTGCCTCTGAAGGCTACGCTCTTTTTGCCCAACTGACAATCAAGGCATTTCTTGCCATCCGACCACACGCTTCACAAATTATTGAAGCCATCCATCTTATGTTGGGGACTGGTCTACCTAGTTTCAAAGGGGAGCCAACGATCCGACGCCTCCGCGAACGTTTTGCCCTCCATCTCAATGAACGTCAAGCTGCAGAATGGATGAATAGTATCATTCGCAATGCATACGAAAACGTCCGCAGCACGATCTATGACGAGTTCCAACGGGTACGTTACGTAGGTTTTGGAGTCAATGCTAATGGTCTGATCACCGCTCGTTACATAGGTACAAAATGGTATGTGTGTTGATTCGCTTTCCAAGCAACGCCGTAACTCAGCACCCCACGATGCTAGGCATCCCTTATGCTTAGGTCCAGGACCCCCACCGAAGACGGGCAGCATCAAATCTCAACATTCTCTTCATCCTTTCTTCTCTTCATTTCAGCTTGTGGATCCTGTGTTTGAAATTGAGCTCCCCATATTGACCAACTCTTTCCACCGATTGCACTAAAAGTCTATCATTAACCCTTATAGTCTCCAGAATACTATTAATTCAGATTGATCTCTGAACTGATGTGCTTTGGGTAATAAAGGATTGCAAGCTGGCGAATTAGATGATCGTCAACTTGTGGCCAGAATAGCCGCAGTACTGCCTTCGTACCTTTCATATCCATAAAATACGTCCCTTTTGTAATGAACCGATGCCATCAGCTCGTAGGATGGACCGTCACTAGCATGACTTGAACCCTCCCGAAACCTAGCATGGCAGCAAAGTCGGTCGACCAGCGGAGCACAGAAGGTAGCATCATTTCCTCTGGTCCGGAAACCATATCTTAACGCGGCAAAGGTCTCGCAGCACTTTTATCGTCACTGAACGCCGCAGGCGCGCTCTCAAATAGCGCCCCGAACGGAACCGAAGAACAAAATACCTCACAAGGTATCATCGGACCAGGAACGAACGTATCGCCTGAGGCAATGGAACGTCTCACTCAACGACTCAAGGAATTGCTAGGGGACTTTGCAGCCCCGGGTCAGGAGCATCTGGTTCGTTTCGATCTATATACTCAGTGATGTTTGATTACTAAACTCTTATGTATAGCCCGTTAATGAGGACGGTCTCCCAATCATGGAGTTTGACGAACACATTCCAGTGGGGACAATTGAAAAAGGCTCCATAGAACGTCCTGAACCTCTACCATACAAACCTCTCTCCTCCATGACACCTGGAGAGCGTGTCGAACAAAGGCGACAACGCGATGCATTCCTGGACATGCTTGAGGAAGAGGAACGCCAAGCAGAGCTCCGGGAGCGTACGATGCAGGAACAAGAGGGCACGACTATTCAAAAACTAAGAAAGGATGCGAAGAAGCTGCAAGAAGAAGAGGTGAAAGCGTTGCTTGATCGGACGCCTGGAGAGCGGACCGCAAGCCCGGTCAAAGGAGATGCAATACTTGGACCCGACTGGATGACTAAAGTCACCGATGTTGAGGACCCAAAGTTCAAGACTGAGGCAGATCGGAAACCGAGCGGTCTGAGTGGTGCTGGAAAAAAGAAAGGGAAAAGTGTTTCGTTCGCAGAGGTCGTCGAAGACGAGGAAGAAGAAGAGAATTCACCAAAAGGACCAAAGCAACGTCACGGCCCGCAGCGCCCGGTCATGAAGTACGAGATTGTAGAGAGGGTGCCGCCTAAACCGCCTTCAAATTCATTGTCATCCATGCGATCACTCGCACCGAAAAAGGCAGTGACATTGGTGACTGGATCGGATTCAGACGATGAATCTAGTGTGGATCCTTTGGGAGACGAGTCTGACCACGAACTGCTGCTAGATGAGGATGCCGAGGACAATGAGGTTGACCTAGATGAGGCTCTGCATCAGAGGGAGATTGCTCTCCGATATCATCAACTGCGACAAAATTTGGAGACTGGTTCCAAAGGGGATGAATGGGACAGGCCGGTATGCCATATTCACATACACCCTCCCATACACTCACACACACACACCACCTCAGGAGGTGGCTCTCGACGCTACACTGGCCATCCCAAATGCCAGTTCGACGTCCCGCTTTATGGCGCCACGAATAAGCGACCAGGCCATGGCAGCGGTCATACCACGAGGTATAGAAAGCGAAATTAAACCTGCGACGATAGTGGATGGTCAACTGGCCTCAATGGACGGTACCGAGAGCGACGAGGGAATCGGTGAGGCAGGTAAAAAGGTGATGGAGGATCTCGCTAGAGGTGATCCAGTGAGGGAAATCACCGCACAAGATGGGCACATTGCAACGCCTTCGCAAGGAGGGACTGGCTCGCAACTCACACCCCAACCAGTTGTGGACACGGACGCTGGGCGTGCGATCCCGATTGTAGTTCCGGAAAATAGAGAACGTCCGGTAGTGATGGAAGTACGGGAAGCTGGTGAACGAGCGCGCAAGTGGCAGCCGAAAGCTGGGAATGGAGGGCAGAGGATTTCCCAATTCAAAGCAAAGAGGATGGCGGAAGGAGAGTAGGGTATGTATCCCTTATGTTGAAGCAACCACTTTATTTATATTTTATTTATATTAATTTTTTGCCCGAGTTGACGCTTCAGCCTGATCAGAATCAAAAATGGGAAGTTGAATCGAACTCTCGACATCGTAGGGAGGTTGTTATAAGATTATCCTGAATATTCGGCCGAGGGAACGGGCCCTGGCGAGTCATTCGGCCTTCGAGCTGGAAAGAATCCGCGTAGTCCCCGCGTAGTC
>Ga0307515_10013557_pt1 | contig 15216 bp, 12 predicted proteins | sample 17_EM_MG_FD_194513 | JGI IMG/M metagenome (GOLD analysis project Ga0307515, IMG submission 194513) | Populus trichocarpa ectomycorrhiza microbial communities from riparian zone in the Pacific Northwest, United States - 17_EM | ecosystem: Host-associated > Plants > Roots > Unclassified | place... | reverse complement strand
TAGTCGGTCGAGTTGCCAAATGACCTCAACTGCGCGCCAATTGCGTCAACCACCAGCCATTGAGGCCATTAAAAGGGTACCATATTTTCCCGATGTAACTTATAATTAGCGTTGCTATTAGTATAGAGCTAGAGGGCTAAGGCTTACTAGGAAATAGTTATAGGGATTTTAAAGAAGCTTTAGCTAAATAATATTACGCTATACTAGATTTTAGGCTACTTAGGTTTTATAGGAAATAAAAAGGCTAATATACTTATTAAAGCAGCGATAAAACTAGAGAGTAAGGAGCTACTATAGAGGGACGGCCTTCTATAGTACCTTATAATGTAAGCCTTAAAAAGAGCTAAGATAATAATAGGACCGCTTCTATTAGAAAGATCTAATACTAGTAAATTTATAAGGAAGATTAACGCAGCACTCTACCTTAGAAAGGCCGTAGGATTATATTAGTAGTTAATTAGCTTTAAAGCTACTATCCTTATATCTATAGACTAATAAGTTATTTTTAAAGGAATATTTATACAAAAAATATATATATATTAGAGACGGCGTTATGCGACTATAGGCTTATAGAATTAATATAGCACTTCCTCTTCTCCTATAGGAGGTGGGTATATTAACGAATTAAACTAAGAAAGTAATATAGAGACTGATTTGGGGATCTATTATATATATTAGAAGGCTACTTAAGCAGATAAGAAGGAGGTAGGAATATTAACGGCCTAACTAAATACTAGAAGCTAAATATTAGTATAATTAGAACTATAATTAAATTCGTAAAGGAGACTAGACGTTTATACCTAAATATATAAGACGTGAAAAGTATAAAAGCCGACATTAATAAGTAAAGACTCTTAGGAATCCCTTCTATAATCTCTTAACCAAATATACCGCGAGCCTCCTCTATACGTGCCTCTACTAATATGTCGCCAATTAAGAAGCATATAACGCTAGAACAGTCCTATAGATACAAGGCGTTAAAAACTACTTACTTAAGTTCGTATCTAAAATCTAACTTTTTTCTAATAGTAATATATTACTTTCCTTTATTTCCTTAGTTAAGGATAGTGTTAGGTAATAGATATATAGCTTTTATAGTTAGCTTCTAAACTAAAGCAAGTATGTTAATAGCAGGAAGTATATAGTTAGCGCCCTATAACGGCCTATACCCTAAATAGTGCATGGCCATAATAGAATATATATATATATATATATATATACGTATAGTATCCAACCTAACTTTTGTAAATATGACGTCTGCAGCAGGGGCCCCCTGTAGCGCGTTGACAATTTAATACACCAATTAATATACTATTTTATATATAATATACGAAGGTGCGCGGCATTGAATTTGACCCATATTTAAGCGAGCCTCACTAAAGTAGAAATGCGCATCACGAAAAATACCTTAAATCGCGATATAACCCCACCAAAATCTAAGTGCTACCCGTGAAAAATATTTCTGCCTTCGTGTTCTATAATAAGGGTATTAATAGCAGCCATTCTACCGATAAGAGCTCTAATCTTTGCCTATAGGAGGTTATCCCACGTACCTCTCTACTCTGCTAGACCCTAATCCTTTCGCGAGAGTGCTACCTTATATCTTTATGCTTTTTAAATACCTATAAGACCTAACTTCTTCGTGCTTTTAGCTCTGCGAAGGCCTCTCTTACGGAGCTTCTTCTTAATTATACGGCGGTAGTAGTTAAAGAATCTATCCTCCTTTACGATAATGTGCTAAAGCTTCTTCCGTTATTTCTTATTTAATATATAACTTTTAAGTAAGTTAGTAATCTCCTAAACTGGGGTTTAGGGCTTTGTACCTAATCTAGGCTTCCTAGCAACTTGCTCTTTAATTGTAGGAGTAGGGAGGCTAGCTTCTTTGTACTCTACTAGGGAGGCACCAACGCGTGCTTTAATCTTTTTAGCTATGTTTATATTAATTCCAGCTCGTTGAGCAGCCGCTGTAGAATATACGTATTATAGGTGGGTCAAATATTTAATCTTCTGGCCTTCCGTAGATGGTGGAGCCATAAGTGCTGTCTCACTAATTGTCTTGGTGGGGTTTGCTAAGAAAAAATCTCGCTAACAAAGTACTTGGCAAAATATGGGTCAAATTCAATGCCGGGCGCCTTCGTAATGCACCTTCTTCCTTCCTTCCTTCCTTCTCTTACCCTACAGATTAACTTAATTTACTAATATATAGTATAAAGGAGCGCTGTAAGGCCGTAATAGCTGCTTAGGGGGGCATACAAAGTTTTAAAATGTATATTACCATTTTTTACCAAAGCCACTGCACAGTCCAACATGCACGGTGCAGTTACAAAAGTTCGGCGGATACCATAGTATGAACTCTACCGTTCTATCACCAAGATCAGCACGCGCTTTCAACCGGATGCGCCAGGGTGGTGTACACGATTGTATGTGCACGTGTAAGTGTAAGCTCACACCCCTAGTGATGGCCTCCGTTCGGAGTGGAGTCTAAAATTTCTCCGAGAATATTTCTGGGATTTCCTTCTTTTTCCTCGTACTTGGGATGCCACTGCATGGCTCGCCTCTCAGCTCTAACGTTAGTGAAACGATGTTGAATAGAGCTCCTATCGCTGCGACAGCCTCTGTCTCCTGTCACAAAACTGCCGACTGGGGTCTGGGCTGTCCTTTTTTCTGGCTCTAATAATCGCTGCCGTCGTCCAATTCTTTTCCCGTGCCGGATCAAGCCACAAGGGACCACTAGTGTCAAACCAGAAGTGATAACCGGTAAGGGACGTGCGTTGAGATACTACTGCAATGCATAAATTGTAGCGTTAGTTCGTAGATATGTAGTTATCATGCGGTTTTATCCTTCAAAATCTAGATTCCACTACGCTCATATATGGTTGTTTTGTTTTAAAAATTCAATCTCAACATAATTCGCAACAATGGGCCCAAAAATCCGTCTCGCGCTTTTCTCGGAGCAGCGCGAGCTCGCCCGTGTGTATACCGCTGCTTTCTGGGATGACATTTTGTTCGGCGACCTGATCCACCCCTACCGCAAAGAGTTCCCAGGAGACAACCAGCTCTACTGGCTGCGGCGGATCCAGGTGTACTGGTGGGACTACACGCACCACTTCATCGTTTCGACAGCAATAGATAAACAAGGCGACGAGGTCATCGCAGGGGTCGCTCATTGGAGCCGAATGGGCACGGGCGGGAGAGCGGCAGGGTTGGGCTGGTGGGATCCTCGTAAGTCCGATCTTGGACATGTCATCGCGTCTCGCCGCACAGTCCTGTCATTGGTCCGAACCTCCTCGCACCGCAAGATTGCGGGCGCAGTGAACCACGTAATCCCTCGTTCTCTCACGCCAAATTTCTTCCGCATTTCCTAACTCATGTGCAAAGGCCGTCTCGCCAAGCCGACAGCAACAGCATGTGCGAAACTATCTTCATACGTGTATCGCAACCGGGCCGCCGACCCGGCAAACGAATTCATCATCGAGCGCTCCTACCCGTTTCTCGGGCACATCTGGACGGGGTCTCGCAGCGAGTCCTGGTACCTGGAGGCGTTAGGCGTTCATCCTGATTACCAAAGCCAAGGGCACGGGCGGGCGCTCGTGGCGTGGGGAATAGAACAGGCGGAGAAAGAGGGGGTCGCTTGCTCGGTTATCAGTGCTTGGGGCAAGGAGATGTTCTATCGGAATTGTGGGTTCGACAAAGAGGACTGTGGGCATGCTGGCCAAGGGGATGGAAATCCGCTTGCTGATGTCAAGGGCGGCATAATTTTCTTCAAGGATGCACCGGGGAAGGAATAGGCGGAGGGGAAATCTGCAGCTAGACCGTGGGGTCAGACCGCACTACTGCAGCAATGGGGGAAGGGCGTCCTTCCATCACAACAATCCTAGAATAGCACCGGAGCACCTCCGAAGTTCGCCTATATTATGCCGTCTTGTCACTTCTTATTTGAAGTTCGTATTTATTGCGCACGCCCCTTTCGACCATCACTACCTCCTCTGGACGTGTCTTCTATGAAAAGGGTAGAGATTTACAGCAATTGATCAGCGGGATCGGCGGGGTCATCGGGATCGGGACTTTGGATAATGGTCCGGCTTGTACGGGCTCCAGTGCTGTATCCCTGTATGCGCGCACAACGGTGATCACCATCCAGCGTAGATACTGTGCGCTTGCTAAAGGAGCTGTGCACCCGCAAGAAAGGCGGAGCCTTCAATTTTTTAAGCTTAACTACAAGAGTTAAACTTGAAATGCTCTAGTGCGTACAAAGCGAAATTGCTGTATTGTGCGCGCATACAAGGAGGGACACTGGCGAGCTGTACAATGTTTGTTCTAGATCTTGCGCACCTCCAGTCTAGAGTTTAGATGGTACCGAAACTTTCCCAAACACCCAATCCAATTATTCTACCCATTTCTGCCATATAGACCATTGCAAACATAACCGTACAAACATCGTGAAAACATATACTTGAGTGCATCGATAACGCTAATAGGAAACACTCCACTCTATATCCCTTCTAATGATGAGCTCCTGACTCCCACCACTACGAAGAGACAAGTCCTCTAGCTTCACATCCCCTTTGCCATTATGTGAGATGACAGTGCTCCTCTCCACCGCATCTGGCCTTAGACTGTGCTCAAACCCCGCTTTTGTCCTACTTCCTTGGGGTGGTGTTTGCTCATCCTGCGTCGTCAAAGAATTGAGTCTAATCCCCATAGCTCGCCCACGGCTCCCGTTACCGTAGCTTCTAGGTGTATAGCTCGTGCCTAAGGTCCCCACTCCCATATCCATACCGAAGCCGGAATGGAAACTCTTCATGAATGACCGCAGGTTTGGGATTGTGGCGGATAGTAAACTCCAGCAGAGCTGGACTTGCTGGATAAGTAACGCAGGTATGACAACAAAGGAAGTGCTATTGGACAGAGAGTGGTGTAGAATTGGGGGAATGTAATGGAGATGGAGGATTGAGAGAGCAATGAGGCTGCGGAATCGGTGATTAGTTACGCACTGTAGTCTGAGCATTCGGAAGATAGGTAAGTAGTATGTCAACGTACGGTAATCTAAAGGCAAAGGCGAGAACAACTTGAAACTTCAAGTTGAAGGCCATCTGAAGAGGGTATACCATGGCAGTGGGTATCAGCATCAGAATGATCTCCGATCCCACGTCAAGTATTGTGATAAGCCGCCAGCGGGGCATCTGAAAGCTGTCAGTGAGTGGCACGTGTAATTCATCTACAAGTGTTGGCAAACCTGAGATTTGCAGAGATAGGAAGCAGAGCTGTCAAGGTAACTTGACGCTGAGCACTGGACGGAAAAGCCAAGGACTGAAGCCAACCCAGCTACTGCGAAGAGAGAGTAGATGGCAGTAGTGAGTATTTTTTGAGCGGGGATATCGCGCACAAATATTCGGATCATCAAGCTGAGAACTGCGAACTTGGCAAGCCAGACGGCGATGATAAATAGTGTCACCCCGGCGAATGTGGCTTCTCCCGACTTTGTATGATCGGGTGTGTCCAAACTTGCAGACTTCCCAAGGCCTTGATTCAACCCAATGAAAACCGCAACAGTCTGGGCTAGATGCGCTACCTAGCAACTATCAATGAGTACTTCTTCAGGCAGGTAGGAGTAAATTTGGTATACCGTCGCTGCCGCCAAGAACGCATCATCCACTCCATAGAGATTCCACTTCACATGGCCTCTCACCATGAAAGCAATGAAGGAGTAAATCAGACACAAGATTGCGGTTATCCATAACAGGCCAGCGTGATCGAACGTCGTGATCGGAGAGAAGCGGTTTTCCGCCATAGCCCTATGAAAATCAGAATTGACACAACATTCCTGTGCGACAGCCAAAGTATGTATAATCGATAGACCTTCGAAGAAGATTTAAAGGAGCTTGCGAAAGGGAGCCACAATAAGCGCTACCACAAGGAAGGGGCTCCTGACAGAAATCCGGGCAGGAATCAAATGCAGGAACGATAAATGCAGTGTAGAGACAAGATTGATCGATGGCTTTGCACGAGATAGTCCCAGAAGAACGGCAGAAAGCTTGAATCGGGCTATTGGCTCGATCAGACGCAAGACTAGGATACGTCAGACGAGATCACTTCGCAGTTTGGCGACACGCTTTGCTTCATCCAGAGAGGCCTGCAGGTTTGACGGTCGGGGCGTCAATGGCGCCGTGTCCTGGCGGAGGGTGGTGGAACGATGATGGGCCAAGCCAACTCCCTCCCTACCTGCATGATGCTTCGCTCGCCCCCACGGTGCAGCATTAGTGGACGCCGCTGGGTCCAATATAAGTTGTCTAGGCACGGACAATGCGAGAGACTTCTGCAGTTTCAGTCTACCTAGCCCGCCTTGCCCATGCCTTCTCGCCTGCCCATGCGTGCAAACCCTGTTCAACGTCCTTGTACGACCTCCCCGTACCCCGTACTATGCTCTATTTCGCCAATTCCTCCTACCGGCTCCATAATTTTACTATAACAAACCCTGTGCGCTTCTACATGGCATTTGCTTTTTTGTCCCTCGCTTTGCAGCAGACCAGGACTTATCTCCCTCGCGTTGCCCCAGCCAGAACCTGTATCAGCCGTCTCTGATTACAGGGTCCGAAACCTCCTGCACTGGCGACATTGACCTTGTCCAATTGCTCAGCTACATCTCTCACCACCATGGAGCAGAGTAAAGAGCTCGATGTTGACGTGCGTAGGGCACCAAGTAGTCATGATGCTGAGCTCGCCGACTATGACGCGCTTCCGCAGGAGAAGAAAGGCACGAAAGACGATCAACAAAATATGTGGAGAATGGGAAAGGTGCAGGAACTGAGGGTGCGGCCATACTGTAATTGAACACGGGATGGGATTTCCGAATCCACTGACAGTTTGCCAGCGAAACTTTCGCTTTATTACAATGTTCGGTTTCTCAATGATTTTGATGGCGACTTGGGAAGTAGCGCTAGGGTGGGTCAAGCCAGTGGCCTCTACATCAGGGAAAATTACTGATATTGGTGAAGCGTTTCAACCATAGGTCTTCTGAACGGAGGAACAGCAGGTTTGATCTGGATGTTCTTCATTACATGGATGGGCTTTCTTGCTGTGAATACTTCCATGGCTGAGATGGGATCAATGGCGTATGTCACTTCCGTCCCCACATATGGCAATATACTAATCATTAATGTAGCCCAACATCCGGCGGCCAATACCACTGGGTTTCAGAGTTCGCTCCTCGCGAACACCAGCAATTCCTAAGCTACGTTATTGGTATGTATTCCTCGCTGCTGAAGCCTTAGAAGCAACCTCTAAATCCATTCCAGGCTGGCTCTGTGTCCTAGCATGGCAAGCTTCCGCGGCGGCGACTTCCTTTATGGCGGGGACAATGATCCAGGGTCTGCTAGTCCTAAACTATCCCGGCTACGTATTCGAACGTTGGCACGGTACTTTACTTGTCTTCGCCGTCGCCGGCTTTGCAGTAGTTTTCAACACCGTGCTTGCCAAAAAGCTCCCCTTGATTGAGGGAGTTGTACTGGTAATCCACATTTTCGGCTTCTTCGCTATCCTGGTCCCGCTCTGGGTGCTAGGACCGCGCGGAGATGCGAGGACTGTCTTCACAGAATTCAGCAACTTCACGGGCTGGAACAGCGCCGGAACAGCTACAATAGTGGGCGTTTTAGGGGCAATTCTGCCGCTTCTCGGCGGTGATGCGCCGGTGCATTTGTCGGAAGAACTTCGAGACGCTGCAGCCACGCTTCCGAAAACCATGATATTCTCTACCTTCGCCAACGGACTCTTGGGCTGGATCATGATTATCAGCTTCTGCTTCTGCCTCGGCGACCTCACCGCCGCCATCTCCACGCCTACAGGCTATGCGTTCATTGAGGTGTTCTACAACGCCACCGGTTCGTACGCGGGGACCAACGCCATGTGCGCGCTTGTCATCTTCATGTCTATCTTTTGCAACCTGTCGATCGTCGCGACTGCATCTAGGCAGCTCTTCTCGTTCGCGCGCGACCAGGGCGTGCCGTTCTCAAAGTGGCTGGCATACGTGAGTACCTTCCGCTCCTCTCCGCTCCTCGCATCCCCGCATTAGCTATAAAAAAAAAAGTAAAATGACGCTGACTTTGCTTTCTTTCCTAGGTTCCACCCCGCTGGGACGTCCCCCTCCCCGCCATTCTCTTCTCCTTCGTCGTCTCCTGCCTCCTCTCTCTCATTAACATCGGCAGCACCATCGCCTTCAACATCATCAATAGCATATCCGTTGCCGCTTTGCTGAGCTCGTACATGGTGTCGATAGGGTGCATCATCGCCAAGCGTCTCCGCAACGAGCCCATGCTGCCCTCAAAATTCGTGCTGGGGAAGTGGGGCCTGCCGCTGAATATCATCTCGATGCTGTTCCTAGCGTTCTTGTTCGTCATGAGCTTTTGGCCGACGGGACCGAGGCCGAATGCTGCAGGCATGAATTGGAGTATACTAGTGTATGGAAAAATAATTGTGGTGTCGCTGATTTATTTTTATGTTAGGGGGAGACATGTTTATGTGGGGCCGGTGGAATATGTGAGGAAGAGTGCGTGAGGGGATTTAGATATCAATATGCAAATATAAAACTTAATAGACTTCACAGATGCTGCACCACCAAGAACCTTAGCTTCATCCAGTTGAGGGTAGACTTCGCTGTGACTGATAATAGCATAGTTTCTTTTATATATCTTTTCTCTCTCCTCTATATAGGTTATAGTCTAGTAGTAGATACTTAGGGTTTTATATAGCGCTATACTCCCTAAAGTATCTACCTTCTTCGTCTTTCTGTTTCTTTAGAGAAGGATTTAAAGCAGCCTTTTTCCGGCTTTAATTAGAAGAAAGCCAATTATAGCCTTTCAGGATATCTATCCTTGGATGTAAGGGCGCGAAGGGGCTTCGGGGCAGATTCGAAGGAACAATATAAATTCTATCTAAATCTAGGGGTATAGCTCTTGCAGAGAACAAGACGTTGTGTAAAGAAGAGAAAGGGATAACGCGAGATTCTTATAATTAAATAGTTAGTGGTCTTGGCGGTTAATGTGTGCGCCTATGCGCATGCAGTCTTCGACAGACTTCGGTAGAATTCGATTAAAGCGTTAGGTTTTATCTATTAAGTATTTTACTAAGATATTCTTACTATAACTAGGCTAGTCCTATTATAGTATCCCCCCCTTTAGCTAAAGGTTTAAATAACTTAATTTTAGTTAAGAATTTATAATTTATTATATATTGTATATTTATATTAAGTAGTAGTATAAAGCTTTACTAGCTCTAATTATTAAATAAACTAATTAGAATTTTCTATACCTAGTATAGAAAATTACTATTAGTTTAATGAAGGCGGTAAGCAAAACTAATATCTTTATAATAGATCTTAGTAAGGCAATTCTTAACTAATTAGATAACTTTAACTACCAGTTAAAGGTTTTTAATATCTTATATATTATATAACCGTATTATAAGCGTTATAATATTATTTAAGTTCTTTTTAATTTTAAGTTTCCTACTATTATTTTGTAAGGGTTATTTTGACCCTTACTCGGGCTTGCAGCCCTTCTATCGTCCTTATCGGTTCGTCTCCGTACGAGGCTATTGCTATACTCTTTACCATATCGTCCTCTCTTCCATCGACTCTCCTATGACTTATGCTCGGCTTACCTACTCCCTACCGTACACTTAGGCAATATGCCTTACATATTTTTCGTATATTTATATTAGGTGGTAATTATTTACCTTTATATTGCGCCGATTTAGCTAAAGTAGGCCGTAAAGGATAGACTTTATAGAATTCTTTTATCAGGGAAGGCGCGTTTGCCTTAATCCATTTATATAGTTTCTAGGTTTATATTTTTGTATAATTACAGCACCTAGTATACGAACGCGTATTTACGCGTTCGTGCACCAACCACCTACGTGCTGACTAATCAGGGGGGAGGCGCGTCAGTATATAGACCACGTAGTCTACCTCAATAGAATCGACAGTCACCACCATCCCAAAGAGCATACGATACTATACGTATTTCGTGCCCCGGGATATGACTCACTTGTACTATTAAGTTGGTACAAACAACTACTTAATGTTATATATCTAGAGCCTTATTTATAAGCAGTAGTGGCCTGCTACTCACCTTGATTAGTGGATTAATCTGGCCATATTTCTTTAAATTTACCCTTAGCGTTAAAAAGTAGGTTAAGGAATACTGGTCTTGACTTCTATCCCTTAACACGCTGGCGTCTTATCTTATCGATAAGATAAATGGGTCCGTGCATGCAACACTAAAAATTCGTCAATCTAAGGCTCCTCATTGGCTGAAGCCTTATCGATAACGTGGTACGTTAATCAGCGGGTTAAGGGATATAGAAATTGTTGTTGCTGAGGTTAATTAGAACTTGTATAATTGACTTCTGTTCAATTGACTAAGCGGGTTTGCCTGTGGCTTTAAATATAAGGTAATAATAAGGTAATGGGTGGTGTCATGCGCGAGTACAGAAAAAAGGGTTCAAACAGATGGGGATTCGGTAAATTTCTGTGGTTGATCATGGTTTCTGACATTTGATCGTCTTTTTCTGAAGCGACCGTAGGTTCATGCCAAGATTTCGCCAACAAGAAAAACATCGAGAAAGTTAGCTACAGGCACTATTCACCATTCTGCCGCTAAGATGCCCGCTCGACTTTCCAGAAGCTCGGCCTCAATCGCGAAGCCGCGTACGGCGCGCAAGAAGAACCAGAAACGGAGTCTCGATGCCCTTTCCATTGCCGCGAAGCAGACGCCTGATCAGATAAAGATCCGACAGCATCGCCTCGGTGAAGCACAGAACGACGGCTCGCAACGCAAAAGGAGACATCTTGAGAATGACGATGAAGAGGAAGGCGATGATCCAGAGGAGGCCCGCCGGTTGCAACACAAGAAAGTCAGGAAAGACCGGTTTGAAGAGCTGGACATTGATGAGGGCAGCGACAGCGAGGGCCATACTTGGCAGATGGGACATGTAAATGAGGATGATGACAGCGATGTGGATAGTGACGAAGCGTTTGGTGAGAGTGACGGGGAGCGATTCGAAGGATTTACATTTCGCGGAAGTTCAAGCGCCAAAGCAGGCAAAGAACTCAGTTGTAGAACAAGACAGTCACAAGGTGGCCCTTCGGAGATTGACCTAGACGAAGAAGAAGACTCCTCTGGGGATGATGGCGATGATAGTTTGGGTGAAGATGCTGTCGATCTAGCCACTATGCTAGATGACTACGACGAGGATGCAGACAACAAGACGTCACGCAAGACAGGAAAGCGGAAAGCAAAGCATTATGATAGCGACGAGGGGCCAAGTGAGGGAGATAGCCTAGACGGGGATGGAGCTTCAGATCTCTCTATATCTGATGAGGAAGAAGACGACCCGTCGAAGCTCTCACAGTTGCAAAACTTGATTTCTTCATTACAACCGGACGAGGAGTCAGCCACCAAAGGACCTCGAGGCATGGAACTACACGAATCTAGTGCTCCTTCAGAATTTGGTCTCACGGCTTCGCAGAAGCTCAAAATAGAGGATCTCCTCCCCACGGTTACAGATCCTGGTTTGAAGAAATCGCTGAAACTACTAAGAGACGATATCAAACCGTCCAAGAGAAACAATATTCCTGGAAAACTAGAGGCTCCTCTTCCAAAACGCCAACAAGATCGCCTAGATCGTGCTACTGCCAGTCAGAAAGCCAAAGAAACGCTTGACCGCTGGGTTGATACTGTCAAACAAAATCGGCGTGCTGAACATTTATCCTTCCCACTCCAAGATCCTAACGCAGGAGAGGCAATGGGAGCAAGCCGGCTCATCCCCACATCCCAAACTGGACCACTTAACGATCTAGAAAGTACGATACAATCTATATTGCAAGAAAGCGGGTTATCCACCAAAGATGGGAAATCTGAGGAGGAGAAAATACGTGCATTTGAGGAGCTGCAAACAAACAAACTGCCTCTTGAAGAGGTTCAGGCAAGGCGAGCGGAACTCCGGAAAACTCGAGAACTACTCTTCCGGGAAGAGGTTCGAGCCAAAAGGATCAAAAAAATAAAAAGTAAGGCATATCGGCGTGTACATCGAAAAGAGCGGGAAAGATTAGTGCAACGAGAGAAAGATGCACTTACTGCTGATGGAATCAATATCTCAGAGGATGAACGAGAGTACAATGACCGCCGAAGAGCCGAAGAAAGAATGGGCGCGAAGCACCGAGAGAGTAAATGGGCCAAAGGTGTCAAGCAGAGTGGCAAAGCAGCTTGGGACGAAGATGCGCGTGCCGGTGTAACTGAAATGGCTAGACGTAATGAAGAGCTCCGGAAAAGGATTGAAGGCAAAGACGTTCAGGACGAAGATGAGGACAATTCTGATATCAGCAGTGGAGAAAGCGACGACGATGAAGCCGGCGGCGTAGAAGATAGCAACAGTCGCAAAATGCAACGCCAACTTGCCCGCCTTAACGGTAGTGAATCAATGGACAATGAGACCTCCAAGTTGGGATCCATGAAGTTCATGCAGAGAGCCGAAGCAGCGCGGAAGGCGAGGAATGATGAAGACGTAGAACGGATGCGACAAGAGCTGATTGGCGATGGAAGCCAAGACGAAGATGAACGCGAGAATGCTACTATCGTTGGTCGTCGAAAATTTGGGCCCACGCCAATAGGATCATCTGTGAAACCGGCACTGTCAATACGAAACGAGTTCGAGGAGTTCGAAGAGAAAGCTGAATCAGACGATGACCATGACGATGCTAATGCCGATGAAATCCACACGAGCATGCCGAAAGGCTTTATGCTTTCGGCGTCTCCGAAAGCAGCACAATCAGCTATCACCAAGAGCAAAAAATCTCAACCCGTCACTTCAGCCACCGACGATGTCCTCCCCATAAGCAACCCGTATTTGGTGAAAAAGGCAACAAACAAAAAAGTGTCCTCTAGCTCACCGAAAGCACAAATCTCCTTAGACGCCAGTCAGAATCAGGCTAATGCACGGGAAGGGCTCAAGAAATATTCAAATGACAAGCCTCCTGCGGCTGAGATTAGTGCACCTGATACAGATGGTTGGCAGACTGTCACATATCGCAACAATTGCATTGACGGAGACCAAGACGGTGAGGACGATGATGATGCAGCTAGCTTACCCTTCGTCCTGCGCAACCAGGAGCTCACTGCAAAAGGCTTCGCCGGTGAAGACGTAGAGGCCGAATTCGAACGGGAAAAGAAAGCCACCATCGCCGATGAGGAAGAAAAGGTGATTGACAACACACTCCCCGGCTGGGGCAGCTGGGTAGGAGACGGTGTCAGCAAGCGGGAGAAACGACGAGATCAGGGTAAGGTTTTGACGAAGGCAGAAGGCATCAGGGCTGAGCAGCGCAAGGACGCAAAGCTTGACCGAGTGATCATCAACGAAAAGCGCGTGAAGAAGAACGCCAAATTCTTGGCATCTTCTCTACCCTTCCCGTTCGAATCCCGCCAACAGTATGAACGATCACTAAGGTTGCCCAAGGGTCCAGAGTGGACTACGAAACAAAGCTTCCAAGATGGGACGAAACCAAGGGTTCTTCTCAAACAAGGAATCATCAAGCCAATGGAAAAGCCACTTGTATGAGAATACATGTGTGTATAATCAGAGTTCTTTCGGAGGGCGTGGTACATATAGGTATATAGGTACAAGCAGGGCGCTGGGTCTGCTGTTGGCCGCCTTTTAGTGCCACATGTCTCCACGTCTCATGATAAGCTGGGCTTTGCGTGATGACTTGAGAATGATCTTCAGCTGGATCTGTGCAACCTCTGTCGCGGCGATTTCCGTCAGCTGCAGCCCTAAAGCGTTGGAAGGGCGGGTCAAATGACCGGGGTAGGATGTGGTCGTCCGCAGGCCAGTCAGGAACCGGCCTGCTTTCGAGCCGATCGACTGCATGATCGTGGCTGAACATTTTCTACCAAAATTCCCCATGTCGAATGCAGATGATGATCTTATTCGCTATCAATTCTCCATTGCTCTCCACCATGTCCTTTCTGTTGCCTTGGGTATTGCACAGCTTCTCGGAGCACCATCTGCGTCCGCCTTGAATACGATTTGACAAGACAAAGCCATCTACCCTCCATAGCTCGGCACCGTTTCTGCAGCAGCCTATGGTCTGAGAATCTCTGGAATCTGCAGCAAGATTCTCTGCCATTTTGGGGACGTCTTTCTGAGACATGGAACTGACCAGGTTTGCTCTAATATAAAGTGGCAGCTCCCCAGAGATATGGTTTTGTGCATCTGCATTCCTCACGCTCACATTCCAATATCATACCTACCAGTCATCTGTCCTCCCAGTAACCAACCCTGTACCCTCAGCCTCGTAGCCGTTTGTGCGAACAACTAGGTAACTGAAAAGTTTCTCTTCGTTCCTTGCGTGGCCTGGAAGCTTGCCCCTTTTGGTAGTTTGTTCCTTCATGCGTCTCTTCTCAAAGAGCTATATTTCGTTCAACGCCACGTTCAAGTCGTGTTTATATGAAGCGCTATCAATGTATACATAAAGTTCACATTGGCTTGATGTTCTCTTTACAACGCGCCATCATTGCCGTCAAACTCTATATCATCCGGGATTCATCCCAACGGAACTTCAAGTTTTAGACTGTTACTGTTTCGGACTGCTACCTTTTCGATCACCCAACGAGTTTCATTTCTCTTGGGGCTCCGGTATTAGCCGGCAGCATCCCATACATTCTTTCTCTATAATTATCTAGAAGGCTGCGTTTCCTTGCACTAAAAATGGCCTCCAAACTAGCCTCATGTTCGTTTTCGGTATGTATAGTATTGCTGACATGCTTGAGAATCAAAAGTCTAGGGGCATTCCCAATTGCCGACAATTCAAGCTACGTATCCACAGTAGAAGAGACAGTTATAGTGACAGATACAATCTGCGAGCCTCTCGGAACCTCACTTCCTGCGTATCTATCGGAGGCATCTAGCTACGCTGCTACTACGACTGTCGTTGCCTCAAAATCTTCCTCGACATTCCAAGCTATAACCTCAAGTAATTCACGATCTGACGAGTCGAAAACTGCAATTCCCTCTCCAGCTACGTCAATTCTGTATACTCCTCAAACTGTTACAGCGTCAGATCTCCCTGAACCTTACGATGTAAGATTAAAAGTTTCTTTAAGTATAATGGAAAGTATCTTCAATTGAAAGCCTCATTTGCAACCGTTTTTATCTATACCTTTAAGT
>Ga0307515_10013556_pt1 | contig 15218 bp, 16 predicted proteins | sample 17_EM_MG_FD_194513 | JGI IMG/M metagenome (GOLD analysis project Ga0307515, IMG submission 194513) | Populus trichocarpa ectomycorrhiza microbial communities from riparian zone in the Pacific Northwest, United States - 17_EM | ecosystem: Host-associated > Plants > Roots > Unclassified | place... | reverse complement strand
AACTCCAATCAATTCAAGTTCATTTAAGTCCATGAGTTTTGCTCTGATCACAAAGTGTTCTATACATGAACTATGCATAAACAGATCCTCTTTCACTTCCTGGTCTCCAATTTACTATATCACTAATATTCATAGTGCAGCTGTAGGAAAATGCTCCAAAATGCTGTTGATTCACAATTTCTGACTCAATATAAGAGATATCATAAATCTAAGACTGGGAGGTGAAAGAGGACATAGTCCACATTTTGTGTGTAGGACACTTTATAATCAGAGCCAAACACTCATTGGAATTTAAAGGACAGGTCATTTGGGATCTGAGTTTAAGTTGTAGGTACTTGCCACAATCAGCCACTCAGCCACAGAATTACGACCAATCAGAATCGAAAAAGACACATGTCGTGTCCTTATATGAATAATGGCAAGACAGTTTAATTCATAGCAGCAAAGTCTACCTAGATGTCCATAAAAAGATGCTTCCTTCCCATCGACGGAACCACATTGAATAGAGACCGCACAAGCACTTCACCATCCAACCATGAATATTCTCATACTTTTGATTGTGGCCGCATGCCTCGTCACAGGGGTACCTACAGTACGTCTCATTCGACATTTCCCATGCCTTCCAATTAATCAATAACTGAAATATATTCTTCAGAAAACCTCAACAGAGGGAAGTCTATCCGCCTCGCTTCGCGATCATCTCGTTCAACCACAACCAGTGGCTCGAAGCCTGCCGTACAGCAATGTCTATCCAGCAATTAGAAAGAGACAACAGTGTGGTACACTCACTTGCGTATTTCCCTTCGAATGCGTAGCCGATACAGCCTGCTGTTTCCACGGCGACACACCAGGCTGTGGAGATGTGAACGTTCGCTGTCTTGGGTATGTTTAAATGGTTAGAAAACCCCTGTTTTTTATGGTATTGACTAAGTTTAGGCTGTTTTTTGATTGCTTGAACGACTGTTGTCCCACGGGGGGTCTGTGTACAACATCCGGCGATTGTTGCTGCCCCAGTGATGCTGCTACTTGCTTTCAATATGCCCTAGAGCTGGGTGTATCTCTACCAACATGTGTCTAGGAGCTTTCACTTGTAGTGGGAGAAGTTGAATTTTTGGATGGATTTCTATTATGATTATCAATCAGAATGGATATGTAGGTAAATGAGTTACAAATCTTTAGTCGTTTTCTTGTTGTTCGTATCGTGGCTATCTTTTGGACAAATGAGGTTTAAATTAACTGTCTTCTGTTTTTCTTCGAATGGAAATAAGGATGTAAACGTCCAGGATCGACATTGCAAATCGCATTTAGCGACTTGGGCGTTTCAGGGCAGGTTCAGGACCTCATTTTGCGATACGATTTCAGCGGTGAAATCACCCGAGTTTGATTGATACCGTCAGAACGTTCCCTTTCGAGAAATACTACGAAAAATTTGGCACGACTCCGGACTATCCGTCGGCCTATCCGTCTCGCTATCCGTCCAAGGCAAATTGCGGCGATGGCACGCGTCAAACTTTGTGCCATTGCTTACAAGTCAATTTCAGAAAACATTCACTATATCTCGCGTCTCCTGAGGAAGATATAGACACGTAGGTATTTGTGGTTAATATTTAGGGTATGGAATGGGCTCACAGCAGATGTGAAGATGGTTCACTTCCTCCAGTGAGGCCGTGTACCTAGCAGGCTGGAGCAGGCTGGCTTCGGAATCCTGACAGTTGCTCATTACAACCGCATATACTTCATGGGCCGCTGCTAGAACTCCAGTGTCAATGAACGGACCCTGTGTCTTCATCCTGTATACCGCAATTAAGGCACTGTTCACGTGACGAGTTTGGTGTGACAGGGTGATATAATTCAGTTTTCACAAACCTCGATATTCCTGCATTCTCTCCGGACAGTGCTCGCGCACAGTACAACGTCCATTTGACCTGCATATATAAACTGCCTGGGCACATGGCTGGGATTCTAATGCTTGATATACTCATGTAAAAATTTAGCTAAATTTTCTACGTTGTTAGGACAAATCGCTGACATAGTAGATCACAAGCGCTTGGAACAGCTATATTCTTATTGCACCTGTGATGGTGTTGCTGGAAGTAATTAAACAAATATTTTCTTACGAGAACACACCCATAATGTCATTTCATGTAGCCCCATGAAAGTTAGCAACGCTACATCTCTGCAATAATAGACTCCTCAATCAAGTCAAATAACGATCAACCATAAAGAACCCTGCTGCTATGGGGCCTTGGAGAATTTCTCACGCCATCTGCCACTTTGCGCCACATTGGTACGTACAGTCGCGCTAAGAAAGTGAGTGGCCACGGAATGTGGGATCAGCATTCGGCTTGGCCACTCACTTTCTTAATGCGACTGTACCTCAAATTCTGGTATGTGTGATGGTAGTGTGCGCTTGGTTGCACTTAGCGACAACGGTTTCATTGCCGCTGGGAACAGGTCAAATAGCCGTTGTAGAGTGCGTGAGCACTGTCCAGAGATGCTCCGAATTCTCATGTTCAGATTCGAGGATAGGGAGTAATTGCAATCTGATAAACCCAATTTCTCAATATCTGTGCCACAGTACTGTCAATTCCTCCTCGAAAGAAGACCAAAGTGCTGCAGAACCTAGAACTGCACACTTCGGATTGCAGTTCTTTACCTTCCCCAGTTTGCCCAGCACTTTAGTGATGCATTGATCGCTACCTGTATACATTTATCTTGGACATTGGTTAATTTTTCTCACAGTGAAAAGAGCGCCTAATAATGGCGGCAGATGTCTTGGGCGGATAGTGAGACGGATAGGCGGACGGATAGTCCGGAGGCGTGCCGCTTCTCGAATGGGCGAAAGATGCGGGAGTGATGTTCACACCCATATTTCGGAAGAGCCCGAGAGTCACATGTTACATGGCCCTGGACCCTAACCCCTAATCCATTTATAATCCAGTCCAGCGGTGGGCCGCAACTTGTAGGAATACTAAAGCGAGGCTATCCGATATTTAAACAACTCAAATTGGCTATATTGACGTGGTTCTCAGTTGTGCATCCAGGATGAGGTCGCTAGACTGCTTATCTTATCCCTTGGTTGAGGCGGAGTTAAAAATTTACCACACTATTCTCTATTAACAAATTAACGTTGGTTTGTCCTTCGTATGTACTAAAATGTCTAATACGTATGCACATAGCGTGGTAGAGATCACGTGAGTTTAGATACCACGTTTACGTTCGAGATTCTAAACTTCTTGTGTTCGTCGCAGGCGGTGCTCGGTGACCTGAGAAGACTCTAAAGATTAGGCTCACCATAAGGTGTACTGACTGGTGTCTTTGCTTCACTATGGGTCACTGTAGCCCTGCAACCTGAAATGTGTTGAAATATGTAAGGGGAGAACCGTGTGAATAGACTTAAGATACAGAGACTGGAGAGCAGGAGAAAGACTCGAGATATATACAAGGTAGTTGGGTGCCTTATGCCCTACCGGCTGTGTGCTTTGACATCAGCTCAGCTGAAGCTCAGCTCGGTCAGGTTCATGCAACAAAATGCTGCAATGCAACCTGTAATGCAATCCGCAAGGCTGAGTATATCCAGATCAAAAATCCATATCCTTGCTTGGTGTTGCATAATTTGTTGGTTTAGTTTCTTTAAAAATGCGGGGTTGCACTCTTGTGGAGTGAATTCTCATTACGATTTTGCGACGAAATCGATTCCACCTCAATACGCCGCTGCCCACACAACTGCGAACACCCGAGAATATTAACATCAGCTTAATACAACCGAGATATTCTCCTCACAAAATCTTCACCCTCTGGGACTACTTTGTTACGCCAGTGCTTCACCCAAATTTGCGCACACTTAGGCGAGACACCCTTGATCACTTCAGCATCTAGTCGCCGCAGTATGGCGCGTAATCAGAGCATTTCCAAGCGAAAGGACGGGAAGCGCTTCCGCTACTGGTTGACAAAAAAAGTGCACCACGTAGGCGAGCGCCTCCAAATTCCCAGGCCACATTGGAGGGCACGTTCTCTGTCACCAGTTCCTGAATCCTCATTAAATTCTGCAGCTCTTAGTAAGGCTTTTACACCGTCTATTGGAATAAGTCGGAGACTTATAACACCACCTCCGCGGTCCGCCACATCACCGCCAGACTCTACACATACGCCGGCTCATGCATTCCAGTCGTCCCCTACTGTAACAACGGCTCACATTTATACATCTGCTACTACGCCACCGCCGGGCTGGATGCACTCATCACTTTCCACATCTCCAACAGCTGCAATATCTTCGTCCGCTTCTCAACCAGTGTCCAATGTCGCCGTTAGCCTTAAGCCCTTAGGCCAGACCGAAATCCGCGGACTTACGTACAAGGTACTCAAAGGCAGACTTAGTCCTGAAGAGCTGGTAACACTTAGATGGGATCAATACACTGGGACTACAGCTGAACAGGCTAAGGAGGTAGTTGAAGGTGTTAAAAACATTCTGAATAGCAACCAGTTTCGTGCAACGAAGATAGAAAAGGTCTTACAATATGCCGATAAATACTGCAAAATTATTGACGTGGCTATCCAACACCAACCTGACATCACCGCTTTGGTCTGGGCTGGCATTCGCATGAGCATTCAGGTTTGTATGCCGGTCACTGAAGTTCTCAAACACCGCTGTCCACTCCTCGCCCTAACTGCTTTTGATTGTGTCTCGGCTGTGTGTGTTCAGCTGAATGATTCTGTTATTTCGCGTGGCCAAGATAAGGATTCATATCCATAATATCCATATACACAGCATCACGCTGCAGATCTAGTACGCTGACTACACAACTCTAGTTAGCCCAGAATCGCTACGAAACTTTGGGAGGCCTTGAACTAGCTACTGAGGCTATCGCCACTACTTTGGTGAAGTGCGAATTTTACCACCGCCTATATCACTCGTTCACGGAGAATTACAAACCCAGTGCTAGCACACCTAACGATAAACAAATGTTCGGCAAATTTGAGGACCAACTTCCGCAGCTTTACGCCGTCGTAGTTTTACTTTCTCTAAAGGCAAATGGCTACTTGTATCCGCCAAGTAAAACTGGTGAGTAATTCCATGCTAAACACTTAAGAAGTTACTTCCCGATATGCTTACATGCATCGAACAACTTAGATGCTATGAAGAAACCATTCAAGCCATTTCTCATCGAGTTTAAGCCCTTGCTAGATGAGATTGCCGAAAAGGAGGGAGCTCTTCGAGAACTCACAAATAGTGCCGCCATGGTCAAAATTATAGGTCGGGGTCCTCTGGTTGCGTACATACTCCCGTCCTCACAGTAGTTGCTAAACCAATCCTGTAGAAGGCTCCGGCAACTTGGGTGAGCTGAAGAAGTGCATGGATGGTTGGGGTGAAGCTTTGAGGGAGAAATTAGAGAGTTGTTTCCACACTATTCTATAGTGACGACATGCTAACTGTTACAGCTGCTTATCAAACTCTACAACAAATAAGTTCCAAACTAGCTGAGATTGTCGACGGTAGGTTTTCACGTACAAGCACTTTCCCTGGGTTTTAGCGTTGACCGTATACTCACTAAAAACAACAGAAAATGAGAAAGAGGCACTCATTCAATGTCGGAAATGGCTTGGCGCTCTACAACATCCTAACGCAGAGTATCTAAACAACCGAAGGCATCTAATCGAAGGAACGTGCGGATGGATACTGAAAACTACGGAATATCTGGCGTTCGCTAATGCCAAGGAACAGAAACATCTTTGGGTCTATGGAATTCCAGGTAAAAGCACATGTTTAGAATACACAAATACAACTGCACTCTCTTCCGCGATAAATTTGCTGATATACTCTCATGGCCATAGGTTCCGGCAAATCAGTTCTTGCAAGCTTCGTTATCACTTTAATACAAGAGCATGGAGAGACTGAGCCACAGGTACTGTTCTTCTTTTGCAAGGATAGTAGCGACGACACTTCCGCAGCGGCTAGTATAATGACTAATCTCATTGACCAACTCATCGGGCAAAACCCCTTAAAAACGCTATTTCAAATCCTCAACAAAGCGCGCCAAAAGCATGCGAAATCCGAAAAATGTACAGACTTCGAGCTCCTTTGGAAGATATTTGTCGCCATGGCCCAAGAATTCCCGATCAGGATTGTGATTGTCATCGATGCCCTCGATGAATGTGTGACCGATAGATCAGAGTTTCTGGGCAAAATATTATCTTCCAATAAGGACACCGATGGGAAAGTTCAATTCTTCATAACCAGTCGCCGAGAACGAGACACCCAAAGCATAATTTCACGCGACGGCCATATACGCCTCTTGTCCTCAGTATGCTTTTGGTTACGGCTTGGGCAGCTCATGGCCTCCAAGTGCATCTCCAGGCCGCTGCCCCCAAGCATCCCGAAATGCAGTTCGTCATCCGTGCGATTGTTGTCTATAGGGATATTTGGGTCAGTGCATCCGATCTCAGGCTCCACAAGCGGCAACTAAAACTGTTCTGGCGGAGGAATGTCGATCTTTCCGGATCAAGCACCACGAAGCAATGGTTGGGTACGTGAACAAGACTATTGCCCTGTGAAACTGTTATATGCTTTTCGTTTCAGCAATAGATTCGACAACAGTTATTGTGGAGACCGACAAGTTCGCAAGTCACTGCGAAATTTTCCAGTGTGGAATGAGTGTAGATGCTGACATTGAACGATTTGTAGTCCAACGTGTTCATGAGCTTGAGCGCTTACGACACTCCAAATTGAAAGTTCGAATAATCAATGAAGTTCCTAAGAAGTCTGCAGGAATGTTTAGATATGCCGCATTGTTACTTGACGAGCTTGACTCCCCTTCAACGAGTGATATCACCGATTTACTTAATTCCCCTCCTGTCGATTTGAACGAAATGTACGAACGTATCCTTCTGCGACTTGATTCAGCGGACACAAAGCCTCGGACTCGGCATATGCGCAGAAAGATTTTCTCCTGGGTTGCTGTGGCAAAACTGCCCCTGACGGTAGCGGAAATAGCATATGCTTGTGCAATACAGGACGATGAAACTCTTTTTGACCCTACCAAAAGAATTCTTGCGGTCGAGCGAGATCTCTTGGATATATGTGGCCCATTACTCGAAATCCTAGACGGCAAAGTGCAATTCACTCATCAATCAGCTAAGGAATTCTTGCTCCAGAGACGCGCGGACCTGTATCTGAAGGAAAAGCGGGACCGGGTGGACTATTATTTACTTCAAGAGAGAGAAGCACATGCTTCTGTTGGTATCACTTGCAGTGAGTAGCCCATCGTGAGAGGTTCCGTGGTTGAGGATTGTCTCGGGTACTTGACGCCTTCAACCAACGGCCGTTAGAGACGCCCTGTCAGAAAATGTATCTGGTAGTGCTGGTTCAGTATTCCAACTCCCAGCACAAGCACCCACTGCGTGATGCGGGCTAATGTCTTTGGCTTGTCATTTCTAAATTTTGCTAACACTTGATACGTGTATATAGTCACACTACTACGCAGCAGTGGGTTACCCGAAGAGGGAGAAATAGGCCCTTTGAATCCATTCTACTACTCGGTTGTCTATTGGCTACACCATTCCGCAGTTGTCCTTACCGAAACATCGGAGACGAATATTTATACCAAGTTTTTGGATATGGTCGTCAAGTTCTTCCGAGATGACCGCGCCTTTCAGGCTTGGAAGAGAGCTTTCCCCAACCATTATGGAGACACACTGCTGCATGCTACCGCAGCGTTTGGGTCGGATGTGGTGGCCAAGTTTCTGATTGATAAGGGTGCAAACCTCTCGAGTACGAATCACTACGGGTTGACACCACTTGCCGTAGCCGCCCAACGGGGACAAGAAAAAGTGGCCAAGGTGTTGATCGACAACGGCGCTAACGTCTCGGCTGTTAATGAAGATGAGCAGATACCGTTACACGTTGCTGTGTCTTATGGGCATGTAGAAGTAGCTCGGCAGTTAATTGACAACGGTGCTGACATCTCAGCTGTTGGTAGAAAAGGCAGGGCTCCATTGCACCTTGCTACGTGTTATGGGGAGGTGGAGGCAGCTCGACTACTAATTGACAAGGGCGCTGACATTTCTGCTGTTGACGAAGAAGAGAGGACATCGTTGCACCTTGCTGTGTATTATAGAGAAGTGGAGGTAGCTGGGCTACTAATTGACAAGGGCGCTGGCGTCTCGGCTGTTGACAGGAAAGGGAGGATACCGTTGCACCTTGCCGCGTATTATGGGGAAGTGGAGACAGCTCGGCAAATGATTGACAAGGGCGCTGATGTCTCGGCTGTTGACAAGAAAGGGAGGTCACCGTTGCACCTTGCCGCGTATCATGGGCATGTTGAGGCAGCTCGGCTATTGATTGACAGGGGTGCCGATATCTCAGCTGCTAACGGGAGAGTGATGTCATCATTGCACCTTACCGCATATCATGGGCATGTTGAGGCAGCTCGACTACTGATTGACAAGGGCGCCGATAAAGAAGCTATGGGCTACAGTGGATGTCTGGCTTTCCATGCTGCAGCTAGGGTAGGCCATGTAGAGATGGTAAAGCTATTTCTTAACTACGGCCTTGACAGCCACATCAAAGACAGTGCAGGATTCACAGCTTTGTGCTGGGCAGCTGCCGGCAGTCGCGAAGGTGTTGTTGAACTCCTTTTGGCGGACGAAATCGATTTGAATCGTCATGGCCTCAATGGAAACGGTGTAACTGTATTGGACTTGGCCGTATCTAGTGGTAGCCTAAAGATTGTACAGCTGCTCATTGATGGCAACGCGGATCCAAATCTATTCGACCACTACTACGGATGCCCACTCCAGACGGCTGTCGTAAATAGTAGAACGGATATTGTCCAACTACTTTTGTGTGCCGGAGCAAAGCATTACGTAGATGAACATGGTTGGAGTCCAGCTCTATGTGCTCGCGAATTTAAAGTCCCCCAGATGCTCGAGATTCTCCCTACAGCTAGCATAAAAGTCCCCATTTCCGCGGATTTTCCTCAGCCTTCTTCATGGAGCGACAAACATAAGTTATCTCGACTGACGCTGGCTAATGGGGACCTGGATGTCATATATGATACTGGTATTGACTACTAAACCCTATTTATGTACACACCGCTGACAGTAGTCTCTAGGGCCCTCGCCCACGGGCTATACTCTCTTGCGGGCCGGTTTAGTCCAAGCAAACCATCCTATCCGTCCCGCGGCCACCAGCTTTTATTTCGAAATCACTGTGATCAGTGAAGGCGAAATGAAGGAATGGTTAGTCATGCTCCGGTAGAATCTGTTGCTAGTAATATTTTTGCTAATGTAGCCAATAGTTCAATCGGAATTGGTTTCGGTGATGGCTTCACACATGTCGGTTTTATGCCAGGGTGGTTACGTGGCTCTTGGGGATACCATAGTGACGATGGGAAGAAGTTTTCTGAGAGTGGTTCAGGGGAGGATTATGCTGAAACATTCGGGAGAGGTGATGTTGTTGGCTGTGGCATCGACAATGGAGCAATATATTTCACCAAGAATGGAAGACACCTCGGTAAGGTTTCGGTTCTAATGATGTAATTATTTAAATAGTCTAGATGTTGCTAACACCAGCAGGAATTGCGTTTCGCGGCATCGTCGGTAGATTGTTTCCGATTGTTGGCATGGAATGTGAAGGAACGCATATCCGCGCAAATTTTGGCAGCTCTGACTTCTGTTATAAATGACAGAATTGACTGGTGTGGTTGGGCGTGTTTCGAGTGGAATTGTGGTGATATTTTCAAGGCGGATGCTTCGTGGTGTATTATACTATGAACTATCTGAATCTGGTTTATTTTTCCTCCGAATGATTAAATACCTTTCTCCGTCGATATTGCTATCGGTCCAACCCTTTTTCCCGAGCGTTGGGTTCTGATTTCCCCTGATATTTGTAGTTGACTTTGCATTCGTTGCAACAGCAACAGTTGTTTCCTTGTAAGAGTTAACCTTGACAGCAGGACTACCATGGCCGGCACGCAGGAGGGGGCGGAGGCAATTTAACTAGTGCCGAAAGAAAGAGGTTTAACTTTCCCTCGGGAAAATTCCGAGGGGGGTTGGGTTGACTTGGAAAGCGTGTCCGGAACAGCCTGGATAGGGTATATGGTATGGTATGGGGAGTATCAGCCTTGATGATATTTCAAACTCCGCGGTGGTCGGTTGGAGAATTTGGGATGGCAAGAGGAGTGATTGGTCTAACGATTCAGCATGCATCTAACAAAACAGAGTTGGTTTACACTTCCGGTGCTTGTCCTCGGCCAGAGTAGAAACCCTTCCTGCAACGGCCAACCAACCTTTTCCTTTGTGTTCTATTCTGACCGTTCTTCAGCTTTCTTTCTTTCTTTCTTTTTTGTATCAGAAGGGGACGACGGGTAGCGGGAGTGGAGCTCCGCCATCTAGCCGGCCAGCCCGGAGGCGGAGGGGATTAAGGGACTGTCATACTCTAAGTAGAGTGAATACAGTATGATTAAAACAAAAAAAAAAACAAAACAAAACGGCCAACCAACGTTTGCAACTACGTACAGCATGAGTCGAAACCACTTCAGTGAATACGGGGTACACCACACAGCACTGGAGTTTCAAGGATGTGCTAATACGATTTTGAATGGCAACTACGGGCGTGTGAGACTTGTTTATTTGCGAAGGGTATTTAGTCACTCCTCAAATTTAAGAGCACTGCGAGATGCGGTGGTCTTTGGCTACGGGCTTCGGGGGCGTGGTGTGGTCGGGGTGTGAGAGGAGGAGATGGAGGAAAGGATCGGAGAAAACGTTATGGGAAAAACCTAGATGAGTTAACATGCAATAAACACAGTAGACGAGAGGAACACAATATGTAGTGACGTCAAGCGGTAGATTCGAGAAAAAACGGAAGCGGGAAGTGGCAACTGTGGTGCTTTAGTCCAAGAGGTTGGGGAGAAAATCTACAGCGTACTGGTCAAAAGGAATCTAAAAAATTTGAGTCTTTATCTTGCTTCGTGCTACATTTCGCAGTCACCGTTGTGTTTCTGAATAGGAGACGAATATGGAACGTGGTTAGTTAACAACAAAAGCCCTGCTCTATACCTGCACGACGTTAATACTATTAGTATCCAACGCCTCGACACTCCTCCCAATTTCCCACATCATCTCGGTGCACTATTGTAGGTCCGCAACAACAGGATTAGGGTATCGCGATCCACTACAATTCCGAGTGATGCTGAGTGTTTGGCTATAAGCGAAGTCTAGTACGGGGTAAGGTAGTATGTGCTAGAATAACAAGAATAGGGTATGTTAGTGAGAGATAATAGGTCGCGATTTATCCCGCCGATGCGAGTAATCCGAGGTGAAAAGACCTTCACAGGCCGACGATACATAAGCCTCACATGGGTTTGAAGTGAGGCTGTCATGTATTATTAAGTTGATGTGGTGCAGTTTCCAGTTGTAGGCAGATATGAGGAAAACTAATCTGTTAGCAACACCGAAATGTAAGCCTGTCTGATTTTGACAGCAGCACAAAGTCTGGGAAGGTTGGTAGAGTTGACAGGCTTGCAGTAGTGTGTAATGCTAGCACAGTGGTTAGGTTAATAGGTTTAACAACCTGACGTCAACGTCAACCTGTCGGTAGTAGAGGGTGTTGCTGTGATGAGATTTTTTTTGGTTACAGGAGGGTTTGTCACTTTTAGGATCTACTTTCATCTCCAAATTACTTTCCCACTGCTCCCATAGTTTTTATATGTATATGTGGGTGCGAGGCATGCAGCTGCTGTATATGGTGGTAGTTACTATGATGGAGATGTGATGGTGATGGTGATGGTGATGGTGATGGTGATGGTGATGGTGATGGTGATGAGAGTGGTGGTTGCCAATGGCAGAAACTGCTGCGGCAATGGCTGCCGCTATGGTGATGGCTGCCGCTACGGCGATGGCTGCCACAGTGGCCATCTCTTAACAATTTGACAAACCTGACAGGCTGACATGAAGGCCATTTGGCTGCCACTCAAATACACCTGTAAGGCTTGCAATGGACTGCAAGGTCAACAACTGTGATAGCCGAAAATACTCAACCGCCTAGGAGTGAGGAAAACATGTCAAACTAGGTTGTCAAAGATGATAGCCCCATGTGAGGTCCATGACATGCTTACCTATTTAATCAAACCCCCCATAAAGTATGTATCCGATCCAGCTACTTACACTCGCTTTGCGACCAAGCCTGGGGTCGACCTCCGGGATCTACTAACATAACAAGAGTTGATGGCATGTGAATGACTGATTAACAAATGAGGTTTCCATCCAGAATAGGTTAGCACCTCACCTCAATACACCGTGCGGGAGAATTAGGAAACGTCCTCCCCTACATATCAAATAACGTAGCGTCCACAGCCCCCACTACCATTTCCCCCTCTATAGGATTCCAACGCTGTTCTTTCTCGCACACATTTCGAATTTTCGAATATCCGCTAGAACAAAATTTCGAATTCCCAAAATTATGGCGCTCCCTGCGCTCAGCGGTCAACCAGGCCGCGATAACCGTTCCCTCCGTGTCCTTGTGGACCTGCATACCGAGCTCAAGCCCTCCCACCAGAGCCTCGAAGCAATCTCCCACGTCCCGCTGCTCTACACCAATCTACTCCTACCCTCCATCGCTGAGCTCGGCCTGCCCCGAGCCGCCGCCGCTTCTCCTTCACCACCGCCATCACCTCAACCTCCCTCTCCCTCTCCTCCAGCCTACCGCCCCTGCGTTCCTCCCCTGGGCCTCCCCAGCCTCCTTTGGTTCTACGGGACCAGGGTACGCGATGGTGATGGAAGAATCGTATGGTGCTGCCACTTCTGTAAGTGTTGCAATATAAGTGGAAGGTTCTGGCTGACGGTAATAGGTGGGAAGCGGTACCACACCGAGAATATGGGACACGGATTCAGCCACCTGGAGAAGAATCATGGGCTGCTAAGGGGGATGTTGTAGGGGTGGGGGTGGCGGGTTTCTTGGGGGTAAAAAGTTCAAGGGTTTTGGGTCACTGTTCCTGGGGAGATTTATTTCGTGCGTCGTGCGTGAATATTCTGTGCTCGCAAAAGTCTGGGCACCAGCTATCACTACAGCACCAGACCTGCAAAACCGGCGCGGCGATACTCACGATACTTCGAGGCCTCTCTGCTTTAAGTTAGCTGGCATTCCTTCAGAACAAGACTAAGAGCGTGTAAGATAACCTTTGACAGTTGGTAGCAATCGGTGAACCTGAGGTCTACTAGTACAGGTAGAGTAGCAGAGGAGAGTGTGAAACTGGTGGAAACGAAAGCCTCCAACGTTTGTTCAAGGGATATAGTAGCATTTGAAGGACGGGTTTAAAACAAGTAATTAAACGACAACGGAATGAATGCTAACAGGTACCCCACTCGATCATCGTTCCCCCCAACCGGTCGTCTGAGCATACACTGCTAGAATGGTTGGTTGGCATTTCAACTACATCGAAGAATTTGGCAACGTCCTCTTCCCCCAAAACTCTCATAATGCTTGATGACGTAGGAGACCTCCAAACCCCCATAACCATTTCAACCCCAATGTAGATTGTTCTTCGTGCACTCAAACTCACACATAGCACTCCAAACTCTCTGCCATCCTGATTGAAAAACAATATGGCCCCCGTCGCCACCCCTTCCGCCACTGCCGCCCACCCGTCGCCCCCTTCTAACGCCAATGCAAACGCAGCTCTTCTCACGCTTGCACATGTTGCTGAGGCAGTCGCTTTCCGTCTCCCTGTTTCTGCTGCCTCTAGCGCTTCCACTCCTCCATCCAATGCCGCTACCGCTGCCGCCGAGGCCCTCCTTGCCCTAGCAGTCGACGCCGCCACCGCTCTCCCTTTAGATGCCGCCGCTGGCGCCTCCCCTGCTCCAGCTAGCGCCACAATCGCCACCGCAGCTCTACATCACGTAGCCGGCGCTGCTGTCGTTCCACCTCCTGTTACTGCTGCCATCCCCCTCGTTGCCGCTGACACTCCCTGCGTTGCCGCTCCACCCCCGGCCTATTACCGCCCTTGCCGCCCCCCGCAGAGTGCTTATGGAGTCCTGTGGTACTATGGCGGGCAAACGGTGCACAATGGCAGACGATATTGGAACTGCTACTTTTGTTAGTACCCCAGATTGTGCGCGCAGAGAGGTTTGGCTGACTGACGGTGACAGGTGGCACCCGGTACCCTATGGCCTCCATGGGCCAAGGGTACCGGCACCTCTTCAAGAAGCATGGGATGCTCAGGGAAGCCTTGTAGGGGGAAGTTAGGAATGAAATTTTTTTGTCTTGCAGTTGAGTTTGTAGTTTGCGTGATGGTGGTTGCTGAGGATATATTCCAGAGAAGCTAATAGTGTAGATGACCCGCCGTTAGATTACCACATGGTGGCCCTTCCAGACTAGTCTCCCACTTATATGAGCACCGAGGAACTCCGAGGATAAATCTCCATATATCCCTACAAACCTCGCAAACGCTCACCTCCTTTGACTCTAATTCCCTTTCCCTTCCACCCCGTAAACAACATGCCTTATTATACGTATACTAGTGCCGGAGACGGCTTTCCCGCATTTGTAGAATATAAAGCAATTAATATACAGTGTCTTCAGCCAGCTCCCAGCTCCAGCTTCAGTTTGAGCTTGAAAGGTAGCAGAAGAAGTAAGAAGCAGGGAAGGGGATATATAACAGATTAAGAACAGCAGGAGTCAGACCAGTATCAACTTTAGTGTCTATCTACCAACTCCCACACTTCTGAAAATACTGTTTCTAGTTTGTATATTACTATTGACTCTACATCTAGTAAATGGCTTTTGGCTCTGCATTAAAGAGTCCAGTTGAAGCAGTGGCTGCAATAGTAGTTACTATTCACCTAAGATAGCAATGTTGTTTATTGTTTGTTTACACTGCAATTAATACTTTGTTTTGATTTTTACTATTGTACTATGTCTTGTACTGCCAATATTTGTACACTGGGAAAAATGACCTTATGCGATGCGTAACTCATAGAGAAGCTGGTTGTGGGCCCATCGGCAAAAGTGCAAATCGACTATAGACTGCGCTACACGCACACGCGCACATGTGCAGCTCATAGCAAGCTTCCCGTGGACCCTGCGCAACGCGCAACCTATCCCTTGGATCGTAACTTTGGCATTCCCGGCCCGTTTGGGCATGGCAACCGACTCCCCACCTGCAAATATTTAGCGATGCAACCACAACTCTGTAGGGGTGGCCTGGGAGCATTATAAACTTACT
>Ga0307515_10013555_pt1 | contig 15219 bp, 16 predicted proteins | sample 17_EM_MG_FD_194513 | JGI IMG/M metagenome (GOLD analysis project Ga0307515, IMG submission 194513) | Populus trichocarpa ectomycorrhiza microbial communities from riparian zone in the Pacific Northwest, United States - 17_EM | ecosystem: Host-associated > Plants > Roots > Unclassified | place... | reverse complement strand
CCAGTCGGTAGCGCAGTGCAGCACCCCGCCGGGCCGGAGCCGTTCGCGCAGCAGGGCCACATTCGCCGGCCGGATCAGCCGCCGCTTGTGGTGCCGGGCCTTCGGCCACGGATCCGGAAAGAACACGTGTACGGCGTCGAGGCTGCCGCACGCCAGCCGATGCACCAGTTCCATCGCGTCGCCATGCGCGACCCGGACGTTGGTCAGGCCACGCTCCCCGACGAGGGCGAGCAGATTCCCGATCCCCGGCGTGTGGACCTCCACGCCGAGATAGTCCCGCCCCGGGTCGGCGCCGGCCATCGCGGCGGTGACATCACCCATCCCGAACCCGATCTCGAGCACCGTCGGCGCATCCCGCCCGAACAGCTCCGCAAGATCCAACGGACTCCGGTCCCCGTCCAGCACAGTCAGCCCGAACACGGGCCAAAATGCGGCGTGGGCGTCGGTGTGCCGGGCGCTCATCCGCCCGCGGCGTGGGTGAAAGGTCCGGATCGGCCGGGCGCCGGTGACAGGCTCAGACATCAGACCGACAACAATAGCGGCGTACGCCGGATGGGGGCTAAAGCGACGCTGGATCGGCTGGACGCTCGGCTGGGAACCGCTGCGGATGGGGTTAACGCGAACGCTGGATCGGCTGGACGCTCGGCTGGGAACCGCTGTGGAACGCCGTCCGGGCGCCCGTGACCAGGTTGACCACAAGCACCCAGGAGCCGTTGCGGTACTGCCCGGTGGCCACGCCGTGGGTCGCGTCGAGGTAGGCCATCTCCCGATCCTGGGCGCCGCCGACGTCGCGCTTGGCCCCGGTCGCGGTGTCGTACTCGACCAGGTGCACCGGCTGGTCCTCGGCGGCGGTCTCGCCCTTCTGATAGGCGGTCCAGGCCAGCTTCGCCCCGTCGCCGCGCCAGCACGGCACCACCGCGAAACCGGAATTCTGCAGGCTGCCCCCGCCGTACGCCGCAACGGTCTGCTCGGCGCCGGTAGCCACGGTCCCGATGGTCAGGCAGGAGTCGTACACGTTCTCGCACCGGCCGCCCCGGAAGGCGATCTTGGTGCCGTCGGGCGACGAGGCAACGGCGTCATCGGTACGCAGCCGATCGTTCAGCGAGCCGCCCGGGGCGGTGCCGGACCCGGTCGCATCGGGCAACGCCTCGCCGCGGCACTCACTAGGAAACAGCACCTCGGGCGCCGTGCCCGTCACCGCGGAGGACGAGATCCGATAGACCCCGGACCCGCCCGAGCAGGACAGCGCCGCGAACACGATCGACTTCCCACCGGGCGACCAGGAAGCCCCGGCGGCGCCCCGGGTGGTGAGCTGACGTTTGGCGCTGCCATCTGCCTTCATCGTCCAGAGCTGCCCGCCCTTCAGGAAGGCGATGGCCCGCCCGTCAACCGACCAGCGGGGCCGCGAAAACCCGCCGCCGGTGGTCAGCCGAACCTCGGCCACACCTTTGCTGGCGTAGATATCCCCACCCCGCACGTAAGCCACCAAGCTCGACATGACGGGCGTGGCCGCCGCGGCTGCCGAAGCGTTGAAAAACACCCCCGTCCCCGCAGCGAGAACCGCAAGTGTGCCGTTGACCGTGACCTTGACGACTGCCTTCATGACCGAACGCCCCCCGACGTTTTCCCCCGCTTACACCGAGAGTCATCGTCGCAACCGCACGGCACCTAAGCGGTTACCCACCCGAAACGCGCAAAAATATAGCCGATCCGGTCATTCCTCGCCTCGTTTCGCCCATGAAACCCAGCCAACGCCTATCTCAAGGGGCAGGCGGCGGCCGCGCGCGGGCGTGGTTACCGGGCGCGGCCGCCGTCGTCCTCACTAGCTAGGCGTGGCGTCCCGCGCGGGCGCGGTTGCCCCGCGCGGGCGTGGTTAGCTCGCGCGGGGCACGGGAGTTAGGCGGCGGTGGCGCTCCACATCGCGGTGAAGGCGGCCGCCTCGCCGGCGAGCCAGCTCTCGACATCGTTTACTCGGGCTGCCGGGTCGATCCGGTGGGTGGTGCCTCGGCGGAGATCGACCAGGACCGGCTCGGCGTTGGGCAGGATTTGGTCCATGTGACGGGCCATCAGGTGCAGTGTCGCTGTCACCGCCTCGGGCGTGGGCGGAGCCTCGTCAAAGTGCAGGCGGACGGCTTCGCGGCGGCTGTCCTCGTACCGTAGGCCGAAGTGGGGGTTGATTTTGACCGCGAGTGGGCCGACGGCGGCCAGCGCGTCTCGGGTCTGGGCGAGGCCGACCCCCTCGGGGTCGCCGAGCGAGTGCAGGTAGCTCAAGGCGCCGGCGCTGACCGCCTCGTAGAGCGGGCGCCAGCGGGGCTTGACCAGCTCGGGGATGGCGGTCAAGTAGCTGCCGCCGGTGCGGAACGCGATATCCGCCTTGAGCGCCTTGACGAGCTGGCCGTGCGGGTTGAAGCCGGATCGGCGCTCGCGCTGGCGGCGCAGGCCGCCCACGAACGTGGCCTTGGCGGGGCCGGTGCGCGCCACGTAGCGGGTGAACCCGAGCATCGTCGCATACGGCGGAATCACAGGCGTGGGAGTAGACGAAACAGGCGCAGACACAGTGATCTCCTCGCTCTGCTGTCGTTAAGATCAGCAGGTCACGACCCCTTTTAGTACACACATTCTAATCGACGGGTACGACATTCCCAACCCCGCAGGCCCGCCCAGGGCTGTCTCGTCCGCTCGAACCTTGCGAGTGTCCGGGTTGCCTTGCGAGTTCTGTTGCGCGCCAGTGATCCGTTGCGCGGACCACTTGTGCTTGCGGTGCCAGGACTCGATCTGCTCAAACTCGAGATGCCCAGTTCAGCGGCGACGTGGACGATGGGACGTGTCTGGCACCGCTTCACGAGCCGCCTACGGCCCTCGACGCTCAGGGGCGCATTCGCGTGGGGCACTCGTCGTCCTCTCGAAGTCAGACAACGGCAGGCGCGACACCTATCGTGCGCGCCTGCCGCATTGTGACCTTTCAGTCCTTCGGTGCGACCCGGATACGGTTCCCGTCAGGATCGGCTGCGAGGAAGGTCAGCCCGAACCCCGCATCATGCGGCTCGTGCAGGATCGTGACGCCCTTGGACTGCCACTGCTTGAAGATCGCGTTGACCTCGTCGGGTCGTCCACCGTCGATGGCCAGGCAAACCTCACTGGTACGCGGGACGTCCGGCGACAGATCCTCGAACTGGCCAGACCACAGAGCGAGGTCAGCGCCTGGCCCGAGGTCGAAGGTGATGTATCCCGGAGTCTCGAACGAAGGGCTCAGGCCGAGGAGGTCGCCGTAGAAACGAGCTGCGGCGGGAGCGTCGTTCACATAGACGATGGACACGACGGATGTGGTCATGGTTGTTCCTTCGCACAGGTCGTAGGTACGCATCCACCAGCCTGGCCGGAATATGCGCCGTATCGTGTCGCAATTTCTTGGAGACTTGGTGGGTGACCCCGGACCGCTTCTTCGCTCTGATGCTGCTCCTCGAGTCGAGGGATGGCGCGACCACGCAGGAACTTGCCTCGGCGCTCGGGGTTTCCCTTCGAACCATCACCCGGGACCTGAACTGGCTCCGCGACGCCGGTCTGCCGGTGACCGCACACCGGGGCCGCCTCGGCTGCGTGACCATGCTGCCCGAGTCCGGGCTCGACCTCACGCGACTCACGCCTGGCGAGCGTGATCATCTCTCGCTCATCGGGCTGGATGAAAAGCAACGCGCGGAGCTCAACGCATCGGTCGAAAGCCGGCGCGCGCTCGCCAAGATCGCCGCTACACAGTCACGTCGAGTTCATGAGCTCCTGCCGCTCACCGACGTAGTGCACGTGGACAGCCGTCCCTGGCTCCAGACCCGAGCTTCCGGCACGACTCCGGCTTCGCTGATCGGCTCAGTGCGGCGAGGTCGCCGGCTACGGATCGAGTACGACAGCCCACGCGAGTCATGCCCACGCGACCTGGTCGTGGATCCCTACGGGCTGTTCGCCAAGGCCGGCATCTGGTATCTCGTCGCCGACTGTGCCCGAGTGCCACGGATGTACCGACTCGAACGGATCACGACGTGGAAAGAAGTCGACCAGCCACGACGGATCCGCGAGAACCAGACCCTGGCCACCGTCGCTGCAGCGCTCATTGGTCAGTGGGCACACAACCACGCGATAGAGGTCAGCGCCACCATCGACCAGACCCAGATCGAGCGAGCGCAACGGATTTTTGGCCTACGACTCGTCCGGGACGACCATGAAGAATCCGCCACCGGCCACAAGGTAACAATTCGTTTCCTGCATCTGGAGGACGTGCGAGCATTGCTGCCGTTCGGGAACGCCATCACTGTGCACGGCCCCACCGAAGCCAGGGCTCACCTCCGCGCCCTCGCCACCAACCTCGCCGACCACTATGCGCCGTCACTAACGTCCTGACCAGCAACACCTAAAGCCCATCAGCACAGCCTCGACCGGCACGCCCGCAGCGCCCGCTGGTTCGCCCGCAACCGCCTCGGCGGACGCGGAATCCTCTACCACCGCCACGTCGGCTCCGTCCTCGCCCGCTGCTCGGACACGAACGCACGATTTTCCTCACCGCGCCGGACCGCTGATCTTGGTCACCCAGAAATCCCCGGGCGATGGCTTTATCGACGCATGCCATCGTCGGGCCGCCCGACCATCCATACCGAGTGCTCGACCTTGATGAGTACGCTGACGCGATCGAATCGGGCGACCTCGATGCTGCCACCGGTTTAGACGGGCTCCGCCGAACGCAGATGTTCCTCGACCTCTTCTGGCGTCGTTCCGGCCGAAGGGGCGTCGGGGCAGGCGGGCGGGCGGTGAGCGTGTGCGTGCACCGACCAGGCGAGCGGAAGTGCGACCAGGACCACTGCCTGGATCGCGAACAACGCTGCGACGATGCCCCAACGGTCTGCCACCAGGCCGGCCCCCACGGCGACGAGCGCGTACAGCGCGCTGCCGAGCAGTGACCCAAGCGAACCCATCGTCGCGCGTTCCCGATCGGTGAACTCGCGTTGCAGCAACGTCTGCTGGGCGATTGTCGACATGCCGTAGGTCGGTGACCCCAGCAGCACGGGCGAAACTGCCGTCGGCTTGACCAGCGCCACGAAGTTCGCCACGTTGTCGAACAGCTCACCGAACAGCAGAGTGCGGGCCGCGCCCACCCGGCCGATCACCCAACCGCTGACGCGGAAGCCGGCGAAGGCCACGCCATGGCCGAAGGTGCGCCACAGGCCCAGCGCCCAGAGCGGCCACAGCCCTGCCACGAAAACGGGCGACAACTGAGCCGCGCTTTCGCTGCTGTACCGAAGCGCCGACACCATGGTCATCCGGCGGAGCACCGGATTACGGCGGATGCCGCGCAGGGCCGATCCGAGATGAGCCAGCACGTTCGATTCCAGCGGGCCGTGCACCCGCGGTTCCCGGACCCGCGAGGCGACGAGCACGCACAGCACCTGCGGCACGACCGACAGCATGACCACCGTACGCAGCGACCACGCGCCGGCGACCACGCCACCTAGGGCTGCCGCCAGGGCGAGCGCGAGCTGGAACATCGAGTTCACCCGGCCCGAGTGCCGGGGGAACTCCTCCTCCCGGCCGGCGTCGAGCAGAGTGTCGTACAGAAGCGCGTCGTTGTTGCCGCTCCACAGTGCGGTCGCCAATCCCTCCAGCACAACAGCTGCCAGGAGCAGGCTGTAGCCGGAAGCGCCGGCGTACCCGAGGTGGGCGGCCACCATGACGACGGCACCGGCGATCATCGTGCCGCGCCGCCCGAGCCGGTCGGAGAGCACGCCGGTGGGGACTTCGAACGCCGCGGAGGACAGCTTCTTCAGCGCCAGCAGGCTGGCGGCGGCTGTGTACGAGCCGGTGACCTGCGAGAAGTAGATGACCATGATTGGCCCGTACATCCGGAAGTCGCCGAGGAAGTTGAACCAGCCCAGCAGGCGAACGTTGTGGCTGACGGTCTCGTCGGCAAGGTTCGGCGCTGACCTGAGCCGTCGGGTTCTCCTATCGAACGGGGAAGTGATCAGGCGTTGGAGAAGAACAAGGACACGGTGGATCGAGGAACGACGAGCGGACACAGTGGAGCTCCCGGAAGGCGAAACGGAGACGCCAAAAAGCGCCAAGGGCCGGTGACACGTGTCACCTCGCCCCGGCGACCGGGATGTGGGCTGAGCTCGCTACCTGCGCGGTGTTACAAGCCTGCGACTGCGGTCACCAAGGGGCGAATGGAAGCTCCAGCCGATGACTTAGACATCAGTGCTCCTCAATTCCAAGACGGACGGTTCCGCAACAGCTCCAACTCTAGCGACTGAAGATCTACCTGTCCGACCCTGTGGCGCGTGCCGCTAGCTTGCTAGCATGCTAGCGTCGGGTCGTGGGTGACGAGGAAGTCAAGCAGTTCAACGTGTACCTGCCGATCGGGCTGATCAAGCAGGTCAAGTACCGCGCCGTCGAGTCGGGCATGTCGTTGTCGGCGCTGGTCGCTGCTGCCCTGGGCGCCTACCTCGGCGACCCGCCTGAGCGAGAACGGCAAACGACGGAGAAGGAGAACTGACATGGCGACCGAAGGCATCGAGGCCGTGTTTCTAGAGACCCACAACTGGGGTAAGGCGGCGAGGTTCTTCCAGGCGCTGGGCTACGAGTTGGAGTTCTCGACCGACCACAACTCCGGCCAGCTCCGCAACGGCGACGGACCGTACGTTTTCATCGCCGAGATTCCCGAGGACCGAGAGCCCCAGACACAGATCGTGCTGAAGGTGCCGGACGCGGACGCGTTCCGTCTCGATGCCGTCGTCGAGGTGGTCACACCGTTCGAGGACACCCACTACGGGACCAAATCGATGATCGTACGCGACCCCGACGGGCGACTGTGGAGCCTCCAAGCCCTCGCCAAGAGTTGACGGTGAAGGGAAACGCAATGGCAGACGAGCAAATCGGGGCGCCGGACAGCACCGCGGTGCGGACCGCCCTCTGGCGAGCGATGCACGTCCAGGTCGACCCGCCGCCGCATGTCCTCAAGGACGAGATCGGCCTGCAACTGGCTGCGCCCGGCGATGATTGGCGCCGCCGCCCCGACATGGACGCGCGGGCCACCAGCGCCTTCCGGGCCGCCATGGTCGCTCGTGCCCGTTTCGTCGAGGATTTGATCGCTGAGCAGGCCGACCGCGGTGTCGCCCAGTACGTCATCCTGGGCGCCGGCCTGGACACCTTCGCCCAGCGCAGGCCGGAGGTCGCCGCCCGCCTGCGGGTCTTCGAGGTCGACCAACCCGGCCCGCAAGCATGGAAACGTCAACGCCTGGTTGAGCTCGGCTACGGCATTCCCGACTGGTTGCGGCTGGTTCCCATCGACTTCGAACAGAGCGCGGACTGGCTGAAGGACCTGTCCGCTGCCGGGCTGGATTGCGATCAGCCAGCCGTCATCGTTTCCACCGGCGTCACCATGTACCTCAGCAAAGACGCCACCGCGGCCACCCTCCGCAAGATCGCCGGTTTCGCGCCTGGCTCGACGCTCGCGATGACGTTCCTACTGCCGATCGAACTTCTCGACGACGCCGATCGCCGCGGCCTCCGGGCGAGCAAGGAGGGCGCGCAGGCCTCCGGAACGCCGTTCGTCAGCTTCTATACCCCGTCGGAGATGCTGGAACTGGCCCGCGAAGCCGGCTTCACAGACGCCCGGCACGTGTCGGGACCTGCGCTCGCCGAGCGCTACTTCGCTGACCGAACCGACGGCCTTCGCCCATCAAGCGGAGAGGACCTCCTGCTGGCCACCACCTGACCGAATATGGCCAGCAGGGTGGTTTCGTCCGCGCGAAGATGGCCGACCCGCAGCGAGGGCTTCCTCCGACTGTCACTCTGGGACACTGGTGGCGTGACGGATGAACGTCGGACGCGGGTTCGGGAAGTGCGTAGCCGACTTGCCCAAGATGGACCGGTCTGGACGCGCGGGCCCGGGCTCGACTTCCAGGCCGTGACTTTGCCCGAACGCGACTGCGATCTCGTTCGTGATCTCTTGATCGCCGAGGAGGTTCAGACGGTTGTCGAGATCGGGCTGGCGTACGGGAGCTCTGCTCTCGCCATCGGGGAGGCCCTGCTGGCTGTCGACGCGCCGCACCCCCGCCACATCGTGATCGACCCGTTCCAGCGGCAGGCGTTCAACAACGTTGGTTGGGACTTGCTGTGTTCCGCGGGGCTGGATTCCATTGCCGATCTTGTCGGCGCACCCTCGTCGATCGCGCTGGCCCAGCTTGTCCTGGACGGGGCCGTGGCCGACGCGGCTTTCATCGACGGCAGCCACCGATTTCACGAGGTCTTCGTCGATCTGTACTTCCTTCGCAAGATCGTCAAGCCGGGCGGTTTGATCCTTCTCGACGACGACTATCAGCCACCGGTCCGAGCCGCAGTGCGCTACTACGAGCGAAACTTGGGGTTCACGGAGCTCCCGGATGCCTTCACCGCCGGAAGCCTCAAGAATCTCGGCGGGGACGACACGGCCGAGGTTGTCCGCCGATGCCGAGCCGTCCGGCTCCCGGATCCGTCGTTCGAGCCGGCGTTCAAGGACTTCAAGCCATTCTGACTGGCGTTGGGGCGTCAGACGAACATGGTGGGCAGGACGAGGGCGGCGAATCGGATTAGCCGTCCGACAAGGCATGCGGTGGCGAACTCCCAGCGTCGCAGGTTCGCGGTGCCGGCGGCGAGGCTGACCAGGGCTAGCGGCGGGATCCCCACTGCCGCGGAGACGAACACGGTCGGTAGGCCGGTGCGGCGGCTGGAGAGCCAGCGCCGGATCGGTTCGGCCCAGCGGGCGGCCCGGGCCTGCGCGCGACCCGATCGGTTCCGGCGCGCAAGTTTCTGGTTCAATCGCCCCGTTCCGCGCCGCGCGGCTTCGAACAGGAGCAGCTTGCCGGCGGTCTGCCCGACGGCCAAAGCGATCACGACGATCACGGCGTGGCCGGTGCGGTGCCCGGCGAGCACGGCGTAGGCCTCGGCGTTGACGACCGGGAGGAGGGCCGAGACGAGCCCGTATCCGAGCGTCGTCAACGCCTCGACGAGGCCGGTCACGCCCGGCCGTCCCGGTCGAGCAGCCTGGCCACCGCCACGACGGACCACAGCTTGACCGCGAGGACGGCGAGCGCGAGGACCAGCGCCAACAGGTATTGCCCGAAGGCGACAGCGCCGATGACCCCGGCGGTGTTGACGGTTTTGGCCAGCGGCGACCAGTTCAGTGCCCACACGCGCCGATCGATCAGGTGGAAGTAGTTGGGGCTGAGCACTGGCCAGCACAGGAATGCCAGCGAAAGCATGGTGTCCAGCACCATGAACGAGGGCAGGAACACCAAGGCTACGACCGCGACCTCGGGTACGAAGGCGATCAGGCCCACGCAGAGCACGGCGGTGCACGCGCGGTCGCTCACGATGTCGAGGACAGCTCCCGCCCTGGTTTCTTGGTGGAGCCGGCGGGCGGCCAGGCCGTCGAGCATGTCGCCGAGCCAGTAGATGCCGTATGCCACGACGAGCAGGGTCATCGAGCCGGAGACCAGGGCGGTGACACCGACGGCGATGGCTGCCAGCGTACGGATAATGGTGATGCCGTTGGGAATGGTGCGCAGCGGACCGACCCGGACGGCGGGGCGGGCGTCAACAACAGTCATCCCTGCACGATCGCGCCGCGGGGCCGGGCGGCGGAACGTGCTGCGGTGCCGAGCCATCTGGTACCCAGGTACCTGGCCGAAGCCCGCGCCGATCGCCGAGACTGAACGGGTGGTCACAAGAGTCCTGAGATGGTTGTGCACCCCTGAGCGCGTACGCACGGTCGCCAACGGGGCAGCCGGCTTGATCGTCGTGGTTGTGGTCGCGACCGTCGATGGGGGCGTGTCCGTGCCGGCCGGCTGGCTGTGGCTCGTGCTACCCGCCGGTGTCGCGGCCGTGGCCGTGCTACCCGGCTACCGGGCGCTCATCTTCGCGGCCTGCGCCGGGTTCGTGGCAATCGTGAGTACCGGCGAGTCGGTTCAGCTGGGCCTGGCGGCGGCCGCCCTCGTCTTCCTTTCGATCTGCCAGGACCCGGCCCGGCGGCCCTGGCTTGGGTGGGTCGGCGGGTTTGCCGGCGCCGCCGGCGCTCTCGTCATCGCCTTGTTCCAGCAGCGCGGATTGTACGAGCAGCCGTTCGTCTTCGTCGCGGTCGGCTACCTCCTGGCGACGCTGTTGCGATCGTGGTCACGGGGCTACGCCATCAGCCGGGAGGCGGCCGAGTTGCGCGGCCAGGCGGCCTGGCTTGAGCAGCGCACCAACCTGGCCCGCGAGTTGCATGACGTGGTCGGCCATCACGTCACGGCGATGGTCGTACAGGCCGAGGCCGGCCAGCTCAGCTCCAGCCCGGCCGCCGCGCTCCAGCGGATCGCGGACAGCGGCCGCACCGCACTGCGCGACCTCGACACGCTTGTCGTGCACCTGCGCGACCCGAGCGCCGCGATCACGGTGAGCCAACCGCCGCGCCTCTCCGACATCGATGAGTTGCTCGCCCAGCCGCTACGCCAGCAGGGCGTGACGGTGCACGTCCAGCTGGACGCCGAGCCGGGCCTGGACGAGGTCGGCGCGTTGGCCGCGTACCGCATCACCCAAGAGGCCCTCACAAACATCTCCCGGCACGCCAAAGCCACGGCCGCCTGGGTCGAACTGGTGCGCGTCGGCGCCAACGCCCGCCTGCGGGTCAGCGACGACGGAATCGGTCCACCCGGGGCACCGGCCCGCGGCTCGGGTCTCATCGGCATCGCGGAACGCGTCGGCGCGCTCGGCGGCAGCTGGCAACTGAACCAGCGGCCCGGCGGCGGGACACTGCTGGAAGTCAGTTTGCCGGTGGCGAAGCCGTGATTCGCGTCGCGATCGCCGACGACCAGGAGCTGGTTCGCGACGGCTTCAGCCTGATTCTGCGCTCACAGCCGGACATCCAGGTCGCGGCCGAGGTCGCCGACGGGCGGCAACTCCTGGACGCCGTACGCCGTGACTCCCGCATCGACCTCGCCCTCGTCGACATCCGCATGCCGGTACTCGACGGCCTGCAAGCCACTCGCGAGCTGGCCGGAATCCCACACGCTCCGGCCGTCATCATCGTCACCACCTTCGACGATGACACGTACGTGCTGGACGCCATCGCTTCCGGCGCGCGCGGGTTCCTGCTCAAGCGGTGCAGTGCCCGCGACCTGATCGCCGCGGTGCGCACCGTCGCGGCCGGCGAGGCGATCCTGTCCGCGGAGGTCACCGGGGCGGTGCTCGACCGGATCCGCTCGACCGGCCCGGGGACCCGCATCACGTTGACGCCCTACCGGCTGACCGCCCGGGAGACGGACGTGCTCACCTTGATCGGTTCAGGGCTCAACAACGACGAGATCGCCAAACATCTCCACCTTTCGATGAGTACCGTCAAGACTCACGTCGCCAACGTGCTGGCCAAAACCGGCAGTCGCGATCGCGTACGCGCAGCCATCCTGGCAATCCAGGCCGGGCTGTCGCTATGACGCTCGCGGCCCGGGCAGCGGGCCGGCTTGGCCCCGGAGCCGCTCAGATCTTGCTGGAACACCGGATCACTTCACGGGGACGGTTTCAGGTGGTTGTCCCGCGACATCTGGTACGACCTGAGCTGTGGCGGTGGTTCGGCGGTCGCGCCACAGCTGGGTGCCGGTGGCGAGGAGGACCACGGCGGCGGTGGCGAAGATGAACCGGTAGTCGACAAAGTTGATCAGCGTTGCGCCGAGTGCCATGGAGACGGTCGCGGCGCCGCCGATGGCCATGTCCGCCGCGGCGGAGACGCGGCCGATCAGCAGGTCCGGCGTGCGCCGCTGGAGCAGCGTGGTGAAGGCGACGCCGATGAGGGTGTTGCCGACGCCGGAGAACGGCATGGCCACGAACGCGAGCGGCAGCGAGGGCGTGACGGCGATGCCGAGCGCGGCGGCGAACGTCAGCAGCCCGATCGCGCAGACGGCGACCTCGCCGAGCCGGGTGAGCAGACGCCCGGCGAAGAGCGCGCCGATCAGGACGCCGACGCCCTGGACGGTGACCAGCACGCCGAGGATCGTCGGCGGCCGGTGCAGGCCCTGGTCGATGTAGGCGAACAGCGCGGTGTCCACCGAGCCCATCGCGAGCAGGCCGATGGCGAACGCGGTGGTGGTGCGGCGCAGGTCCGGCACCTGGCGGATGTGCCGCAGCCCCGCGGTCACCTCGTCCCGCCAGCGCGCGTCGTGCGGGCGCTCGGGCGCGGGCCGGTCCTCGGCGAGTGGGAGCAGGGCCAGGGCGCCCGCCGCGACCAGAAACGACGCGATGTCGACCAGCGCCACCACCCGCCCGCCGTAGGCCGCGAACAGCCCCGCACCGATGAGTGGACCGCATAGGCGCAGTAGCTGCCGCGCGCTGGCGAAGAGGCCGTTCGCGGAGCCGAGCAGTTCGTCGGGCACGAGCTTCTTGACCAGACCCGAGAACGCGCCGTCGCTGACGGTCTGCGAAACGCCATAGAGCACCGCTACGGCGAAGATGATGCTGATGTCGCCGCGGTCGTGGACCAGCAGCAGCGGCGTCAGCATCAACGCGGAGAGCAGGTTCACCGCGATCAGGAAGGGCCGCCGGCGGAACCGGTCGACCACCCAGCCGAACAGCGGGCTGATCAGGCTCGGCGCGGCGATCGCCAGCAGGACGGCACCGGCCTGGCTGTTCGACCCGCCGAGCGCCCGGACCCAGATGCCCAGCACGAGCAGCAGCACCCAGTCGCCGAACATGCTGGTGGTCTGGCCGGCCAGCAGGAGCCGCATCCCACGTCGACGCAGTACGTCACGCACGGGCTTCACCCTCGGTCGCCGTGGGTGGGCGGCCGGGGACGCCCCAGCTGACCAGCCGGATCAGCCGGGCCCCGTCGGGACGGGAGTCGGGGTCGGCCAGCCGGGCCAGGTACGGCATCACCAGCTCGCCGATGGTCTTGTTGAGTTGATCGAGTTCCTCGGCGGTGCACCAGCCGATCGCCTGGGTGGATCCGGCGGCGGCGTGCCACTGCGGTGACTCACGCGCCCGCCACGCGCGGTAGTCGCGCAGGGCTTGGTATTCGTGGTCCATCACGATGTCAACAGCGGCGTCGCCGGCCTGAGTGAGCTCGGCGTCGTCGGTCGGATCGCCCCACGTGTGCGACCGCAGAACCATGCGCCAAGGCCGCTGCCGGCCGGTGCCGCCGGGCGCCTCTTCGAGGTAGCCGAACTTGGCCAGCTGCCGAAGGTGCCACGAACAGTTGGCGGGGCTCTCACCCACCCGCTCGGCGAGTGCGGTCGCCGTTAGCGGGCCGGCGACCGCGAGCTCTTCGAGCAGGCGCAGGCGCAGCGGGTGGGCGAGCGCCCGGAGGGCATGCGGATCGGTGATCTTGTGGCGGGGAATCGGCTCCGGCATGCGTCGAAGTATATGTTTCGAAAGACTCCTTTGGAAACACCTCTTTCGATAGGCGTCCCGGACGACGGGGCGCGCGGGTAGTCGACGGCAGGCGTTCCTTCAGGGCCGATGCCACCAGCGCGCGGCCCAATGCCTACCGGCACCACGCCGGGCGTCATGCGGCCACCGCCCAGCGGCACCTCCAACTCGGCGGCTCCGTCCAGCACCAGACCACCCCTATCGGCGCGGCCCGGGCTGGTGTGCCGCGCTCGGCTGGTCGCACTCCGTCAGTGGCTTGGCTTCTGCCAGAACTCGTCGGGTAGGTCGGCCACCTCGCTCCCGGAGCGTTCCAGGTCCGCGGCCCACGGCAGCATGCGCTGGAAGGTCGGCTCGCCGCCGTCGGCCAACTGCCGGATCACCGCGACGTTGCGCTCGACGCGGGCGCCGATCGCGTCGCGGATCGCGGTTCGGTCGCCGGTGTAGCCGTACGCGTCCAGGAGCAGATGGAATCGCCGGCGCCGGTCGGTCGGGTCACCGAACCCGGCCGGCTCGGAGATCTTCGCCGTCAGCAACGGCACCCAGGTCAGCGCCGAGAACGCCAGGTCCTCCTCGCATCGGGCCGGGCTGGCGGTGTCCCAGTCGACGAAGCCGACCAGGGCGCCGTCGGCCCACACGGCGTTCCACGGCGACGCATCCAGATGAGCGATCGGCATTCCTGGCTGCCATTGCCGGCCGGTGAACCAGACCGCGTCACCGGCCGGCTGGAATGTCGTGGTCGCCTCGTGCAGCCTCCGCAGCCACGGACCGACCTGCCGGAGCGCGTCGTCGGAGCGCAACCACTCGGGCCAGGTTGGCCCGGTGTCGCCCAGGGTCTGGCCGGGCAGGAACGTCAGGCGTTCGCGACCCTGGTCATCAAAGCCGCGGGCGCGCGGGGAGCCGCCGAGGCCGACGTCTTCCAGATGCCGCAGCAGCGTATGCACGGTCGCCGTCCACGGCTGCGGGGGACGCCGGACTTCGTCGTCGACGCGTACTGCTCCGAAACTGCGCCCGCCGGGTAGCCGTTCTTCGGTCATCCCCGGACTCTGCCGCGTTCGCAGGTCCAGGGCGACCGAATAATGGCCGGCGGGCTAGGCGAATACGTCCTGCTGGTAGCGGCCCGATTCCTCCAGCGACCGCAGCCAGGCGTCGGCCTCCTCGTCCGTGCTTCCCGTGTGCTTGCGGTGCAGCGCGGCCAACTCGGCCCGTACCGCCGGCGCCATCCGGGCACCGTCCCCGCAGAGGTAGACGTGCCCGCCGCGGTCGAGTAGTTCCCACACCGCGTCGCCGTCGGCGGCGAGGGCTTCCTGCACGAACCGGTGCGGGTGCCCTTCCACGGCCGAGTAGGCCAGGTGCAGGTCGACCACGCCGTCGGCGGCCCACTTCTGCATTTCGTCCCGGTACAACCAGTCATGCGAAGGGTGGCGGCAGCCGTAGAACAGCTTCGCCGGACCCCGGTCGGCGAGCAGCGCGCGCTCCTGGAGGAAGCCGCGCAGCGGCGCGAAGCCGGTGCCCGGTCCGATCAGGATCATCGGGGTGGCCGGGTCGGCCGGCGGGCGGAACGGCGGCGCCGGCACCCGCACGTGCCCGAAGAACGTCTCCCCGGGGGCCAGCCGGGCCAGGTACTGCGAGCACATTCCGCGGTAGCGGCCCGGCCCGGCCAGCGCCGGCCCGTCCACCAGGCCGACGGTGAGGGTGACCAGCCGCGGGTCGACCCGCGGCGACGACGAGATCGAGTAGAACCGCGGCCGGATCGTGCCGGCCATCGACAGGAAGACGGCCAGCGGCAGCTCGATCGCCGGGAACTTTTCG
>Ga0307515_10013554_pt1 | contig 15219 bp, 8 predicted proteins | sample 17_EM_MG_FD_194513 | JGI IMG/M metagenome (GOLD analysis project Ga0307515, IMG submission 194513) | Populus trichocarpa ectomycorrhiza microbial communities from riparian zone in the Pacific Northwest, United States - 17_EM | ecosystem: Host-associated > Plants > Roots > Unclassified | place... | reverse complement strand
TTTAGTTGAAAATTCGAGCTAGGCATGAAGACAAGTTAACAAGTTTCAAGATCGAACTATTTTTTTTTATTTAATAATATTGCCCAAAAAATTCCAAATTCTTAATATTTTTTTCTAAGTTTTTTCCTTAATATTAAGCCAAGGTAACAGGTTAATTGTATCGAACAAACTAAGCTAATTCATGCTGTTGCTCATTCAATGTTTTTTTTTTAAACATACCCTAGCTAGGTTTGAATATTTCCATATATTTGTGTGTGTCTACTTGAGCTTTGAGCTAGGTATGTAGTTGTGATTATTGTCACTTGAGCTTTGAGTGATTTGCCGACTGATCAACAAATATTACAAGAAAGGGTTTAACAATTTGATCACTGTTTTATTACAGGAGGCTGCTTAAACTAAAAAACGCACAAGTATAGTTCTTAATTAGGGGTCTAATTATATATGGAGTGCTGTATTTCAATAGCGACTTGCCTTACAGAATGATCAATCAAGACGAGGGACGAATTCCGAGTCATGCCTTGACTTTCAACTCCCAAAAGAGAAAAAGAAGCCTGGTCGATTCTATGTATATATATGGTAAGATCCAGCTGCTTTAATTAAGTGCAATTATATATTAATTAGAGGGAAACCAAATTAACAACATTTTGTAAATGAAACCCAAAAGGTTGAAAGGACAGGTTTTTCTCCTATATAAAGTCTGTGTGCTAGATTTTGTGTGACCTCGATCGTTGCTGCCTTGCTTTAGCACGTGATTTTCTCCCCTGAAAAGAATAAAGGGTGACAGAAAAAACAAGGAAAGCGAAGGGTGAAAATGATGAGGCAGACATATCCAATCATAATGATCTTCGTTGACATCAAGAAATTGGCACATCCAATCAGCTGTTTGAGTGAAGAAAGGATATCATAAGCCTACTAGATATATTTGTATAAATTAATTCTACGTACACATGTACGAGCATGTGTGTATGCAGTATGTACAGATATGGTATGTGCAGTGCTATACTTTGAAAAGGAAAAGGGGGAGACAGCACTCGGAGTGGAGGGCTTTTTCATGTTGAATTTTGATGCAAGAAATGATGTGCTTATCTTGAAATCATTAGGTTTTCCCCTAAATGGCCATATTATGATTAATCCTCCAACGTCCTTAATCATGTTCTTTCCCAATTGTGTAAGAACACCTTTTGTTTGGTCTATATAGGTATGTACTATGTAGTATTCATTACAACTCCACTGCTTTTATGTTTTACTAGATTCAAACCAAAAAGAAGATTTTCGTTAGCTTCACTTATCAAACTTATTAGTTCATGCTCTAACATGTTTTGCTGCGCGCGAGCGCGCACTTCGTGACCGTGCTCCACTGTGGAGCTGAATTATTATTTTTTACATGAAAATGATGTTTAATTACTGCATGTGTGTTTTTTTTCTTCTAAAAAATTATACAACTCCGGTGATAGATCCGACGAGGTTGAATAAGTTGATTTTAATTCAATTAGATAAAAAAAATAAAAAACAACAATAAATTGATTAAATTTGAAAAGAGAAGTAATTAGGATAACTAGAAAAAAATATTTTTTTTCTTCAAAAAAGAACAAATAATGTATCTCAATCCACATCTTATTAAATACAGAAGAACAAAACGGGGTAAAAAAACTGGTTATTATTAACTTGAGTTAGCATGATAAACCTGTAGCCTTGATAATTAGGATTGCGTCAACTCGAGATACTGTGTCCCAGATTATAAAATTGAAATAACTCAATAAGAAATAAAGAGAATTATAATTTTTTTTTTAAAAAAACTTGTATTAACTTTTCAAACTCATGACCCGGGTTATTAAACCCGAAGTACCCTATTTGATAAAACCGTGAAGTTTAATTCTCAATCAATCAAATATTGAAGGGTAAAATTGAAAATATAATTTTAATTATACAAAAAAAATTAAAAAATAGTAATTAAAAGAATGATGATCAAGATTCAAATACCAAATAAATTTTATATTTTATTGAAGGGTGAAATTGAAAAGAAAAATTAATTTAGTAAAAGGAAAAAAAATCAAAACAATGAGGATCAAAATCGACATAAAATAAAAACAAATTTATGATTGAAGGGTGAAATTGAAAAGAATAATAACTTTTCCAAAGGGCCAAGAAAAAAAAAATAGACACCAAAACAATGAGGATCAAATTGGAAAACATACTACTATCAATTTGGATTGAATGATGAAATTAAAAACAAATAATACTCTTACAAAAGGGCCAAGGAAAAAAAAATAAAAATCAAAAGAATAAAGACCAAATTGAAAAATATAATATTTTTAAATTGAAATTGAAGAATGAAATTGAAAACAAATAAAACTTATACAAAGTGGTTAAGAATAAAAATTAGATATCAAAAGAATAATGACCTAAGTTGAAATACCAATAACAAAGAGGGCTAAGGTGTAATTTTTGAGGGAGAAGAGAGAAAAAAAGATAAAAAAGAAGAAGAAAGGCCTATCGGTGACAAACCAGACCTTCATCGAAAATACGCATCGCACCAATAAGAGGAGGACAATACACCACTTCCAATAACACAATAAAAGAATATTTTTGAAAGTTGAAAGGCACCACATACATCACTTGAAGTGTGCAGACTCTTCCCACATGCCTCTTAATGTCGTTTAACTTTTGTTTTTTTTATTTAGTCAAATATTAAATTGCTCTTGAAATGACTTAATAATAACACAAGAATTATTGTCAAAAGATATTAAAAAAACCCCTTTAACTCTAGTTTTTTTTCTTCTTCTTTTAAGGCATTTAGTCGTGTTTGGGTTTATTTGCGGATTACTTTTCAAGCCTGGTCTTCTCAATCCTCTCATAAATATATTTTCAATATATACTTTCCACGTAAAAAGGACAAATATCTTTATATCATCATCCGCATAAACCTTTCTCATTCTCATGTAGCTGGTTTAATTAGACATGAAGATATATCGAGCAAACAAATACTTACAAGTAACATGTGCCATACAAGGATGTTGCTTCTTCAGGTATCATGTTTTGTAACTAGTTGATTGTGTCAAATTACTAATCAGCCCAATAATTAGAGTAACGTGTTTTTTTATTTGGTGAAAAGGAAAGTAGTAATCAAGTTGAGAGCAAAGGTTCAAAAGAACACTTGAAGTTTCCAAGACACTCAGTGAGACCAGTGGTCCTCTCATGAGTACACCCAAAGTTAAATTTCCACACAATCCCCCCCCCTCTCTCTCTCTACATATTGATTTGCATATAGACGTCCAAAGCAGGATCAAGAAAGGAAAACTACCTTTATATAAAGGTGCAAGATGTTAGCATTTTTAAACCCGCAGAAGATTTGCTAGAAGATACAAGGAAGGAAGCACCCCTGATCAATATTTCTAAATGGTGAGTTGTGATATTCAGGAGGGTTTGGGAAATAAAATGGGCCATCAATGCTGCAGAAAACAGAAAGTCAAGAGAGGGCTATGGTCTCCAGAAGAAGACGAGAAGCTAATAAAATATATAACCATCCATGGTCATGGTTCTTGGAGTTCTGTTCCAAATCTAGCAGGTATATATATGTACATAAAACTCTAGTGCTCTTTAATCTTTTAATTTAATTCTCTCTTATTTAGGAGAGCTCTTCAATCCTCCTTCTTTCACAGCCAGCCCCCCCATTGTATTGTTTCTTTTCCTTGAAATGGTTGCTTATAATTATTCTTTCAGGGTTGGAAAGGTGTGGAAAGAGTTGTAGATTGAGATGGATAAACTACCTGAGACCGGATCTCAAAAGAGGTTCAATTACCGCAAAAGAAGAGAGGATCATCGTTGATACTCACAGGATACTAGGCAATAAATGGGCTCAAATAGCTAAGCATTTGCCTGGCAGAACTGACAATGAGGTCAAGAACTTCTGGAACTCATGCATAAAAAAGAAGCTTATTGCACAAGGGTTAGATCCAAACACTCACAATCTCCTCTCTACTAATTATAAACACAACAATAACAATGATGCATGGAAGCTCTCTTATCATTCCCATCAACAACCCACCTCAACTTTCACAGTGAATTCACAAATCAGTGATATCTCATCAATGGTTATGAAAGCACCCCCTATTCCATTCCCTATGATTCCTCTTGCTCCTGATACTAATCCTCCCTTATCACACGAATTCTCATCCATATTGACATATGAATACCAAAACCCTAGAACGCAAGCTTTCTTGGAGAGTACTGCAAGCCAATCTTCAATCGGAAGTGTTCCTATATTCTCTTCTACTTCACATCCATCCGAGTTTGGCATGTTAGATGAGAGCTGCATGTGGGCTGGTGGCTACGACCCCACTCAATCCATAATACCTGAAAAAAAGCAGCCAGAGCAGCAAGTGGGAATTGAGAAGATCACCAGTCATGAGTTAACAAGTGCTGGGCAGAATATGGATGCTTCATTTGAAACTTCTAACTTTGATTTTGATTTTGATTTTGTGGAGTCGACTCTGCTGCCTTGCGGGATGTACTATAATCAGAGTCCCATAGATCAACTTGCATGGGATTCATGGGCCTTGCAAGAGAAAAAATGATTGTTGTGGCAATGATCATACTAATATTTCACCCTACAGAAACAAGGTTTAAGACTAGTACTGGTATGCTTGTTGACGGTGTTGGTAATAGCAGTACGTAATCTTGAAAGAGTTTGAAGATCAGTTGAAGCAATGGAGTTTTCTTGTATTAATGTTCTAAGGACGTAGTTTCTAGCTGGACTAATTAATTCTGTAACTTCGAATGTCATAGAGTAGTACGAAAGCATACTTTGGCTGTAAACTTGTATCCAATAATCAAGTAGCTTCCTTCTCTTCGTTTATTCCCCCCTTTTAGTCGAAGTCATTGTGTCTAGCTTCTTCTTCCTATAATTTGATAAAATATTTTATAGTTTCTTAACTTCTTTAAGAAACCCAAATTCAATACCGAATTATAATTACGACTGGGCAGTTTCTCATGCATTGATTTTTCTCAAGTTTATATGTAATGGTTTGTGACAATTCATAAAAAAATAAAATAATGTATGTGCCTTGTCTAAAACTGTTTCGAAAACAACGACCTGTGAAGGCCATTTCTATGCAAAAGCATTGCTCCCCATTCTAAAGCAGAGACCCTTTGTCCACCAAAGCAACAACAAAAGACTACTTGAAAAGACTCCGATATTCAAGGAGACACAGTGCTGTCAATCGTGTAATTTGACGGTCCTTGCCGGCTTTCCCCGTTCCAGCAACAAATTAAATTAATAGCGGTATATATATTCAAAGCAAAAATGAGGCATGAGGCTGCATGGGAATCACTTGGCAAATATTAGGGAGGGGAAGACATTTGGTTCTTTGTTTCCAACTTACCTTCGAGAGTACTGCACTTTGAATCCTTCGACAAATCTGCACAAATTAATTGCACCTCTTGAATTACATGCAGGTTCTACACTAACACTATTTGAAGTAATGTTTTTCTTAATTTAAATCTCGAATTAGGTTGCTTTGATTTACATTTTTTTTAATTGTACATGCATGCCCTCATTTTAAATCGTACAACAACATGCTTGGTAAGTTAAAATAACTTGTGGGTTAGTACCGTAAAAAGTTTTATTTTGATGAATATAAGAACCCTTAAATGTCTAAGTAAATATATTTCTCATATACTTAAATAAATATTTTTTTAGAAAAAAAAAAAATAATAATACTATAAAAAAATACTCTAAAAATATACATATAGTAGAAAATAAAGATCATGAGTCTTTATCTCGAAGAATTTACGATATATTTAATAATTAAAGATTTAAATAATGAGTGTTTTATGCCACATGTTAAGAATAGTTAAGATTCATTTATTGTTTTTAATTAATCACAATATTTCTTTTAGAATTTATTATAAATATATTTTAAAAATTACTATATAAAATAGAACTTATTTAATATGTTTAATAAATATCATTGATTTTTATTTAAATATTTGATTTTTAACCCTATTTTGACATAAATTAAAAATACATAAAGTTTAATAAAAACCACACGTTAGCTTTTCCCATCATTAAAAGAATAAAATTTGAAAATATTAAACTTGTATCAATTTTGTCCTTTACGTTTTAGGAATTCTAAATTAAGTATTTTCACCCATTTTTTATAGTGGGTGAAAATCAAACCCAGGTTGTAATTTATTTTGTAATAAAAAACTTGTTTTTAACATTTTTTTTGGTTTAGGAATTAAGGTCGTAATTGAGAGATCAAAATTATTTAGAGATAGAATTGATACAAATATTTGTTTGGGAGCAAGATTGTTACTGGCCCAATCGTTGGGGGGCTTTTTTTGAGGCTTGCCCTCACTTATTTTCGAGGAAGCCTAGATTGTGGCGAACTCGAATGAACCGACCGAGATGGAACTACAAGTTAAAACCATCAGCAGCTATAGACTATGGTTTAAAAGCGCCGTCACCCCCCGCTTGCTTCTTCCTTCCTTGATTTCTCCTTCCTAATTTCTCTGCCCAAACAAAAAGCACACCAACAAAGACAGCAAGACAGTGCTTTGTTATTTGGAAAAACATGCCACAAGGTTCCCCTTCTTCTTCTTCTTCTTCTTCTTCTGGTTTTTTTATTTTTTGTTTTGCTACTAATAAGACTAGTAATGCAATTTGTTCGCAGAACTTCCGGGGTTTTATTATGATAAAGAGAAGAACAGGTATTTTCCTCTCAAAGGCCCAATTCCGGGTTCCTCTCGCTCTTCTTCTTCTTCAAACAAAGCTAAAAAACCATCTACAAACAATACCCAGGTCAGTATTTCTTGTATTTATTTTAGTGTATGATTTATTGGGTTTCAAGTGCTTTCATTAAAGATGTCAATTCCGTGTCAATTGGTGATGGATGCTTAGTATTGTTAACAATGGCTTTAATCTGTGTCTGAAATAAAGTTTTGAACTTTTTGGTTTTTGTTTAAAGTTGTTCAGGGGTGATTACTTTAAATGATGTAATATGTGTTGCAATGTGTCTAATAGGATGCTCCTACATTAGCTTTCTTTTCATTTTCTAATCTTTTTTGGAAAAGGTAGAACTTGGAACTCCAAGGCTTGCTCCCTCTTCTTGCTTTGCGGAATTAGTATACTGGGCAAAATGCCCATTAGTCATTCGTGATCAAAATTGGTGGTCTTTTAATCCACGAGTATTGTGAGATAAACTAAAATCATTTACTTTATTTATGCTGTTCTCGCTTCTTCTTCCTGTCATAGGTGATCAAAATTGGTTTCGGCATATTTATCACTTTCCATGATTCCTGTTCATAACACTGGCACTTTCCCAAAGTTAGGGGCTTCATTCATCATTTATTTGCTCTTCATGCATGCTTTTTGTATGAGATGCTATTTCTGGTTTTGGAAGAACCTGTCTTTACTTTGTAAATTTGAAATTCTCTATGAAGATAAGAAAGTTTGTGATCTTTCAATTTTAGAGCTTGAATTGTTTCTCAATAATAAAATGGTGTGGTGTACACCCCAGTAATGAAAGTAAAATTGTGTGGCAAATGATAGAATTCTCCATCATTTTATATTGTATGTATTACTTCCAAGCCAATGGTTTCATATACATATAGATTGGAAGGAAAAAAATGATAGTGGTGTGTGTAACTTAACTAATCTTGAGTGTTCCACCTATCATGATGTAAAATTATTTAGGCATTCCAGCAAGTCAAGATATTGCTGTGGCTGTTTTAAATCTGTCTATAAATAATGATCTTTTCCTTTTCCTTAAATTTGTTCTAATGAGAATATTTTATGCTAACTTATAACAAATTAGATATGCATCTTAAGTTACTCAATATATACAAGCAACTGTATGTTTCGCCTTTTCCTGCTCCGTTGATGGGTGTGTTCCCAAATATTGTAACTTATCCTTGGTTGTTTCTTTAACTTCTTTCAATGCTGCAGGAATCCAACTTTTGTAGGAGAACTGGAGTAAGAATATCCCAACTGCTTCAGGGTAGGGAGTTGAATGGTAATGTAATAACTTCCAGCAAAGGGAAGTGTGACTTCGTGGAGGAATTCCTAAAGATACAAGCATCCAAACCAGTGGTATGCTGATAAAATATGGGCTTGTAAATTTGAATGCAATTGTTTTCAGGTTTCTTCTGTTGATTACAGCAGCATGAACAATACACACTTCTGCACTGTTAAAGTAGAACTTTCTTATTATTTTTAAACTACTTATAAAAGCCTCTTAAATGAACAAATTATTAGAACCGTAAATTTGTTGCATAAGTTTTGAAGCTCAAATTGAAGAGCAGGACACTTTGATGTTGGATGAGATTTGAAGAGCAGTGTGTGTCTTTAGATGGATCAGTGAATGTTTTAATCCCTTGAAGAGTGAATGTTCGTGACTTTAGTCAGTGAAGGGTAAAGGCATGCATTGTTTAACTGAGGTGAATTCCATTCATTCTTTCCTTTGTTGTAACCATTGGAAATGTACTAAAAATGACATCTCAAAATTATTAAAATTCAATGTAATCTTGCCATTTATTCCTATCTATTGTGATGACTTTTTTCACTGATTTGAAACAAATCGCTGTCAATTTTTGATATGTCAATTAACATTTCAAGATCTTGCTGGATTTTCAAAAACCTTTATGGATTTCAGAGTGAATTTCTGTGCTATCGCTTTCTCTCATTAGAGATTGCCCAAATTTATTGTTGTTTTATAATTTTATTTATGTTGAAGGTTTGGAAGTACCGGTCAACTGAAAAGATAGCCGATAGTGCCATGGACCAAATACATATTGATATTCACACAGCAGAAGGTCAAACTGAAGCAAATGTTCTAATAACAGGCGGTGTAAATGGCTCTCTGAGGTATAATTGATGCTTGTAATTTGATTTGCTATTTTCCAGCATCCTGCTACTGACATTTGCATGAAGCTCAAAACAGTTTTAGTGCTTGAGGTTACGAAGAAACATTTACATGCTTCCTAGCAGATTAACTTGTAAACTATGATGTTAAGCCCTAGATAGTAGTAGAATTTCGTTAGTTAACCTGGTATATAATAATTAGCATTGTTATGTGGAAGTCTGTGTCTTGTAAGCATGTTGTATAATTGCTTGGTGACATTTTATCTTCAACATAAACCTTCTTGCAAAATTTGCATTTCACTTCAGAGCGAATCAAATAAAGTGTAAAGATTTGAGTACCTCCATAGGAATTCTCCATAGGAATTATCGTGTTTACTATATTTGATAGTATCATTTAACCATTTTCTTGTCTGGAAATATTTTCATAGTTTTCTTGAAGAGTATCTTTTCATGGCGATACTGGAGCTTTGATATGTTTGTGATTATATAGGTGTTTGATTTGCCACAATGTATCTAGGTCTGGACTTTTCTTTCCTAATATTTGGCATTATTAACATATGACTGTTAGGTTCTTAGAGAGGTTTTTTTTTTTAATAAAAAAAAAGAACAAATATGCTCCACCATTAGAGAGTACAGCAGAACTTTCACCAAAATATGCTTCTAGCTTGACTGTGTTAGCACATAACTATTTTTGTGTGCCTTTGTATGTCCTGCAGAAAAGTATCACTCTTTGCCACAGCTTCCTTTGTGCAATCAAAGGATCCTTTCTTTTTTCTCTGCTAAGTTCAGTAGCAATGTTGACTTACTGTTTAGTTTTGAGATAACTATGTGCTTTTGTGATTTGCTTTTCTTATCATTATGCAGTTCTTCCACATCTTTTGTCGTTTTATTGTGACTATAATATTTATTAGTGTACATTACCGGCTATTTCTTTTCAAGTTTTGTGCTCTTGCAGTCTTTTTGAAGTAGGAAAAGTTGGAGAACATAATCATGGGGTAGAATGCATTCCAGATCGTATGTGGCCTGTCATTGAAGAGAAGAGAGCAGAGTGTGGTAAAGACCCTGGGTGTATCTGGAGACCTCCAGGAGCTTCTCTACATATGTCTTCAAATATATCTTGTATAAAAATGTGTGGAAAGCACTCTCCCATCCAGCGGGCATTGTATCCTATTTCAATTATATTTTTTACTTAATTAGTTTGTCCATTGCTTTTAATTTACATGTACATATGGTTTTTTCTTTAGAAATCACTAGTCAATCTACTAGCAATCGAACTTGGTTAGCCCATGTTTTTTTTCGGTATTTGGTCCTGATTGTTCAGGAGATTTGATCTCTTTGTTTGTCTTGGGTGTTGTCAGCCTTATATAATGGATTCTTTTACCAGTCTAAAAGTTGTCATTTCCTGTCCTGGAAATCTCAGTGTTATGAGATACAGAGATCTTGCAGGGTGTGGTGGGCATGCATTGTCTTCTGTTAAATTGTGGTGTTGCTGTTGTGTTTTCTTCTTGATTAGTGGCCTTTATAGCTTACATATTTGGAGTTCACTCTTGGCACATCTTGTTTGCTCCAGCCACTCCCTTTTCACTTCTCATACCTTTTATATGCACAATACAGTTTCATTATGAAAGCAGAGAATTCTATTTTTGCACTTGTAATTCCTTAATGCAAGGAAACAGGATAACTACTCTTGGATCCGAGACATCCGGAGGATCTGTTTATATTCTTAACCTTGTCGAACCAGTAGATTTTGATTCAAGTTCTGCTATAGGTGAAATGATGCACAAAACTGCTGATTTCAATTGCACCATTTGGACTGCAGATTGCAGTTATAACTCGAATCGGGCAGTGATTGGCAAGTATTCATCTTTCTTCTTCTTCTTCTTTTTTTTTTTTTTTTAATTTTAGTGTATCAGTCTTGAAATTAACTTGGATTTGTATTATGTGTACTGCTCTGGATTTGGGATATAGAACTTTGCTAGAAACCTGTATCTTGGAGTTTTGCATGTTATTAGATTTAGTTTGCTTCTTTTGTCTTTTAGATTGATGCTTTGAAAAGATAAATAAAAACTTGCCAGGTCCAGTCTGTCGTTTACCACTTGGATGTTAATTATTTACCACTATACATGTTATTTGAGATGACGTCTGTTTGATGATTTATTTGGTAGGAATTTAATGATAGCTAAAACCCATTGGCATTAATTCTGTGTTATTTTCAGGAATTAACATGTTTGTTTATTTCTGGTTACAGGAACAAATGTAGGAGCTGCCCTGGTCAATTTGGAAACTGGAATGACATCATGGGTGTGTAGAAGCAAAAGTGATGTTTTGTCTCAACAGCTTGATCCATCGGTAACATTCTAATCCTCTTCGGTACCACACATGACACATGCGTTAAGTTTCCTTATGGCCACCGGGACATTATCATCTCACGTGACTGTACTATGATGGTTAAAGACGTGGAAATGGTTTGATAAATTGATAAAAGCTATTTTATCCTGAACCTCACGCTAAAACCAAACCGAACCTATTTGCTCAAATTGCGGGACCTTTATATATGAGGGTTAGCAATTTGACAGACTGAAAATGATGAAAAAGGAAAATGATTCTGTTTCTGAATTTTAGTTTTGCATGCTGAGTGCTCAAACTGCAAGTCGTATAGTAAGTTCGGTGGCTTTCTACCGATAAGTTTAATGTCATTTTAAAGATCATGAGGCACATGGAACATAATCACAAAAAATTGGAGCCACTGGTCATTATTGACCTTTGTCAATCAACTGTCTTACAATTTCTGAAATATATCTGGTTTTTCTTTTGCTGCAGGGGAACGTTGTTTTATGTGGGCTAAGAAATGGAGCAATTTTGACCGTTGATGTTCGTGAAAAACAAGAGAGGGTTTCAGATAGATTTATTAGGCATAGAATACCTTATTCATCACTGGGCAGACAGGGTCCAAGTTCTAGCAAACAATGGTTTGAGGTATTAAAACCTTTAGATATGATAAATTTTGCAGGTACCAAATTCGTTGCCAAGTTGTTCCCAGAGTGAACATTCATCTAAGAAAAATATTATGGAACTTGAGAGGATGGTACCATGTTAACTAAATTGACTTCTACATGTAGGAATCACAAAGAGAAATAAAACTCAAAATAGAATTAGCACCAGGGGATTGGATTAGGTCTTAAGTTCATGTCTGACCAATCAAAACCCCAAATTGAAATGAGAAATTAAAAAAAAAAAACAATAAGAAATTTTCTTTACTTTTCCCTTCAGCAGCATCCAAAAAATTGAAATGAAGTGTTTTTTTCTAAATTCATTCTATATACTTTTCCCAGGTTTTGTTTCTGTTCAAAGAAATGAATGCATAAAGCTGTGCATGCTTTTAACTTGAAATTTCGTGGAATATACTTGATTTTTACAGAAGGGCACTACTACATAGGTGTTCTGCTGAAAGAGAATCCTTTAGAGGACACCGGGATTCCTTAGTGTCCTCACTTTTAAAGTCATTAGAATCTATCCATCTATTGAAGTTGTGCATGGATCATCTATTTCCTAATTATTGCACTTAATTTAATGATTTTTTTTAAAAAAAAGGTTATGAGAAATTATTAGGAAATAGATGAACTTAAAAACCAGAAAACTTTTTATTTTGGTAAAAAAGAACTTGATCAGTAGCAGCAATTCATGGGTTTGATCCCAATTTTACAGTTTGGTCAATAGCACCAATTCATGGGTTTGATCCTGATTTTACAGTGCCATTTTTTTAAACTTCTACAGTGTTCAATAAAACCTAAATCATAAAGATCAAATATCATGTAAAATTTTACCTGCTGTAACTTTTTTCACATTGTATACCTCCTACAGCAAAGCAAAGGGTAACTTCACAGCTGGTTATGTTGTTTTGTATTTTTATTGTTCATTGAGGAACCAGTTTGTGAAAACTTGGGTGATTGTAGTAGTTTTGTTTTGTGTTGTATTTGAGCTTGGTAATTTCAGATTTTTTTTCTTTCTTTTTTAGCTCTTTTCCTTTCCTGCTGTGATTTTTTTTACACAATATCTCTTACTCATTAGTGATGAATTAAGCATGGAACTGTTATATCTCTACTCATTTTTTTTACTTTGTATCTCTTACTCATTTGGAAGTGCTCATTTCGGTAAAGTTATGGTAACTAACCTGGATGTGGTGTTTTGCAGGTCAAAGGAAACATATACCCTTCTCGTACTATTTTGATGCCTTCATCTGTATGCAGGTTAGTAGACTTCTAAAACTTGTAATTCCTGGTTTCTAGTTTTAATATTTTCTCTCAATTTATGTAACTTCTGCCTTCTTTTGAATCTCTAGTTTGGTATCGCTTCAGTCTTACGACCAGTACTTCTTGGCTAGCTCTATGGATGGATTGGTTAGTATTGACTCTTAGTTTGCCATTCTTTTGACTCTTTTTTGGATGTCCTCTTACTAATGTGCTCCTGAATAGTTTTAATAACATATCAAAGCATCTTTTTTTTCTAACTTAATATGTATAAGGAGATGACAAGGTGCAGAATTTTCTCCTTTCAATAAGTAGTTCACTAAGTGATTGGATCATGGCCCGACAAGAGCATTTAATTTACCTTTTGTATTATCATAAAATATTTTTGATAGTTTAACTAAACCCCTCCCCCACCCTCTGCACCTAGGTGGACTGATTGCTGGAAAGTCCATTTCAATTTCGAGGGAGGTTGAGATATACATGTGGATAAGCAACAATAAGAATTTAGTGCATGAGTTGTCTGAAATATCAAGGTATATGAAACAATGTCTGAAAGCCTTGCAAAAGCATCATGACCAACCTGCAGTGAATTTGAGATAATTGGTCTATATTTTGTTCCACCTAGGTGGGCCAAAAGCAGCCCACATCTCTCTCTCTCAGTTTATTCTATAAATCTCCCATTTCCATCTCTTTGGCTTATGTGTGCTTTTCTGTTTGGGTGCATTCGGTTCAAGTTTAGACAAGTAAAGGCGAACTGTTCCATGAGTAGCTATAAAGAGTGGAAAAGTTAGTTTCCTTGTGTTAGCCAATTAAGGGCATTTGTTAGTGTTAAGAATGAAGGATTAAAACTTGCTAATGTTCAGGGTGAGATTTTTTTTACAGTCCCTTTCGAGGCAAAAGGTCGATGAAGAAAGGGAAAAAAAAAGAACCTTATGTTTCTTCCCAACTCATGCATGTTGCATCAATCTCATTTGCCACACGAAACAACTCTATATTGAGATAGTATCATCAAAATGCCTGAGTGCCTTTTATCACACTTCAATTACAAATATGAAAACTATCAGTGGCAGTGGTACTGGTTGTTATAATGGGCTGGCTGTGGAAGTGTAGGGAGGCTAAGGTGGAGGCTATGGTGTTTGCTGCAGAGTTGTTGCCAACATTGTTGTTGTTATTGTAGCTTAGATCAACATCAGCATTGTTATATGTGATTGTAAAAGTTGCTACTCTAATATGTCATTGTTGTTGTTGACGTGGGCACCAGCTGAAATGTAGCTAGGCACATTACCATTGTTGGGGGTGTCATAAAGGAGGTTTTAATGATGTGGTTTGACCATGGAAGATGGCTATGGTGATGGTGGTTTGGCCATGGTGGGTGATGGTGTTGTATATGTATATGTATGTAGGTGTTTGGTTTGTGTTCAAAGTCATTTTGATCTTCTGTAACCTGTTTGTGTTTGGAGTGTTGAAGGAAGGTTTTAATGATGGTTTGGCCATGGTGGGTGATGGGGGTAATGGTTGTTTGGCTATGGTGTGTGTTGGCCGGGGCAGTGATGGTAGTATTCTCTCTTATTTTTTATTAAAAAATTATTTTGATGTTTCATTGCTTGTTTCAATTTTTTTAAAATTTTGTTTTAATTAAATTTAATTTTCACTATCATTCAAAATTCTTCAAAATTAATAAAATATTAATATTTATGAGAAATGCATGTCAACCAAGGTTAAAAGGAAATGTGCAGTGTCAAGAGCATAGTTACTGTTCACATTCGATGGAGGGCTGACATGAATCAAGTTTTTTTTACGTAGAAGGACTCAATTGCTATTTTTGAGGTAGGGGGTCAATATTTTGTTGTAGGACTAATAGGGTTGTAAACCTATTGTTTCTCTGAAAAAGGAAAGCTCTATCATCACACATAAAAGGGCCTCATGTCTCAGCATGTTTTCGCCCCCCTTCCTGTTAGTTATTTTATTTACCATGCCTGCTTTTTTTTTCCCGTAATTGCTAATAAATCTCATTGCTGTTTCAGTTTCTAGCTTCAATATCGCCCAGTTTTTTAGTCCACGAATTTCTTTTACATTTTTAAAATAGTGACTAAGAGTAAAGGAACTTCA
>Ga0307515_10013553_pt1 | contig 15219 bp, 11 predicted proteins | sample 17_EM_MG_FD_194513 | JGI IMG/M metagenome (GOLD analysis project Ga0307515, IMG submission 194513) | Populus trichocarpa ectomycorrhiza microbial communities from riparian zone in the Pacific Northwest, United States - 17_EM | ecosystem: Host-associated > Plants > Roots > Unclassified | place... | reverse complement strand
TATGCGAAGATATGTCGGCAAACTCGGTGAACCGGAAGGTGGCGAGGCTTTCGAGCAGGTAGAATGGCGTGACAAAGTCGTTCTGAACGCTGGGATCGATACGACCGGAAAGCGGGAAGATCGGAAAGAACACGCCGAAGACGAGGACCAGCGCCAGCGCCCAAACGAAGTCAGGCACGGCGAGCACGGTTCCGTTGATGGTATCCACGACGGGTTCGAGGAAGGTGCGACGAACGAGCGTGCCCGTTATGGCGACCGCGCTGCCCACGACGATTGCGAAGACGAGCGCCGCCGCCGCGAGTTCAAGCGTGGCCGGCAGGCGCTCGCCAAGCAGTTCCAGTACGCTGCGCCTGAGCGAGATGGATGTTCCGAAATCGCCCGCGAGGATCGCCTTCAGCCAAATCCAGAACTGCGACAGGACCGAGCCGTCGAGGCCATAATGCGCGCGCATCTGGGCGATCTGCTCGGGTGTCGAGCCGGGCGAAATCATCATCGCGATCGGATCACCGGGCACAACGCGCAAGAGCACGAAAACCACGATCCCGACACCGAGCAAGGTGATTGCTGCAAGGCTAAGGCGACTGAGAATAGAGAGTGCAAGAGCGGGCATTAGGGGGTGCCTTACGCGGCAGGAGCTTGAAAGCTATCCGAGCGCGTCCAACCGGGCAAGCCAGCGAAAAATAAAGGGAGGACCGGGTCTTGGAGACCCGGTCCGGAGAACATCACGCCTTGGAGACGAGCGTGGGCTGGAGCGCACCCGACACGTTCGGCGTCACCTTGAGCGCGGACTTGTAGACGACCGGCTGCGCATATTGCAGCAGCGGGATCACGTAACCCTGCTCGGCGATATGCTTGCTGACGGCCTTCCAGCCGGCGATGCGCTTGGCTTCGTCCTTTTCGCCCCAGAGCGGGCCGATCATGCCGTCGAGGTCATCCGTGTTCCACACCGAGTGCGGCGACGGGCCGAACATGGCAAAACCGGTTGACGTCGTGGGATCGCCGATCGCGTTGCCCCAGTTATAGAAGGCGGCGGGCGCGAGCTGATCGGCGGCGCGAAGCTCGTAATGCTTGGCGATTTCGTAGACCTCGATCTCGGCCTCGATACCCACCTTGCGCCACATGCCGACAATCGCCTGGACCATTTCGTAGTCCTTGGGTTTCAGGCCGCGCGTCGACTGGATCTTGAACTTGACCGGCTTGTCGGTCGAGTAACCGGAGTCGGCGAGCAGTTTCTTCGCCAGTTCCGGATCGTATGGCACCTTGATCGAAGCGTCGTAGGCCGAATATTCCGGCGCTTCGAGCGTATCGAGCGGCACGCCGTAGCCACGCAGCAGGCGCTCGACGATCGCCTTCTTGTCGATGGCGTGATGTGCGGCCAGGCGAACGTTCTTGTCGTTCATCACATCGATATTGTTGAGGAAGATCATGCCGATATCGGAGATCGGGGTCGCAACGCCGGCGAGCCCTTCCTTGTCCTTGAGGCGGTCGAAATCCTCATAGGAGATTTCCAGCGTAATATCCGACGAGCCGGATTCGATTTCGGCGACGCGGCTGGTGCCATCGGGCACGAACTTGAAGATCACGGTCTCGAAGGCTGGCTTGCCGCCCCAATAGTTCGGATTGGCCTTGAGACGCAGGAAGGCGTTGCCTTCATAGGCGTCGAACATGTAGGGGCCAGTGCCGACCGGCTTCTTCTCGAAGCCTTCCGCGCCGACCTTCTCGTAATATGCCTTGGGCAGGATATAGCCGGTGAGGAACGCCATCCACATGAAGAATGTGGGCTCGAAGCGAACCACGTCGCCGGTGATTTTGTTGCCTTCGATCTTGTAATTGCCGGCGGTGGACCAGATGAACTGGATCGGGTTGCCGGTCTTTTCGTTGGCGGCGCGCTCCAGCGCCCAGACGACATCCTCCGGCGTGAAGGGCGAGCCGTCATGCCAGGTCACGCCCTCGCGGACATCCATCCAGACCTTGGTCTTGTCGTCGTTCCAGCCCCAGGCGGTCAGAAGTCCCGGCTGGAACTTGAGATCGGGCGCCTGGCCGACATATTGATCGAAGATCGAACGATAGATGGCCTGGATCGTCGGGTTGACGGCGGAAGGGCCGACCGTCGGGTCGAATGAAGGCAGGTTGACGTTGAAGGCGATTGTCAGTGTGCCGGGCTCCGCGGCCTGTACCGGCATGCGGCCGGCAAGAACGCTTGTCAGGAAGGCAGCGGCACCCAGACCCAGCGTCTGGCGGCGTGTAATATCAATCATGTCTGAACTCCGTCGTTCCCCTGTACGTCGGCATCCGCAATGTGTTGCTTGTGCCGTCGATTTTTGTTGATCGGAATGTTTTAATCTTAAAATAAGCGCTCGGAATTTTGCAAGCGGATTCTTTCGCTTGTTTCGATGATTCGAACACAAACTATATGCCTGTGCATATTAATGTCGCGACGATATATCCGGACCGCTACCCTTCTCTCGGTAAAGCACACGACACTATTTGCCGTTTGACAATCGCGCCGATGAAGAAATATGATTTTGCATGTTTCAGGAGCGGCGCCTTGAAATGAGAACAGAGGGAACCGGCAATGGCTGAGAGATCATTTGCGAGAGAGGTCGAGGACCTCAAGCTGGGCGAAGGCGAAATCTTCCGCGGCGAAGGCATTCTCGCCATCACCAAGGCGCTTCTGCAATCGGGCGTCTCCTATGTCGGCGGCTATCAGGGCTCGCCCATCTCGCATCTAATGGACGTGCTGGCCGATGCCAAGGACGTGATGGAAGACCTCGGCGTTCACTTCGAAACGTCCGCTTCGGAAGCTGCCGCGGCGGCGATGTTGTCGGCGTCCGTGATGTATCCGGTGCGCGGCGCGGTCACCTGGAAATCGACGGCCGGCACCAATGTCGCCTCGGATGCGCTCTCGAACCTCTCCTCTGGCGGCGTCACCGGCGGTGCGATGATCATCATCGGCGAGGATTACGGCGAGGGTTCCTCGATCATGCAGGAGCGCAGCCACGCCTTTGCGATGAAATCGCAGCTCTGGCTGCTGACGCCGCGCCCCAACCTGCCGTCGATCGTCGATATCGTCGAGCAGGGCTTCCAGCTCTCGGAAGCATCGAACACCCCTGTCATGCTGCAGGTCGGCATCCGCAGTTGTCACGTCCACGGCCAGTTCGTCGCCAAGGACAACAAGCGGCCGGTCTTCACGCTTCGGCAGGCGCTCGAAAACCCGGTACGCGATGTCAACCGCATCGTGCTGCCTCCGGCGTCCTTCATGCACGAGAAGGAGAAGCTCGAAAAGCGCTGGCCGGCGGCCGTCAATTTCATCCGCGAGCGCAAGCTCAACGAATATTTCGGTCCTTCGGAAGGTGCGGTCGGCATCATCCTCCAGGGCGGACTCTACAATGGCGTGATGCGGGCGCTGCAGCAACTCGGCCTCGCCGATGTCTATGGCGAGTCCTCGGTGCCGCTCTATGTGATGAATGTGTCCTATCCCCTGATCGACCAGGAGATCGCGGATTTCTGCATCGGCAAGCAAGCCGTGCTGATGGTCGAGGAAGGTGCACCGGAATATATCGAGCAGTCGCTCAACACACTGCTGCGCCGTCGTGATATCCAGACCAAGCTCTCCGGCAAGGACGTCCTGCCGATGGGCGGCGAATATACCGCGCCGGTGCTGGTCAAGGGCATCCAGAGCTTCCTTGAAACCCATCAGCGCATCCTGCTCGGCAACCAGCCGCCGATCCCGGACCCCTCCCATGTCTTGAGCGACCCCAAGATCAGGGCGCTCGCTGAAGTCGTGCCGCCGCGTCCTCCGGGCTTCTGCATCGGCTGTCCCGAGCGGCCGATCTTCGCGGCAATGAAACTCGTGGAGAACGAACTCGGCCAGCACCACGTGTCGGGCGATATCGGCTGTCACCTGTTCTCGATCCTACCACCCTTCAATATAGGCTCGACCACGATGGGCTACGGACTGTCGCCGGCCGCCGCTTCGGCCTTCAACGTCAAATCAGACAAGCGGGTGATCTCGGTTATGGGCGATGGCGGCTTCTGGCACAACGGGCTGGCGACGTCGATCGGCAACGCGGTGTTCAACAAGCAGGATGGCGTCATCCTCGTCGTCGATAATTTCTATTCGGCGGCGACCGGCGGCCAGGACATCCTCTCGTCCCGCGCCGACAATCCACGCCGCAAGACCAACAATTCGATTGTCAACGCAGTCAAGGGTGTCGGCGCCACTTGGGTGCGCCAGGTCGACCACACTTATGACGTCACCAAGATGCGTGATGTGTTGCGCGAGGCGCTGACCACCAAGGAAGAAGGCCCGAAGATCATCGTCGCCTCGTCCGAATGCATGCTCAACAAGCAGCGGCGCGTGAAGCCATTGTTTGCCAAGGCGGTGAAGGAGGGCAAGCGCATGGTCAAGGAACGCTTCGGTGTGGATGAGGATGTTTGCACCGGCGACCATGCCTGTATCCGTCTCTCAGGCTGCCCTTCGCTTTCGGTGAAGCATACCGATGATCCGCTCAAGGACGATCCCGTCGCGGCGATCGACAACAATTGCGTCGGCTGCGGCAATTGCGGCGAGGTCTCTGAAGCCGCCGTGCTCTGTCCGTCCTTCTATCGCGCCGACATCATCCACAATCCGACCGGCTGGGATCGCTTTGTCGCCCGCATCCGTGGTGCTGTGATCGGCTGGCTGCAGACCCGCCGCCAGTCGCGCCGCGTGTTGTTTGCGGAATGAGGATCGCGCCATGAACGAACACGTCGCAATCGATCCGACCGCACCCATTCGCCAGTCGACCGACAAGCCGCTCGCCCTCGCTGTAGTCGCCATGGGTGGCCAAGGCGGCGGCGTGCTGGCCGACTGGATCGTCAGCCTGGCGGAAGCACAGGGCTGGATGGCGCAGACGACGTCGGTCCCGGGCGTTGCCCAGCGCACCGGCGCCACCATCTATTACATCGAGATGCTGCCGGAGAAGGATGGCCACGCGCCGATCTTCTCGCTGATGCCGACACCTGGTGATGTCGATGTCGTCATGGCGGCGGAACTGATGGAGGCCGGTCGCTCGGTTCTGCGCGGCCTGGTGACACCCGACAAGACGACTTTGATCGCCTCGACTCACCGCTCCTTCGCGGTCGCCGAGAAACAGACGCCTGGAGACGGCATCGGCAATCCCGAGGTCGTGGTCGATGCAACGGATTTCGCCGCCAGACGCACCATCGCCTTCGATATGGAAGCACTTGCGGTCAAGAATGGCAGCGTCATCTCGGCCTCGATGTTCGGCGCGCTGGCTGGTTCGGGCGCACTTCCTTTCCCGCGGGAGGCCTTCGAGGCGACGGTCCGCGCCGGCGGCAAGGGCATCGAACCCTCGATCAAGGCATTCGGTGCGGCCTTCGAGCGTGCACGGAACAATCCGCGCGATCCGGTCTCGGCAAAGCCCGTGAAGCGGCTCGATCCGCTGCCATCGTCCGCCGGCCATCCCGCACTTGACCAGTTGCTGGGCCTCATCCGCACCGAGTTCCCGGCGGAAGCCCATGCCATGCTCTACGCCGGCGCTAAGAAGCTCACCGATTTCCAGGATCCGGCCTATGCCGGCGAGTATCTGGATCGCGTTGCAGAACTCCTTGCGGTTGACAGATCCAATGGCGGCGCGGCCAAGGACTTCGCGTTCACGTTGCAGGCCGCCAAATACGTCGCCGTGGCCATGGCCTATGACGACGTGATCCGCGTCGCCGATCTCAAGGTGCGGGAGTCGCGCTTCGAGCGCGTCCGCAAGGAAGTCGGCGCCAAGGACGATCAGGTCGTCTACATGACCGAATACATGCATCCGCGCATGGAGGAGGTCTGCGGCACGCTGCCAAAGCGGCTCGGTCTCTGGATCGAGAACCGTCCGAAGCTCTTTGCTTTTCTGGATCGGCGGGTCAACAAGGGCCGGCGTGTCAGGACGGCGACGCTCTTCTGGTTCATGGGACTCTACATGGTCTCGGCCATGCGCAGCCGTCGGCGCGGCACGCTACGGCACAGCCGCGAGATGGCGCATATGGAAGCCTGGCTGAAGACCGCGACCGAACTGCTGCCAAAGAATTACGATCTCGCCGCCGAAGTGCTAGCGGCCCGCCGCTTGGTCAAGGGCTACTCGGATACCCATTCGCGCGGCCTGTCGAAATTCGACCGAGTGCTCTCGGCGCTGCCTCTGCTCCGCGACCGCGAGGACGGCGCCGACTGGCTGCGACGGCTGAAGCAGGCGGCCTTGTTGGATGAGGGCGGGATCGCTCTCGATGGCGCGCTGAAGACGGTGGCGACGCTGTAGATGCAAGATTGAATTCCGTATTTCCGTGGGATACGATGCATCCCATCGAAATACGGAGGATTTGCCATGTCATCCAGTGAACGGACCCAAGTGTCCATGCGCGTGCCAAACGAAATCTTAGCGGACTTTGATCGCATCGCCACTGCTCTGGAGCGCGATCGGAGTTGGGTCATGCTGCGCGCGTTCAAGGTCTTTCTTGAGGGCGAAGGTTCCGTCATCCTCGACGAAGCCGAAGGGTTGGCCCAATTGGACCGAGGCGAGTCCTTTGACCTGGACGACGTGCTCGCCGAGGCGGAAGCCCTCATTGCCGCTCATGATATCAAGACCGCACGACAGGCCGGTTGATGGCTCGGAGAGCAGTCAAGCTTTCTGCCAAAGCGCGCCGCTGGCTCCTTCATCGAGTCGCCGAATTGAACGACCTGAACCCTTCGGCTGCGATAAAACTCAAGGAGCGATTTCGGCAATTTCGCGAGAATCTCGCTGAATTTTCTGGCATGGGTGTGACGGGTGACATCCCCGGAACGCGCAGGGTCGTCATGGCGCCTTATGTTATGACGATCAGAGTGAATGCGACGACGATCGAAATCATGGCAATCCGGCATGGAAAACAAAAGGATACACGGTCATCTGACGACGCCAAATCCTAAATCTCATGCAGCCGGATGTTCTGCAGCACCCGGTGCAGCACCGCCACGAAGGTCTTGTATTCCTCCTCCTCGATGCCCTGGAACATCTTGAGGAAGTCGTCATACATGGTCGGCCAGATCTTTTCGAAGGCGGCGCGGCCGTCCTCGGTGATCGTCACGTCGCGCACCCGCATGTCGTCGGGCCGCGGTTGGCGGCGGATGAAGCCCTGATCCTCGAGAGAATCGAGCGTGCGGCTCATCGTCGATTGCTCGGTCACAGCGAAGACGGAGAGTTCGTTGATCGTCACCGACGGCGTGATCGAGAGGATGGCCAGCGCCCGCATCTTGGCGGTCGTCATGTCGAGCGCCTTGAGGTCGTCGGCGAGATTGGCGTTCCAGCGCGAGATCACCCGGTTCATCAGATATGGCGCGAAGTTGTTGAGCCCGATCTCGCCCATGGTAGGACGCTTGGCTTCGGGACCATCGAGTGGCCGGAGCACCGTGCCGGAGAATCTTTCGATCATGCCAATGCTCTATTTCAGCGATGAGGCGAGCAGGAAGCCCGAGCCGCCGCCGAGGCCGGGGCCGGGATGCGTCGAGGCGCCGATGTGGTAGAGGCCCGGCACATGCGTGCGGTGGTTCACCGACGATTTGAACGGACGCCAGACGAAGAACTGGTCGACGCCGCAGAAGCCGCCATAGGGATCGCCACCGACGAGGTTCATGTTCATCTTTTCGAGGTCGGCCGGCGAATACGCCTTGCGGGCTATGACATTCTCCGACCAGCCATCGATATGTCGTTCAAGGATGCGCTCGACCCGGTCGGCGTACTGCTCCCGGAGTTCTTCCGTCCATTGGCCATCCCCAGGGATCGGCAGGTGGGCGGCCGCATCGCCTTTGATATAACGCGGCGCTTCGGGAAGCTGCAACCAGAGGATCGCCTTGCCATCCGGCGCGCGGCTTGGATCGAAGGCCGTGGGTTGGCCAACGCAGATGGTGGGGACGTCGGGCAGCAGCCCGCGCTCGCATTCGTTGGCAGCGCGCGAGACACCATCGAGGCCGGGCGTGAGATGCAGCAGCGCGACCTTCGACAGTTCCTCGCCGGCTTTCCAGCGCGGCGGCGACTTCAGGGCGTAGTGGATCTGCATGTTGCCCTTGCCGTAGCGGTAGCTGCGCAGGCCTTCCTTCACGTCATCCGGCGCAGGCTTGCTCGATGTCTTGAGCAGCCGGTCGTAAAGCTGGGTGGGCGTCACGGAAGCGATCACGCCTTGGCTCGCCTGCAACATTTCACCGCCTGCGAGGCGAACGCCGGTGGCCTTGCCGCCCACGCCCTCGAGAATGGCCTCGACATCCGCACCGGTGCGGATCGTGCCGCCGTTATCTGTGATCAGTCTTTCGAAGGCCTTGATCAGGTTCTCCGCGCCGCCCTTCACGACGGGGCAGCCAGCCATTTCGATGGCAAACCCAATCACCTTCAGCATTTCGCCGGAATAGGCGCTCTCGGGGCCAAGCCCGCAATGCAGCACCCAGGGTGCGAAGAGCGCCTGCATCACATCGGACTTGTAGGTGGTTTCGAGATGGGCGCGGCCGCTGACCAGCGCATCGCCGAACCAGGCGGCGAGACCGCGCGGCCCGCGCTTCCAGGCTTCCTGGAGGACCGTCTTGAAGATGCTGCCGGACCAGAGCGCGCCACCAAGCAGCGAAAACAGGAAAGGCGCGTCGCCGCCGAGCTTGTCCATCTCACGCGCAAAGGCCTGGCCGTCGCCCACTGCCAACGCTTCGAAGGCCGCGATGTTCTTCTGCCGGTCCTTCGACAGGATCGCATGCCGGCCATCGGGCATCAGCACGCCGGTCGGCAGGTCGGCGTGAGCGAATTCGAGGCCTCGGGCTTCGAGGTCCTTGCCGAGCACGCCATAGGCCGGCGACGTCAGGAACAGCACCATGGTCGTGGCCATGATGTCGTGTTTGAAGCCCGGCTCGGTGATCTCCTCGGTGCGCAGGCAACCGCCGAGGCGATCGTTGCGTTCGAGGACGAGGACCTTCTTGCCCTTCCTGCCGAGCAGGGCAGCGGCGACCAACGCGTTGATGCCGCTGCCGACGACGATATAGTCAAAGCTGCTCATGGCGCCTCATCCCTAGGGATATGAAAAAGCCGGCGGGGACGTGCCACGCCGGTGGCATGCTTTACTTGGAAACCAGCGCCAGCGCGCGGATCGGCGAACCGGTGCCCTTGACGAACTTGAGCGGCGCGGCAATCAGGATCGCCCCCTTGGCGGGCAGCTGGTCGAGATGGCAGAGGCTGGCGAGGCCATAGCGGCCGGCTTTGTGCATCAGGTTATGCGCCGGGAAGGGCGGGTTCATGCCGCCGGCCGAACCGGCATCGGTGCCAATTGTTTCCTGGCCCCAGCCCATGATCTTCTTCGACACGAGATATTCGATCGCTTCCGCTGTCGGGCCCGGCGAATGCGGGCCGTTTTCGTCGGCATTGAGGAAGGTCTCCGTGGAGCCGTTGCGCTTGTACCAATCGGTGCGCATCACCACCCAGCTGTTCTCCTCGATCGCGCCGTGCTCGGCCTCCCATTCCTTGATGCTTTCGACGGTGAGCAGGTAATCCGGATTGGTCGCCGACTCCCTGGAGCGGTCGATGACGTTCACCGGACCGACGAAAGCCTGCGGCGGGATCGTATCCGTGGTATTGTCGGGCAGGTCCTTGCCCGTGATCCAATGGCAGGGGGCGTCGAAATGGGTGCCGGTGTGCTCGCCGAGTTCCAGCCAGTTCCAGGCCCAGAACGGGCCGTTGGCGTCATATTGCGAAATCTCGTGCACCTTGACGCTTGGTGTGTTCTTGCCGAACTGCGGCGGCAGGTAGAGCACGGGTGTATCCGGCCCGAGCGGTGCGGTCAGGTCCACCACCTTGATCGACCCAGAAAGAAGCGCTTTGGCGACATCGGCGAGAATGTTGGCTGACATGGTGTGTTCCCTTGTTTTCCGGGTCTACGCACGGCCGATCCTCCGTGCCGCAGTTGCTCCCTGCCGGCAACGCTAAGACAGCAAATATGAAAATGCAAGTATCGTGTTTGAGGCACAAACGGGCGCGTTGCCTGACGCGACATCGCTACATCTCGCTGAATTATATGGATAAAATGCGAACCAACTCGCCTTGCAATAAACCTTTATGTTTCAAATATTTCGCTTGCGGCGGCTTTTGCAAAATGTTTGCATATGAAACCAATGAAAGATGAACAGCTAAGGGGGACATGCCGATGAATTACGATGCCGTTGTCATCGGTGCCGGCCATAACGGACTTGCCGCGGCGATCGAGCTCGCTTCGCGGGGCTGGTCGGTCGCTGTCGTCGAGGCGAATGCCGAGCCGGGCGGAGCCGTCAAGACGCGAGAGGTGACGCAGCCCGGCTTCCGGCACGACCTCTGCGCCATGAACCTCTCGATGTTCGCAGGCTCCGCTTTCTTCAACAAGAGCAAGGACGATCTCTTCGCGCATGGTCTGGCCTTCGTGCCGGCCGCGGATTGCTTCGCGAGCGTGTTCCGCGACGACACCTGGCTCGGCGTCAGCACCGATCTGGAAAAGACTGCCGGCCGCATCGCCGCCTTCTCCGAGAAGGACGCCGCGGCATGGCGGGCGATGCTTGCGGAGTTCGGTGCCGACGCCCCACATATTTTCGGATTGCTCGGCTCGCCCATGCCGTCCTTCGCTGCCGCCAAGGTCGCCTGGAATGCGTGGCGATCGCGCGGCACGCGTTGGCTCTATGATACGCTGAGGCTTCTCCTGTCCTCGCCGCGCGACTTCCTGGATGCCCGTTTCGAGCATGACAAGGTCAAGACGATGATGGCCGCCTGGGGGCTGCATCTCGATTTCGCACCCGATGTCGCCGGTGGAGCGCTCTTCCCCTATCTCGAATCCATGGCCAACCAGGCTTTCGGCATGGTGATCGGACAGGGCGGCGCCGACACGATCATCCGGGCGATGACGTCGCTCTTGAAATCAAAGGGCGGCGAACTCATTCTCGGCAACGCCGTCGAGCGGATTGAAACGAGTGGCGGCAGGGCGACGGGAGTACGGCTCGCCGACGGCAGGGTGCTGACGGCGCGCAAGGCGGTGATCGCCAATGCCCATCCGCAACTGGTCTTCGGCAAGTTGCTGCCGCAGGATGCCGCCCGCGCCGAATTCGACGCGCGCATCGCGAAGTTCCGGCCCGGCCCGGGAACGATGATGATCCATCTTGCCCTCGACGGATTGCCGGATTGGAGGGCTGGCGAGGAACTCAAGACGTTCGCTTATGTCCATGTGGCACCCGATCTGGAAATGATGAGCCGGGTCTATGCCGAAGCGCTCGGCGGCCTGCTGCCGGTCGAGCCGGCGCTGGTCGTCGGCCAACCGACCGCGCTCGATCCGAGCCGCGCGCCAGAGGGGAAGCACGTTCTCTGGGTCCAGGTCCGCGTCCTGCCGGCAACCATTCGCGGCGATGCCAAGGGCGAGATAGCAGGCACGGATTGGGATCAGGTCAAGGAAGCCTATGCGGACCGCGTGCTCGGCGTTCTCGAAGGCTATGCGCCGGGCATTGGCGGGAAAATTCTCGGCCGCTCGGTATTCTCGCCGGTCGACCTCAAACGCGAGAATCCCAATCTCATCGGCGGCGACAACCTGTCCGGCTCGCACCATCTCGACCAGAATTTTATCTTCCGTCCGGTCGCCGGTTACTCCCGCTACAAGACGCCGATCCCATCACTTTACATGTGCGGCGCATCGACCTGGCCGGGGGCTGGCACCGGCGCCGGTTCCGGCTTCATGCTGGCGAAGATGTTGGCGGGAAATTGAGGGCTCTATGCAAAGATTGAAACAAGCGGCGTTTCACGGCATTACTTCAAGCTCAAACGAATCTCGGGATAGGGCCAAGGTGCAGCAGAGTGGCGGTTGATGTGGACATAGCTGTTCATGATACGATGGATGGCAAGAAGCAGGAGCTGAGAGTCTGGCTCCGTATGCTTTCGACGACAAAGCTCATCTCGCAGGAGATTCGCCGGCGGCTGCGTGCGGAATTCGGCGCCACCCTGCCGCAATTCGATCTTCTCGCCCAGCTCTACCGGGAGCCCGAAGGCTTGCGTCTGGGAGAAATCTCCAAACGCACGATGGTGACGAACGGCAACATCACCGGCCTTGTCGAACGTCTTGAAGGCGACGGGCTTCTGGTACGCGAAACGCCGGGCGACGACCGACGTGTCACTGTGGCCCGTTTGACGGAGGCCGGACGGCTCGCCTTCGCGGAAATGGCGAGGGTTCACGAGTCGTGGTTGCGTGAGATGATGACAGACGTCGATCAGGGCACGTTCTCGTCGCTCACGCACAGTATCGACCAGATTCAACGATCTGTCAGGAATCACCTTTCAGACCCTGAATGATGTGACGGCGATCATTGGCGTGCCAACGTCGCGAAGGATCATATTCAATGAAGACGCGGCGAGGTCTCGCCGCGTCTTCAATCCTCACCGCTTGGCGGCGTCCGGTTGCTCCGCCGGAAGCGAAATCAGCCGCGAGGTTGCAGCAGCGCCAGCGCGACTGTCGAAATAGCCATGATGGCGGTGAGGATCAAAGGCCCCGTCGCACCATAGTTGTCCACGACATAGCCGCCGAAGACCGCGCCGGCGGTGATGGCAACCTGGAAAGAGACGACCATCAGGCTGCCCGCGGCCTCCAGCGCGTCCGATGCGCTGCGGGACAGATTGGTGGGCAGCACCACAGGCGCCATGCCGAAGGCGAAGCCCCAAAGCGTAACGAAGCCGAAGGCAACGCCGATGTGAGTGCCCCAAAGCACCAAGGCGAGTGCCGCAAACGCCATCAACCCGGCGGTGACGGCGAGAGCCGTATGGATGTTGGCATCGGCCATTCGGCCGCCGGCAATATTGCCCATCACGGCGGCGGCGCCGAACCCGAACAGGATCAGGGCAATCGGGCCGGTTGTAAGAAGCGTCACTTGCTCGAGGAAGGGGCGAACATAGACCGAGCCCGAGAAATGCCCTGTCATCAGCAAGAGAATAGCCAGCATTCCCAACTGAACACCGCGCCGACGTGTGAGCCGAAAGACATCCGCAAGGCTGTTGCCTGTCTTCGCAGGCAGCGTCGGCAGGCTCAGCAATTGCAGAAGCATGGCAAGCGCGGCAAGACCGGCTGTCATGGCCATCGCGCTGCGCCAGCCCAGCCAGTCGCTGATCAGTGCGCCCATCGAGGGGGCAGCAATGGTGGCAAGCGAGACGCCAAGGGTGACGATCGCCATGCCCCGGCCCGTTGCATTGGCGCCAACCAGCCTCGCCACGACGGCGACTGAAAGCGCCCAGAAGGCGCTCAGCGCAATGCCCAACCCGGCTCGGCCTAGCAACAATAGCCAAAAATCGGTCGCCAAGGCCGCAAGAATATTGGAACCGATCGCCAGTGCACTGAGACCGACGAGCACCGTCTTGCGATTCAATCTGCCGATGAGAACATTGCTGAACAGGGCGGCCACGGCACCGACGGAAGCCGTGGCGGTGACGACCTGTCCAGCTGTTCCCTCGCTGATGACGAGATCGCGCGCCATTGGAGTGAGCAACCCTGCCGGCAGGAACTCAGCTGATACGAGCGCAAAGCTGGTAGCCGCCATCGAGACGACCGCAAACCAGGTCCTCGCGCTCCACGCGGCTGGCTCGGCGCCATCAAGATCTATCGCTGCGCCGTCAAGCTGTGATGTCGTGTCCGTCATTGAACTATCTCCTTGGTTGGGAGACTTCATAGATGAATTTTGCAGGATGATATGTATCTTAAAATCCGAAATCCATGTCCGTTCGTCCGGGAATTGTGCGACGCACAACGCCCGGTGAGATGCTCGTGATGCGCTTGAACGCGCGCGCGAACGATGCCTCGGATTCATAGCCCAAACGGGACGCAACATCGGCGACGGACATGCCGCTTTGCCCCAACAATTCGCGGGCAAGCTGCATGCGCAGACGGGCGAGATAGTGCGCCGCTCCTTCCCCTAAAACAGCGCTGAAGCGCTCGGCGAAGATCGAGCGCGATTGGCCTGCCACGCTGGCAAGGCTCTCGAGGGTCCAGTTGTGGCCGGGGTCCCGGTGCATGACTGCCAGAACGCGGCCAATGTGAGGGTCGCGGATGGCGGCGAGCCAACCGGTCGTCGAGGCTCCGCTGCAATTGACCCAGCAGCGGATGAGCCGCGCTGCGAGCAAATCCGCCATACGCGACAGGACGGTCGCGCTGCCCATCTGGGGCTGTGTAGCCTCCGCCGTCATGGCCGCCAGCAAGGGGCCGACGATCGGGTCGTTGCCGGCAACATCGCAGCCCTTGATGATTGGCGGCATCAAAGCGATCAAGGGATTAAGCGCACCGGCGCCCAAAGCCATGGAGCCGCAGAACAGGGTGCTGGTCGCACCCGTGCCTTCCCGCACCACTTCGCAGACATTGCTCCCCACCTTTGTTACCTGGCAACCCTCGAGTGAGTCGCCGACGACATCCGGGGCGCTTGCCAATCGGTGTGCGATGCCCTGCGGCAGCAGCACCAGATCGCCATCGCGCAACTCCTGCCATCCCTGGGCTTCGGTGTGAACCCAGCATGGACCCTGGCTGACGAAGTGAAAGCGAAGCAGCCCTTGTTGCGGAAAGGCGATGCTCCATGGATGTCGAAGCTCGCAGCGGCCATAGTTGACCCCACTCAGGCGAAAGTCTTGCAGGACTTCGCTCAGGGCATCCATTGGGATAGGAGAGGGCGAAGGCGGCTTGGACGAATGGTTAAGCATTCCGCCATTTTAGATGCCGGACGTCCGGAATGCAAGCGGAAGCTTAGCCATAAAAATAGGAAAATATTCACAATATCTCTTCCCATCCCCCAAATCCCATGCTACATTCCTGCTCGTTCCGTCGTCGGATACGCGGGTGGCCTTACCCGGCGAGACGGATCGTGTGCCTTCGGGTTGGCTCAAGAGGCGGAGCGGCTCGCGGGGCTCATGCGGAGAATGGTCCTCCTCCGGGCTGAAAAAGGCCCGGGCGTGACGCGCATCGCCGGCACTACGAAGTGGTGCACGAGACGATGCGCAATCAAATATGTGAGCAAAGCCAGCTTATCCGCGCTCGAAGAGCGCGGGCGGCTTTGCGGGAGGCATTGGAGGCCCGAACGGAGTGCGGGTCTGATGGTCCCGCCGAACGCGACCGCGGCTTTGCCGCCGGCAGCCAGCGATGGTGTCGGCAGGCGGCCGATGGGGACGGGGAACACATCGGATGCCGATGGAGATGGAA
>Ga0307515_10013552_pt1 | contig 15220 bp, 12 predicted proteins | sample 17_EM_MG_FD_194513 | JGI IMG/M metagenome (GOLD analysis project Ga0307515, IMG submission 194513) | Populus trichocarpa ectomycorrhiza microbial communities from riparian zone in the Pacific Northwest, United States - 17_EM | ecosystem: Host-associated > Plants > Roots > Unclassified | place... | reverse complement strand
TTCTTTTAGTTTTTCTAAACCATCCTTGGTAAAGTATGATACCTCTGCCATAACACGTAAATTAATTATTGTTTATCCTATTGGTTGTCCAAAAAAAACCGCCCTCCCTTTTTTAAGAAGGACGCAATGACTATAAAAACAAACAAGACTATATGGGCCATGCCTACATAGTCTTGTTTAGTATTAAACGAAGATAAGTGATTTAAGTTTTAATATGCAAATTTATTTGAGGGGTGAGTGGTTGATTAAGTTGGATTAGGTTGATTAAGTTTTTGCATCGTTTATAGGGCCTTAGTCAACTTAATCAACCACTCACCCTAATCAACCACTCTAACCAACATCTCCGGCTCTGAAGCGGGGCCTCATTTAATCATTTTCAAATTTTCAAATCCTCAAATTTTCAAATTCGGGAGTTTCTCCGCCATCACTTCACTTATCTTCCGGTACGAATCAAACGTCCAGCCGGCAACGTGGGGGCTTAGGATAACCTTGCCGCTTTGGCGCAACTCATCGTACCAGGCCTGCTCGGCCAGGGTAGGGAATTTTTCAACTTCAAGCACATCCAGCCCTGCTCCCAGTATTTTACCTTCTTTAATGGCTTTTAATACGCTGCTCACTTTTGCTGTTTTGCCCCGTGAGGTATTAATAAAAAATACCGGTTTTTTAAAGTGAAACAGGTATTCGTCATCAATCAACCCATTGGTTTCTGATGTAAGCGGTACGTGTATGCTTAGTACATCGCTTAGTTTTACTATTTGCTCCATGCTTACTTCGCGCGCATAGCGGTCGCTAAAGCCGGTTTTGTATTTATCATAGGCAATTACATCAACCTGGAAGCCCGATAGCTTACGGGCAAAGCTATGCCCCATGTGGCCGTAGCCAATAATGCCTACGGTTTTCCCTTTCAGTTCGTAACCGCGGTTGCCTTCCCGCTCCCATTTGCCATTCCTGATCTCGGCATCACCCCGGTTAAAATTATTCATTAGTGATAGCAATAAACCTATGGCATGTTCGCCAACAGCATCGGAATTGCCTTCGGGCGCGTTAATCAGTTTAATGCCTTTTTCGGCGGCGTAAGCCTCGTCAATGTTGTCCATACCGGCACCGGCTCGGGCTATAAATTGCAGGTTGGTGGCCAAATCAAAAACTTGTTTGGTTACCTGGAATTTTGATCGGATAACCAGGCCCGCGTAATCGCCTATAATTTGTAAAGCTTCCTCGGTTTTTACGGTTGGCCTGTAATCGCATGTATAACCCTTGGCTTCGGCCTGCTCCATAAATATGGGGTGTACATCATCAACAATAAGAATGTTATTTTTCAACTGGGCTTAAAATTTTTATGAACCACAAATTTACTAAACAACCATGATACTTATATGTTTAACAACCTGCGGGGCAACTTAAATTACAAAACAACTACCTATCCACGCCATTTTTACAGGCTTTATAAACTGGCACGGGAATAGCATATCAATATATAAGGGCTTGCCCCTTATTACATAAATCAATTAAAATGAAATCATTAAAGCAAATAGGCACTGATATAAAACACTATTCCGAACAATTATCGCACGATGGGTTTAAACAGGTGTTTGATCATATCGACCAATTGAACGTAAAAAAGGGTGTTGACAAACTGGGCCTTGATAAATTTATAAACCAGTGCGCAATTATGGCTGCCGGCAGCGGTGCCATATCTGGCAGCGGCGGTGTTTTAACCATGGTGATAGGTATGCCTGTTGACGTGCTTAACCTGATAACCCAGCAATTCAGGGTTACTATGGCTATTATGTACCATAACAGGGGCAGCTATCAAATGGGGTTCGATGAGTTTATGAAACTGGTAGCTATATCTTTTAAAGTAGAAACCGGCATTGCCCTCAGCAAAACCATGATGGAAAGCGTAGCCGAAAAAATAATCCTCAACCTGGGCGTACGCACTGCCGAAAGGTTGGTGCCGGTTGTTGGCGCCGTTATTGGCGGCACAACCAATTACTTGTTTATTAAACGGATGGCCAAATCGGTTAAGGAAATGCAAGGGCTGCCAGTGGTAATACACGTGAATTAAAGGTTACTGAGCATCTATTTGATCTTAATTAAATAGATGCCTGATATTTTTATATCAGTCGGCTTTTCTTTTCCTGTAATATTAAAATTTATACTATTGATCTGGAAGGCAACTTTATACTTAGCCGTTTCTTTGACAAGTAAAGTCTCGCTTGCAGGCAAATCGTAGTTTTTATAATACTCAGAATCTGTTGGCGTGTGATATTTATTGAGCGTTGCTGTATCTGCCAGAAATTTATGGGCAACATCAAAAGGTCTGAAATTAAAAGTTTCGCTATTGAGTTTTAAGGTAAATGACCCGTTCACCGGTTGTGTTTGCTTAATTTGAATGCCGTTAAAATTATTAGTCAGGGTATCAGCATACTCATCGGCGGCGAGGGTTATATCATAACCATCTACAACCATTATTTTTTCTTTTTTGCTAAATGTATAGTAATAGGTCATAACGTTATCATTCTCGTTGTACCAGGTTTCAAAATGATGCAGGCCAAGGTAAATTCGGGCCCACTCATACTTACTTTCCCTTAACTCTCTCCGCCCATAATCGCCCGTGGTACGCCAGTCCCGGCTTTTCAACCTACCTAACGAATCGGACAGTGCGGTAAGATCCTTATTAAAATACGGCTGCAAAGGTGTGATGTCGTATTTATAAATGAAATAATTTAAAGATGCCACAGCTTTACTGCCGTCTTTTTCGCTCACCTTTGTACTATCAACCGCGATGAATTTGCCGTTTTTCAACGCATTGTGCTTTTCAAAAAACTTAATTATAATGCGCTTTTGCGAATACATACTAACCGTAAAAGCGCTTTGTGGGCCGTACACAGATAAAATGGTTACTATACATAACGAGATCGGGATAAGCTTTATATTCTGCTTTTTAAATGCTAAAAAATAAACGGAAATAAACAACAGCCAGCAGGCAAGCGCGATTAAAAAATAGCGCCATTCGGTAATGCCATACATGAAAACCCTTGCGCCTACCGCCACAAACAGGAGGCCCAATAGGGGGATCAATAAAAAATAAAAGCTGCGCGAATAAATTTTGATCCATTTATTGCCATCATGTTCACGAATGGGATATATCAGCAATAATGACAGCACTCCAAACACCGCATAGCTTAAAATAAGATTTGATACCAGGCCTTTTGGCAGGCTCCAAAGTGTAATGATCTTAATCTCGTATGCTAATAAAATAAGCACATATATGGTTGATAGCGGGATCAATACAAACTGGGTAAATATTTTCAATGCTTTGGGGTAGCTCAAATCGTCGTTAAGCGCTCGCGTATCGGCAGGAACGCCAGCCAGGAAAAAGGTGGTGGTAAACAAGCCCACTATCCAAACCCAAAGTATGGCATAAGTATCCCACTCAAACTTAAAGTTGAATAAAAAGTTAGTAGCAGCGATGGCGGCAGCTATCCCTAAAAACAAAACTACACCATACAGTACACTGGTTAAAAAACGCAAAAACAATGTTTTATTAAATTGCCAAAACCCATTAACCTGCCCCTTATCCGTAAATGCCGCAAAGGCAACCAGCAAATGAAACGAAAGCGATAGCAGGAAAAAACGGATATAGTCTGCCTCCCGGGAGGTGGGATCTATTATAAAAACAAGCGATGCGGCAAATAAGGCTGTTATAATTTTTACCGGCAGTTTTGTTGGCCGGCTCATTACCCGGCTTTGGGTAAATAATGTTGCCGAAAGACTAAGAAGCAAACCCAGGTTGGCCGTCATCACCCCGCGCATAAGCCAGCCTTCATGTACCCTGTTCAAATGGCGCAGTTCAACTTCAACGGTGCCGGCAATGGTGCCAATCAGCGCGAATAAAAATTCAAATGGGTAGCGCTTTAAGGTAGATAAAAAGCTTTCGGCGAGCGTTTTTATGGATGGGAATTTCATTGCGACAGGGTTTATACAGGCAATGTAAGTACAATTTGTAAAATATCTGTACTAAAAATGTAAACTGCGTGGGCGGCAATTGCATTTCACACATTAGTGATTATATTTGCGGTCGCAAAAAACATCATTTTATACAATATAATGAGAGAAATACAATTCAGAGAAGCGCTACGTGAGGCCATGGTCGAAGAAATGCGCAACGACGGAAATATATACCTGATGGGTGAAGAGGTTGCCGAATACAATGGCGCTTACAAAGTAAGCCAGGGTATGCTGGATGAATTTGGTGCTAAACGCGTTATCGATACGCCCATCTCTGAATTAGGCTTTGCCGGTATCGGCATTGGTTCGGCTATGAATGGCTTACGCCCGATCATCGAATTCATGACCTTTAACTTTTCGTTAGTGGCCATCGATCAGATCATCAACGGTGCGGCCAAAATCATGTCAATGAGCGGTGGCCAGTTTTCTGTGCCAATCGTTTTCCGCGGCCCAACCGGTAATGCAGGTATGCTTAGCTCACAGCACTCACAGTGCTTCGAAAACTGGTATGCCAACTGCCCGGGTTTAAAGGTTGTTGTTCCATCAAACCCTTACGATGCAAAAGGCTTATTAAAATCTGCAATATTGGATCCCGATCCGGTTATTTTTATGGAGTCGGAATTGATGTATGGCGATAAAGGCGAAGTTCCTGAAGAAACATACTATATCCCATTGGGTAAAGCCAAAGTGGTAACAGAAGGTACCGATGTAACTTTGGTAGGTTTCGGCAAGATCATGAAAGTGGTTATTGCAGCCGCTGCCGAGTTGGCAAAAGAAGGCATCAACGCCGAAGTGATAGATTTACGTACTGTGCGCCCTATTGACTACGAAACAGTAATCAACTCGGTTAAAAAAACAAACCGTTTGGTAATTATTGAAGAAAGCTGGCCTTTAGGTTCAATTGCTACCGAGGTAGCTTTTAAAGTTCAAAAAGATGCTTTTGATTACCTTGATGCACCTATCCTGCGTATTATGGGTGGCGATGTGCCATTGCCTTATGCACCAACCTTAATACAGGAATACCTGCCAAACCCTGAAAGGGTTGTTAAAGCCGTTAAAGAGGTAATGTACGTTACCAAATAATAACACGATTTAAGGATTTTACAGATTGATAGGAATTTTCCTTGTAGCTTTTAAAATTTAAATAACATCAAAAAGCCCGGTATTTGTATCGGGCTTTTTACTTTAATACAAATACACAATGGCAGAATCAAACGTAAAAGACAGCAACGGCAACATCCTGAACGATGGCGATTCGGTAACGCTGATAAAAAGTTTAAAAGTTAAAGGCGGCGGCGTAACGCTTAAACAAGGCACGCTGGTAAAAAAAATCCGCCTTACGGATGATGACAAAGAAGTTGACTGCAAAATTGACGGCATGAGCATTGTGCTTAAAACCGAATTTTTGAAGAAAAGGTAATCTGGGTATTAGTTTCTTATCGCGATATCAATATCTTAGATCATGACAAAACAACAACGCACGTTTGTGGCTGTTTTTGTGCCATTGTTTATGGTAATGCTCAGCATCAATATAAACAGCATAAGCTTAGGCCTGGCTAATCACGATAATTTTAAAGTAGTTGCTGCGTCCATCTCAGCAGTTTTGTTCCTGTTTTTAATAATATCAGCTGTAGTCGTATTGATCAGGCAGCAATTGATAAGATAATTTGTGCATTTTAGCCACTCAACACAAAAGCCCAGGTTCCATAACAAACCAGGGCTTTTATATTACCCACAATTGTTAAATAGCCTACCGCCACCCCCCGCCTACGGCCTGGTACAAATTTACCGAACTTAAAAATATATTTCGCTTAATGTTGGTTAGTTCCAGTTCGGCATCCAGTACGCTGCGTTGGGCGGTAATAATCTCCAGGTAATTGGCGCGGCCAACCAGGTAAAGATCATTGGCTACCGATAGGGCGTTATTGAGCGCTTGCAGCTCCTGTTGTTTAAATTCAAAAGCCTGTTTGTAATTGCTGATGCCGCTCAGGTTGTTGTTAACCTCCTGGAAACCGGATAGGATAGTTTTCTGGTAATTGTAAACCGCTATCTTTTCTTCGGCAATAGTACGTTCATACTCGGCCTTTATGCCCTTGCGGTTAAATATAGGCGCTGTAAGCCCACCAATCAATCCATAGGTAAATGAGCCGGGGTTGAATAGTAAACCCGCGTTAAAGCTGCTATAGCCCGCGTATGGCGTTAAGGTAAGTGTAGGGAAAAAGCTGGCCCTGGCCGCTTTAATATCTGCATTCATGGCCGCGAGTTCCAGCTCGGCAGCACGGATATCGGGGCGGTTAAGCAATAACTGCGACGGAACGCCCGCCCCGATAATTACCGGTAAAGCAATTTTCATGATAGCGGTATCCCTTGTAATTTTCCCCCTAAAACTGCCTGATAAAAAATTAAGCTGGTTTTCGGTTTCGGTTATTTGCTGCAGGGTTGTGTATTGCAGGCCTTTGGTCCGCGCCAATTGGGCTTCAAATTGTTGTACGGCAAGCTCGGTAGCGCGGCCGCCCAGTTTTTGAATTTTTACAATTTCCAGCGCGTTATCCTGTAGCGCTATGTTTTTTTTGATGATGGCCAACTCGGCATCAAGCGCCAGTAATTGGTAATATAGCCCGGCTATTTGTGCCGTAAGCTGCGTGGTAATTAGCCGGTACCCGCCTTGGCTGGCCAGGAAACGGGCAAAGGCAGCCTTTTTTTGGTTGCCTAATTTACCCCACAGGTCAACCTCCCATGAACTTTGGAAGCCCAGGAAATAATTGGGCGTTGGGTTGGGGATGTGCTGCTTGCTGTTAATGTTTTGCGAAAAATTGGTATCGTAATTACCAACGCCGTTCTGCGTATAATCACCATATTTTTCCAGCCCGGCATTGGCCGCTATGTTAACGGTTGGCAATAGCTTCGACGCGCTGAACCTAAGATTGGCGCGCGACGATTCTACCCGCTGCAATGCCGTAAGGATATCCGGGCTGGCCTTTAGCGCGGTATCAATAAGGCTGATGAGTTTTTGATCGGCAAAAAACTGGCTGATGGGTAAGGTTGCTATGGTTACAGTATCCGTGCTGTTGCCAAATGTGCCGGGTAAATTTGCGGCCGCATCCGAACCTGTAACAGGCTTGTATGTTTTGCAGCCTGCCGTTAAAATCAATAAAAACGCGGTATTCAGGATATATAAATTTGCTTTTTTTAGCATGAGTAGCTTTTTCATTAGTTAACAATTTCCATTTCATGGTGCACTTCGGTAAGCGGCTCTTCGGGCGTTTTATGTTTACGCGCTGCTATTCCGGCAAATATTACATACAGGCCGGGTATTAATATTACACCGAAGATGGTGCCCATCAGCATTCCGCCTGCCGCCGCGGTACCTATTGACCGGTTGCCCATTGCCCCTGCACCATCGGCAATACATAATGGAATTAAACCGGCAATAAAGGCCAGCGATGTCATGAGGATGGGCCGTAAGCGAGATACTGCGCCTTCAATTGCGGCTTTTACTATCGATAGCCCCTCTTTTTGCCTTTGAATGGCAAATTCTACTATCAGGATGGCGTTTTTGCCCAGCAAGCCAATAAGCATTACCAGGGCTACCTGCGCATAAATATTGTTTTCCAACCCACATATCTTTAAAAAGAAAAAGGCGCCGAAAATACCTGTAGGTAACGATAGGATAACGGGTAGCGGCAGCAAAAAACTTTCATACTGCGCGGCCAGCAGCAGGTAAACAAATATTAAGCAGATGATAAAAATGTAAATAGCCTGGTTGCCCGATAAGATCTGTTCCCTCGTCATCCCCGACCATTCAAACGTGTAACCCTTGGGCAGTTTTTGTTTGGCTATCCGTTCAATAGCGGCGTTGGCATCGCCGCTGCTGAAACCTTTAGCCGCATCGCCGGTAACCATGGCCGACGTGTACATGTTGTAGCGGGTAAGTTGCTCGGGGCCAAAAACCTTTTCCATTTTAACAAAGGTGGAAAAGGGCACCATTTCGCCCTTATCGTTTTTAACCTGTAGGTTTAAAACATCCTCGGGCCGGGCGCGGTACTCCGGTGCGGCTTGCACCATCACTTTATACATTTGTCCAAAGCGGATAAAGTTGGATGCATAAAAACTACCCATTAAGGTTTGCAGGGTCGACATCGCTTTATCAACTGTAATTCCCTTTTGAGCGGCTGTTTGCTGATCGACAGAGATCATGTACTGTGGAAAATTGGGATCGAAGCTGGTAAACGCGCCGGAAATTTCGGGCGAGGCATTTAGCGCATCCACAAAATCCTTAGTTACTTTGGCTGCTTTTTGCAAATCGCCCTGGCCGGTACGGTCAAGCACCCTAATCTCGAAACCGCTGGAGTTGCCAAAGCCCGGCACCGTTGGCGGCGGAAAGTACTGGATAGATGCATCGCCTATGTTTTTGGTTTTCGCTGTCAGCGTGGCAATAATCTCCTCTAACGATTCTTTGCGCTCATCCCATGGTTTCAGGTTAATCATGGCCATGCCGTAGGATGCCCCCGCAATTTCGTTAACCAAACTATAGCCCGATAAAGTGGATACCGACTCAATTGCCTTGATGCTTTTGGTTTTACTTTCTATCTCTTTTAAAACCTGTTCGGTACGTTCAACTGTTGCGCCGGCAGGCGTGGTTACGTTTACGTAAATCATCCCCTGGTCTTCGGTGGGGATAAAACCTGTTGGTAATATGGCGCTGGTGCCCCAGGTAAGCACAAAAAAGCCCATCAGTAAGGCAATAGTTATTCCTTTGCGTGGCGACAGGAAGGTCATGAAGCCCGAGTACTTGTTTTGCAGGCCGTCATAACGTTTATTAAAGCCTGTAAAAAAATGTTGGGTAAGGTTCTTCTTTTTAGACTCGGGGTTATGCTTTAGCATTATGGCGCAAAGTGCTGGGGTAAGTGTTAAAGCGTTTACGCCTGATATCACAATTGATATGGCCAGCGTGAGCGAAAACTGCCGGTAAAATACCCCAACAGGGCCCGACATAAAAGCCACCGGCACAAATACTGCCGACATTACCAAAGTAATGGCCACAATAGCCCCGCTGATCTCTTTCATGGCCTGTATGGTGGCATCCATAGCGTTCATATGCTCTTCGGTCATTTTTACGTGCACGGCCTCAACCACCACAATGGCGTTATCAACCACAATACCAATAGCCAGCACCAGCGCGAATAGTGTGAGCAGGTTGATGGAGAAGCCCAGCAGCTGCATAAAAAACAGCGAACCAATAAGCGCCACGGGTACAGCCAAAGCAGGTATTAATGTTGAGCGGAAATCCTGCAGGAAAATGAACACTACAATAAATACCAGTATAAAAGCCTCTACCAAAGTGCGCAACACTTCATGGATAGATGCATCCAAAAAACGCGACACATCGTAATTTACATTAAAACTCATCCCGGCCGGGAACGAGCTTTTCTTAAGCTCGGCCATGCGGGTTTTAATGTTGTTGATAACATCCCGGGCATTTGAGCCGGGGCGTTGTTTTATCATGATAGATGCTGATGGCTTGCCGTCGGTATTGGATACCATGCTGTAGGTAAGCGAGCCAAATTCAACATCGGCAATTTCTTTCAGTTTTAATACAGATCCGCCTTCTTCGGCGCGGATAACAATGTTTTCATATTGTTTGGGTTCAAAAAATTTGCCCGGATAGCGCAAAACGTATTGCAGCATTTGTGGCGATTTATCTGAGCTTTGCCCGGTTTTACCCGGCGCTGCTTCCACGTTTTGCGCGCGGATAGCATCAATAACATCATCGGTAGATACCTTGTAAGCCATCATCCTATCGGGCTTTAACCAAACCCGCATAGAGTATTCTTTGGCGCCCATAATTTCGGCACGGCCAACACCGTCAATACGTTTTAATTCCTGCAGTACGTTGATGTCGGTAAAGTTGTAAATGAATTTCTCGTCCATGCCGGGGTCTTCGCTGATGATGTTCAGGTACATCAGCATACTGTTTACCTCTTTTTCGGTGGTTACCCCGGCTTTAATCACCTCTTCGGGCATCTCGTCAATAATAGTGGCAACACGGCCCTGTACGTTTACAGCAGCCTGGTCGGGGTCAACCCCAACGTTAAAATAAATCTGCATCACCGTAAGCCCGTCGTTACTGCAAACGGTGGTCATATAGGTCATGCCCGGCACGCCGTTAATGGCGCGTTCAAGCGGGGTGGCCACGGCCTTGGCGCAAACCTCGGCATTGGCGCCCGTATAGTTGGCGGTAACGGTTACTGATGGCGGCACAATATCAGGGAACTGGGTAACCGGCAAAGTAATTAATGCCAGCACGCCCAGCAGGGTTATTATTAAAGATATCACAAGCGACAGCACCGGTCGCTTTATAAATGTTTCGAACATAGCGCGTTGGGGTTTGTATACAATAAACTAAGTCTTGAGTTTTAAGTCTTAAGTTTTGAGTCAAAAAGCCCATAGCCATAGTTTCAGGCCTAAAACCTCGCGTATAAAACTTCAGGCTCGCGACTTCAGACTAAAATTTAAAAAATTACTTCATGGCCAGTAATGAATCCCTGCTGAGTTTTCTTGGTTTAATGATCATCCCGTCGCGTACATTCTGGGTGCCTTCCAGCAATATTTTGTCGCCGGGCTTTAAACCCTCTTTTACAATGTAATAGTTAGAAAAACGGGTTTGTGGTACAAAAGCGCGCATATGCAGTTGGTTGTTTTTATCAACTAAATACACGTAACTTTTATCCTGGATATCAAATACTGATTGTTGCGGCACCATAACCACGTTATCGGCCTTGGTTGATATAAACAGCTTGCCGGTGGCGCCATGCCTCAGAAGCTTTTGCGGGTTGGGGAAGCGTGCCCTGAAATTGATAGAGCCAGTTTTTTGTTCAATTTCGGCTTCAACGGTTTCAATATCGCCCTCGTATGGAAAGTCGAGGCCATCGGCCAATACCAGCCGCACCTTGTCGCTTGTTTTGCCGGGAGCGGTTTTGCGTTTGCGAACGTATTGCAGGTATTCATTTTCGGGGAAGCTGAAGTACGCGTACATCGAACTGATATCAGACAGGCTGGTGAGCAATGTGCCCTCATCAATCAAACTGCCCGATTTAAGGGGAATCCTATCTACAATGCCATCAAAAGGCGCATGAATGTAGGTATAGGCCAGTTGGTCTTTGGCGCTTTGCACCATGGAGCGGGCCTCTTCAATGGTCGCCTTATCCGCGCTCAGCTTTGATTCGGCCACTTCCAGTTCCGATTTGGAGATCACTTTTTTATCAACCAGCATTTTAACGCGATCAACCTCCAGGGCGGTTGCCTTGGCATCGGCAACAGCGTTACTTAGGGCTGCTTTGGCTTTGGTGAGGTTTACTTTAAACTCCTGGTCGTTGAGTTTAAAAAGCAACTGGCCTTTTTGTACCGACGCTCCTTCGTCGATAAATACTTTTTCTAAAAAACCACGAACGCGCGAACGGATATCAATGTTTTTTAACGCCTGGATATTGGCAACATATGGCTTTTGGATAACCGTATCGCGCGTGGATAATGTAAGTACAGGTAGTTGCAGGGTGTCGGTGGCTTCGTCTTGTGTGGTTTGTGCTTTGGAGGAGCAACCCGTGACGTATATGGCTGTTATAATGGCCAGCACGGGCAGTAGTGCTTTAAATGTTTTCATTTTCCTGATAGCATTAAGCATAGTGGTAGCGTTCACGTACCAAAATGGCTATGTTATTAATTGTTTTAAATAGAGGTTATAATGCACCGCGGCGGGGGCATTGTATCAGAAAAAAGATCAGAAGGGACTTAGCCGGAACAGGAAGCTATAATATGTCGGAAGAAAGGCTTCCCTGACAATGTTTTGCTTGGGTGCCTGCTTGATAAAGCTTGTAACAATGCCGGGCAACGATTGATTGGCCGGCTGCAAAATTGCCGAATAGTTTGTACGGACGTGGACAAACCTTACGTAAACACCCGCATGGTTACTGGAGTTGTTGCCCGATTCGGGCGAGTCGTCGCTTAGTTCCTGTTGTTGGGCAATGTTAATGAGGTTGTGGTGCAGCCTGGAGATATCGTCGGCTGTTGAGCCCCAGCGGTTATAATGTTTTAAAATTGTATCCGCATTGGTAGCCGCAGCTATAGAAAGCTGGAAAAAAAATAATACAAAGAATATTTTTTTTGTGAGTGCCATCATTGCGAATTTAGCACATAATTATTATTTTTTCAAATGATTTTGTATTTTATTGAATATAAAATGAATTTATTTTGAATTTTTTGGCTTGATTGTTAGCATTTTAGCTTTTGATGGCAAAGAATTGTGCTTTTTACAACTATTGTGCAAATACGCCGGATAAATTCATAGTAGCGTAGCCTCATTATAGCGTAGCATTCTTATATATTGTAATAAATACTGAGATAGGTAGCCCCAGGCGAGGCATAAAAGAATTTTAGATAAAATATTGCTGCTAATTTGTATAACAAACCTTCAAATGCATCTCTTACCCCCGGTTACCTTTCTTTCTGCATCAAGTTTTTAAAAGCAATTTCCCTTATTGTATATATTACCGTAACTATCTTAATGTGCATAGTTTTTTATAAAATCCTATTTCAGCTACCTTGATAAATGCTGATAAATTTGCCATCAAGTGTATTTATATAACAAACCAATAGGGGGCTTTTTGTATAAAATACCTATTTTAGGCACACAAATACCAACAGTATGCTCAACTCTCATTTTAAAGCCGTAAGGCTTATAGTTTTAATTGCGTTTGCAGGTGCTTTAGGCAACAATATATCAGCACAAACCAAACCCGCAGCTACAACAACCAAACCTGAGGCTGCCGTGAAAACGGCAATAGCAGCAGGAATTATAGCGCCTACAACCCTTATAGAAAAGTTTTTCAGGAGTTACGATAAAGAGAGTACCACAAAAGCAATGATTGATATATTTAAAACCAATCCGCTTATTGATTCCAATAGCCTGGTTAAGCTTATTTCAAAAATAGATACTACCCGAAGCCTCATCGGCGCTTACACCGGCAAAGATCTTATCGTTCAGCGTAAAGCATCCAATAGCCTTATATTATATAGCTATCTTGTAAAGCATCAAAACCAACCCCTGCGGTTTACATTTATGTTTTACAAGCCCAAAAACGAATGGGTAATTTACCGCCTGTATTTTGACGATTCGGTAAGCAGCGAACTGGAACAATCGGCAAAAATTACAGCGAAACCGTAGGTGCTTAAAGCAAAAAGCTTAAGGCGGAAAGCTGTTTTTGGCAAAACGTTAGCTTTCTGCTAATCGCTATACCTATCGTTTCGCCAGGGGTAGGCCGTGTTTGAATAATCACGATCCTCCCAGAAACCTAATTGGTTTTCGGTTAAAAACTCAATCCGTTTTATCCACTTTGAGCCTTTCCAGGCATAAAGCTGGGGTGTAATCATGCGCACAGGGCCGCCGTGTTCTATCGGCAAGGGTTGCCCCTCAAAGATATGCACCAGTAAAACATCGGGCTTTAACGCCTCCTCTAAAGATATATTGGTGCTATAAGTGTCATACCCATAGCACATAATATGAGTGGCATTTTCTTTGGGGTGCACCAGTGCTGCAATATCAAACAGGCTTACGCCCTTCCAGGGCATATTTAATTTGGACCAGGTGGTTACACAATGAAAATCTGATGTGTCTTTGGTTTGGGGTAAATCTAAAAATTGTTTCCAGGTAAGCTTAACCGGATTGTCAACTGCGCCGTCAATAGTCAGCCTCCATTTTTCGGTTGGTATATTGGGTTGGTACCCCAAATCAAGAACAGGCCATTTAACAGTAACTGTTTGACCTATGGGTATAGACGGCATGCCATGCCTGTTTGGCGCACCGGTACCGCGGGGTTTGTCGTCGGCTACTGATGGGGTAAGCTTCATCTTTTCCTCAAACCTGGCTTTAAGTTTCATGCGTGCCTCAATAATACGATCGAGTTTTTCTGGTTCTTCCATAGTTGTAGTGTTTACTAAAGATAGCGAAAAGCCCAAAAAGTTCAACAAAAAAAGAAAGGCCTTTAGCATACTGCTAAAAGCCTTTTGATATTATTTAAGGCAAACCTTTTGCCTTTGACCTTTCTCCTTTAACCTTAAACTACGGTTCCCTCTTTTAGTTTCTCTGCATTTTCTGCAAATTGTAAAGCTTCCATTATCTCCTGTAAATCGCCGTTTAATACGCCGGGCAGGTTGTATATGGTAAGGCCGATGCGGTGTTCTGTTAAACGCCCCTGCGGGTAGTTGTAGGTACGTACCTTGGCCGACCTGTCGCCGGTTGATACCATGGTTTTGCGCTTTTTGGATGTTTCTTCCAGGTGCTTTTGCAGCTCCATTTCGTACACGCGAGAACGTAATACCTGTAATGCTTTATCGTAATTTTTTAATTGCGATTTTTGGTCCTGGCACTGCGCCACAATACCAGTGGGCAAGTGGGTTAACCGTACGGCCGAGTAGGTAGTATTTACCGATTGACCGCCCGGGCCCGACGCGCAGAATAAATCCTTGCGGATATCACTAACCTGCAGGTCAATATCAAACTCATCAACCTCGGGTAATACCACAACCGATGCGGCCGAAGTGTGTACGCGGCCCTGGGTTTCAGTATCAGGAACACGTTGAACGCGGTGTACGCCCGATTCATATTTTAAGGTACCGTAAGCGTCTTCGGCTATTACGTTAAATACAATTTCCTTATAGCCGCCGCTGGTGCCTTCGGTATAGTCAACCAGCTCGGTTTTCCAGCCGCGTTTTTCGCAATAGCGCATGTACATACGGTAAAGGTCGCCGGCAAATAAAGCGGCTTCATCTCCACCGGTACCGCCACGAATTTCTACCATCGCGTTTTTACTGTCTTCCGGATCTTTAGGGATCAGCATCAGGCGGATAACTTCCTCAATTTCTTCCTGTTTGGCAAGCAATTCATCCAGTTCCATTTTGGCCATTTCCCGAAACTCTTCGTCTTTTTCGGTAGCCAGGATATCTTTATTGCTATCAATATTGCTCATAATGTTACGGTATATGTTATACTCGTCAACAATTTTAGCAAGGTCTTTATATTCTTTGTTCAGCTGGGCATAGCGTTTCATATCCTGCATTACTTCAGGATTGCTTAATTCGCCTTCAACGGTTTTCCAGCGTTGAAATATCAGTTCTAATTTCTCTAACATACTCGGTATATTCAAAAGCTAAT
>Ga0307515_10013551_pt1 | contig 15220 bp, 13 predicted proteins | sample 17_EM_MG_FD_194513 | JGI IMG/M metagenome (GOLD analysis project Ga0307515, IMG submission 194513) | Populus trichocarpa ectomycorrhiza microbial communities from riparian zone in the Pacific Northwest, United States - 17_EM | ecosystem: Host-associated > Plants > Roots > Unclassified | place... | reverse complement strand
GCTGTAGACGAGGGGTATCGCGGGGGAGCCTTCGTTATATATGACTGGGTGTATGCCTCGAGGTTGCCTTACGGCACAGGAAATGAATTTAGATGGAATGAGGCCATGGCTGTGCGCTCAGGGAAATACGCCACATCCACTAGACCGAATGTCATGACATTCCGGGTCCGTCTGTGTCGCGGAAAGATTGAAATGAAAGATAGGATCTCGAGAGACTCGCTGCCCTTTCCCGACTCGTCGCTGGGGGATATCGCTGAAGTTCACTGGGACGTAGGTAAGTGGCGGGAGGAAAGGTGGCGGGTGACACCGGTGATGAACGGACGAATGACAGCTGGCCCCGAGGCAGAGCCAGGCGGAGGATGTCGACCGCGAATTCCCGTTCTACGTCCTGTCCTTCCCTCGAGTACTTAGAGGCGTATCAACACGCAGTCCTCAATCGCTCACCCTGACAAGATCCCAGCCACGTACAAATATTTATTGGGTTGCATGGGGCCGCATTGTAAGTACCTGGGTTTGATTTGGATTTTTCTTTGACATTCTCGCACTGCCCTTATCTTCCTTCCAACCAACTTATCTCCGCTCAGGCTCGGTTCTCCTCGCTTCCCACAGCCCTTCGAGCACGAACCACTTGCAGCCCGTGACAGGAAAGCAAGCACGATGCATCAACTTCAAAGTGCGCGCCAACCAAATTTACCTCCCTCTGCCCCTCCTTTCTCATCACGCATTCCAGTGTTGTTTTCAGCATTGGGGGCACTGCAGTTAATCCAGCGTACAGCTGATGATTGCAATCGCCCCATCGCCGAGAAATATGACGAGGACCTGAACTGCACATTGATCCCTGTGAGTATTTTTTCGCATTCCCTCGACCTTTGAGTGAATACCATGTAGACCTGAGGGGAACAGGCTGGTTTATTCTCCGCGGTCACATCTGTTTCTACCATCGACTCCGAAAACAACATCGAACTGGATTACCAAGAAATACCCTTGTTGCCAGTGTCACGCTTGGAAAAATCCCAACCGGTCTCAATGCCCCCTTTCCCCAACGGAATGGCACTGATCCCACCATCGTTCATATCCAATCTATCCTCTACCCGAGTTTGTCCGCTTCCCTTTTCGCCGCCTTTATCGCCACATCGGTAAAGCAACGGTTGAACGTTATGCTGAAGGGCCCGCTATGCCTCAGTGGATCGTGGATCTGCCGTCGATCGAGGTCGCCAACGGAAGCACAAGATGGACGGAATGATGACTCGGAAGTTCAGCCTTGTAATAGAATGTTTAGCGTTTACCCCTCAGGCCTCATGCATAATGCTCCAAGCCCTCCTACTCCTCTTTCCAAAACCACCTCTTCTTCACCAACAAAGTTGTCGCAGGCGTTTTCATCGGTTTCACGCAGTGAGTCTACTCCCTCTCTACAACTACCCGTTCAACCACCTCCCTTGTACTTAGGTTTCTGATTCACTCGAAGTGGTTCGGACACATCTTCTCCCAGATGAGGAAGAGACAGCTGGGATCCACGCGCCGCGATTACTATTCTCTGTCCGGGTTTGACATCGTCAGTGGGGGTAGGTTCAGCGGTCACGTAAATTTGCCTATAATTGCCCAGCACTTATCACCGCCTCTTTTCGGTGGGGAGGTTGGCTGGGACTTTTATGTGTTGGACTTGGACTACATCGCCTTGATCTTCGAGGTACCAATTGCTATGGCCATTCTGAGGTGCATCCCCGAGATTTCCTGGCATGTCAGAATTCAGGCCACCCCGCTGGAAAGGCTCTACGAGACGTTCCTCGAATGCTTCGATGGTTCACCCGGATGCCCCCCATATTGAAACTGGCCCTCAGGGATATGGCTTACCTCAGCGCCAAAGCCCTCCTCCACATAGGTATCCAGCACAAGCGCATCAGCGACGAATCCGAACGAGACGCGTCCAGATCCATCGCTAGTTTATGGCGAGTCGTGGAACTCAAGCGTATTGAAGGAGACCCTGGAACCCACCCTCTGTATGACCACCCCCGGTGGTCCGGAGCCCCGCGATGTACGTGGGTCGTCGGTGGTAATAGGTATACCGGAAAAAAAAGGAGCTGTCAGACTTCACCGTTTCGGTCATTAGGGGCAAGGGAGACCTCAAACCGGGGAGGAAGGTGGTTGTTCCGAGCGCGTTTCGGACGCTCAACCCGAGCCTAGCCAGAATTCTGAGATACATGAGGATACTCCAGTTCATGAGGAATTGCAATCAATTTTTTTTACATGAAAAATGTGCGACGTTCCTCAAACAGTTCCTACTAACTCGTGTGCCACCAGTGCACTTGATGTTTCCAACGCTCGATTTACGGCAGGACCTTCGCCTCCAAGGTCAGCTGCGTCGTCTCGCTGACGCAGGAGTTGTACGCCGTCGAGGTGTGCAAATTCTTCCGAATGCCGCTCCGTCGGAGCCATTCCCGGGGTCGTCAGATGGCGGAGTAATTCGAGAATGGGGTGGTGACAGTTGGAATCACCCGCGCGATGCATCCGTCAGTCGGACCCCGGAGGTCATTCTCCCTAAACGCCAACTTGATTCCAGACCGCTTGAGCGGATGAGAGAACGTGCGAATTTAAGATTCAAGAGGCGCCGGCGGGACGACAGGTGGGAGTCACCGGCTCAGAGCTCAGCGCTCAGCGCTCAGCAATTACCTCAACTTCCGACGACCTTCCGCGCCCTGAATGTTCGAGGAGACTGTCCGACTTAGTCTGTTCGCGGCGCAACCACTCGGACTCACTCGTGATTTCGCATCGATGTCGTTCGGTCAACCGCCTTCACTTTTTTCGACCAGATTCACCGCTGCACCACCAGACAGAGGATCGTTCCCACTTGGCCACACTATGATGGCTTCAGAACTAGAGAGTTCCGAAACGAAACGTGAATTTGGTTCGCAGGCGAGTGCAAGGAGTATATGACCAGATACTCAGACTGCGCTAACACGAAAGGAAGTGCACATACACCGTGTGGCCCTCGCAAAGATCACCTTGACTGCCGCATGAACCGGTACGTGTGGGTTGGAGCTCGGCCTGGGATGAATGGCTGATGAGCTGGCTTTCAGGCGACTCGTAGGGCGCGACGATTAAAAAGATCTTGGGAAGCATGGACGCGTTCTCGTGGTTTCATGAGCATCGTCGCTGGCCTGATTAGTGCTCATGCGAAATTCGTTTACAACCTCAAGGAAAAAGGCCCGGGGTGTGCTGGGCGAGGGGCCGGATACTCGCGGAACGAAAGAGATGATCCTCAGACAGCCAATCCGTCTTCCACTTCCTCGGCCACAGCATCCTCGGTTTAGGATCATGGAAACCTTGTTGCTACGACTTTCGCGTTTGATACCTTCATCTTTGTTCAGATTTTTTACGTGAAAAATGTGCTACGTCTCTCAAAAACAGTCCCTAACTTGTGTGCCACCGGTGCACTCCCGTCCCCAGGGTCGGTGGTGTCGTCTTGCTGACGGAGAGTTTGTACATTATAAGTCGAGCTCACGTGGTGTAGTGGCACCGAACCAGGGAGATCAGTGGACCAGAGTGGCCCGGCTAACGCCTTCCGCTGTGAGCTTACCACGCACCCTGATGCTCAGTGGACCTTCCTGGCCCCTCCGTAGGTCCTCATCGCATCGTAAGCCCGTCTGTTGTAATAGTTTAGACCCTTGCGCGAAAACCTACATGCTGTACAGTAGTCGATCGTCCGAACCAAGTCCACATCAACCGATCGTGTATGGGTCATGTTGAACCTGATCAGAGCACAAGCCACGACCTACTACCTCCCTGTCCTCATCTCAGTTCGGTCCTGGAATGTTTTTCGCCCGGTTATCGACTCTGCTCTTGACTGCGGTGCTATTACCGTCGTTCGTTTGGCCGGGTTGTTTTACAAGGGCTCGGCCGTGAAGATGCTCGACGCTAAATCGTTCAAGAAGGCCATGCGGGAGAATGTGTGTCCGGCGTTTGTCCGGAATGCGTCGTTTTGAATCCTCATTGGTGGGTGTGTTCGTTGGGTGGGTGAATAGCAAACGAGCGTCACGGCTTTTGTTGCGCCTTGGTGTGGGGTGACTATATTCTCCCCGGTCCTCAGGATACCCGGAGGAATTCTCCAACTGACGCGTTTCCGGTCCCCCCCCCTTAGCATTGTAGGAATCTGGCACCGGAATACGAGAAAGTTGCCAAATCTTTCAAATCTTTGGTCCCGTTGTATGCGGTTGATTGCGACGCTGAGGAGAACAAACCGTTGTGCGGCCAACAGGTGAGCGGACCCCTTGTGTACCCGCTTTGGACGTTGAGGGGTGCTGACTGGTACTTCTAGGGTATCCAAGGGTTTCCCACCGTGAAGGCGCCGCGTTTCGCGAAGTTGGGTTGACGGTGGTTGACCTTAACTATTCCCGAGAGGGACCAAAGCACCGCCGGTTGAATACCGGGGCGAACGCACCCGGAAAGCGCTGTTCAGTTGGGCGATGGGTCATGTTCCCCACGGGATCAAGAGGCTCAAAACCCAAGCCGATATAAAGAAATGGGCAGAGGTGAGGAAACAATATATTCAACCCTGGTAACACCGTCGGTTCTTGCGCTCTAACCACCCGGCAAACGGTTTCGGAGTGTAGCAGTCCTCTGACAAGCCCCACGCTATCCTTTTGAACACGTCGGCCAAGATCCCGCTGTTGTAGAAGGTGATCGCGAACAAGCACAGTCACCGGATGAAGTTTGGTGGTTTCCATGATGATGGAGGGTTGTACTTTGCGAGTTTGGGGCTTGAGAATAATTCCAAGTCTGAGAATAAGGTGTTGTTCTTCGATGCTGGTTCGACGGACCCTGTGTTGTATGAGGGTGAGTGGTGCATCCCGAGTGATAGCTGAGTACTGACCCTCTGTAGGTGTTTTGAAGCAGAAGGAGCTTTCGGAGTTCATCATTTCGGTTATTAAGGGCAAGGCGGACCTCATACCGAAGGTGGTTGCTTCGGACGCCCAACCTGAGCCTAGTCAGGATTCTGAGATACACGAGGATGCCCCGGTTCATGAGGAATTGTAATTAATATTTTCTTTTACGTGAAAAATCTAACTCGTGTGTGCCACCGGAGGACGCACCTATAGTTGGCCGCAAGTTTCACCCGTTACTAATCGCACACCGCATTTATCGTTTCCAATGCTCGACTGACTGCGGGATTTTCGTCCCCAAAGTCTGTGGGGCTGTACTGCTGACGCAGAAGGTTGTACATTGCCGATCTCACGTCGCAGAACGGTACTGAATCAGAGAGGTGAGTGGCCCGGCAAGAATTGGGGGTGTGCTTCATCAGAGCCTTCTTGAAGTTGTCGGAAGGCGGAGGAATTCGAGAACGGGACGCGGGTGACCTATCTCGCATTCGCAGACTGGACGTTTTCGGTGCACCCCGGGGCCGCCCATGGTGGGTCTGTGGGTGAATCGTGGAACCTGGATGAAGCTTTGGAGACTCATGTTGGCGATGGATAGTATTTTGATTGGAGGCATAAGAGGTATCCGTTGATGGAGGTCTCCGGAAAGTACGAGTGAGTGGACTGCCTGTTTTTCGCGAGATGGTGTGGACACTCTCAAACGCCCCCTGGGTTTGGAAATCACCCGCAAGCGCAGGTGTGATGAGGATTCCGTGCAGGCACCGACAATCGGATTCGGATGCCGCTCGACATCGATTCACCGGTCTGGCCCTATTCTCCCCAAACGCCGGCTTGATTCGAGACTACTCGAGCGGATGACGGGACGACGGGTGAGCTCACTTGGTCGGGGCGGAAACCGGTAGTCCGTCGCCTCAACTCCCGACGAGCTTCCGTGTCCCGAATGCTGGTACGTAGGAGCTTCACCTTCAATGGGACTTCAACTACCATAGGTCTATAAGCGACCTGCTGGTCATACAGGGATCCGACTTTCGTTATCGGCCAGCCTGCATCTCCTTTTTTTTTTTTTTTTGGAAAATCGTCGGTCTCGGATCTACAAGAAAATTCCGCTAGAGATATCCTATACGTACATAGACTTATTTACTTGTGAGCATTTCAATGAAACGCGTCGAGTACTCCTTGTGGGCGACTCCTACGTGATCGATGGTCGATTGTGCGGTGTGCTTTACCCACTTACAGAGCCCACATGAATCACAACCATCCGTAGAGAAAGGCCGTTCACTATCCGGGGCCTCCGTCACTATAAGAAAGTGAGAGAAGTGGAGCACCTCCCAACGATAGGTGTAACAGAGTTTGGCCGTCGGGATAAGAAACGGGAGTAGGGCAAACAAGGGTAACAGCTAAACATACGGATATTCAGTGCATATCTAACCATCGATAAAGCGAAGGCAACTATACCTGGCCGTAAGACATCACATATTCCTCTCCGGAGGCCCAATAGCTGTAATCGATAACCGTGAACGCCCAGAAGAGGTCGCACATCACGTAGGCGCATATCATATTTTTGTGACCGATGGTACGCCTACATGGTGTTAGATTTAGCTGACCAAAAACCCAAAACAACGGAGATGCACCACGGAAGATCCAAAAACAGACGTAGTATACGCGACCTTCCCTGCGGTTCAGATGTTCCTTCCTGCGCTTGAAAATTCGTCATCACTTGCCGGGTCAACACCCGGACTAAACGAAGTAACCAGGCCAGAGCCACCGAAAGTAGGAGAACCCCGACAGTCCCATCGGAAAAGGTGGGCATCACAAAAAGGAAAAACTCTGACCAGTCCTCAAAAGTGGGATTGCTGCAGAGTTCACCATCTATGAAAGCCCGGGTGGATAATCGCAGGGTAACGTTCAGCCCGAACCAAAGGGGAAGCAGAAGGGCTCCGAGGGTATGCATGATGCGGGGATGGGATTTAAGCTGCCCAATGAAACGATATTTAAGCCCGAAAAGGCCCCTGATGGAGAAGATCACCACCTCCATCGTGAGGGGGGATGAGACGAGTTGGAGTGCGTGGGTTGCATCGAAGATAGATAACTGCCGGCGGTTGATGCAAAACAGCATCGAAAGAAGGATGCAATATGACTGCAAGATGATGGCTGTGAGTCCTGCTTCGGGGCCTGCAGGAGACAAAATTATCTGGATTCCTGGAGGCAGAGTGGATATTAATCCTCTTCCACAGGGAGATCGGGCAAGGACTTGAACCCACGTGAGCAGATAGTGGCAACAGAGACTGGAATCGGTTAGCTCACAGCCCAGGGGGCAAATATCGCTAGGGAGGTCACGACTCACCTGCGGTGCTGACTGTAATGCCAACCACGTCCAGATTCGTGATTGAGGGAAGAGGATGGAAACGTGCTTCGACACATCCTCTCTGATCGTAGTACGGGTCATATGATTGGGAAGCCATCTTTAGTGAAGGAGGTGTGTTGCCCGGTGCTGTAGACGAGGGGTATCGCGGGGGTACCTTCGTTATATATGACTGGGTGTATGCCTCGAGGTTGCCTTACGGCACAGGAAACGAATTTAGATGGAATGAGGCCATGGCTGTACGCTCAGGGAAATATGCCACATCCACTAGACCAAATGACGCATTTCAGGTCCGTCCATGTTCTGGAACTTTCTCCTCTGAATAATGAAATGAAAGATGGGACCTCGAGAGACTCACTGCCCTTTCCCGACTCGTCGTTGAGGGATATCGCTGAAGCTCACTGGGACGTAGGTAAGTGGCGGAAGGAAAGGTAGCGGGCGATGAACGGACGAATGACAGCTGGCATCGAGGCAGAGCCGGGCGGAAGATGTGGTAGTCGACCTTTTTGTATCGTCGATTACAAGTGCTCGTTGTACGTCCTGTCCTTCTCTCTCGGGTACTTGGGGCGTATCAACATGCAGTCGTCAATCGCTCACCCTGACAAGACCCCGGCCACACGAATATTTGTTGGGTCGCATGGAGGCCGCATTGTAATACCTGACTTCGATTTGGATTCTTCTGACATTCTAGCACTGCATTTGTCTTCCTTCCCTCTGCTCAGGCTTGATTCTCTTCGTTTCCCATAGCCCTTCGCGCGAACCACTTGCAGCCCGTGATGGAAAACTTACAAGCATCAACTTCGAAGCGCGCGTCAACCCAATTTCCCTCCCTCTGCCTTTTACCCTTTCTCATCACGCTTTCCGATGTCGTTTTCAGCATCGAGGGCGCTTTATTATAATCATTTCCAGTGCGCAATCGACGATCGCGACCGCCCTGTTATCAAGAAATAGGACGAAGAGTTGAACTGCATCTTCACGAGTATTTTCTGCATTCCCTCGACCTGAGGGAAATAGGCTGATTTTTTCTCCGCGGTCACACCAGCTTCTATAATCGACGTCCAAAGCGACCTCTAACTGGATTCCCGACAAATCAACCATGCCCTTCTCAGGGTTGTTGCCAGCGCCGCGCTCGGAAGCATCCCAACTGGTCCCGATGCCAATTTTCCCCAATGAAATGGCCCTGATCCCACCACATCCAAACTATCCCCTACTAGAGTTTGTCGGCCTCCCTTTTCACCGCCTTTATCACCACATTGAGAAAGAAATGGTTGAACACGTTGAACAGCTATGTCACAGTGGATCGCGGATCCGCCGTCGATCGGGATTGCCAACAGAAGTGCAAGATGGACGGAATGATCACCTGGAGTTCGGCCTTGTGACGGAATCTTGATGTTCGAGGTACCAATGAAGACAGACGTCGCAATGGCCATTCTGAGGTTCATCGACATCCCTGAGATTGACGGGCACGTCAGAATTCAGGCCTCCCCGCTGGAAAGGAAAGGCTCTACGAGACGGTCCTTGAATGCTTGGATCGTTCATCTAGACGCCCGTATTGAAACCGGCCTCCAGGGATATAGCTCACCTCAGCGCCAAAGCCCTCCTCCACATAGGCATCCAGCGCAGGTGCATCGGCGATAAATCCGAGCGAGACGTGTCTAGATTCATTGTTAGATGATGCCAAGTCGCGGAACTCAAGCATAGTGAAGGAGACCCGGAGTTGGTGAACCCACCCTCGGTACGGTCGACCGCGCCCCCGACGGTCCGGAGCCCCGCGATGTACCGTGGATCTAAGGACAAGGCGGACTTCACACCGAGGAGGAAGGTGGCCGTTTCGGACGCTCAACCCGAGCCTAGTCAGAATTCTGAGATACATAAGGATACTCTGGTTCATGAGGAATTGTATTTTTTTTTTTCATGCAAAAATTGCGCGATGTTTCTCACAAACAGTTCGTAACTCTCATAACACCAACGTATATATTTACCACAAGTCCCGCCCGTTGCTAACCACACCGCACTTACTGTTTCCAACACTCGGTCGACGGTAGGGCTTTCGTCCCCAAGGTCGGTTGCCACGTCGTCTTGTTGATGCAGAAGTTGTACATTGTCGAGCCCACGTCGCGGAACGGCACTGAATCAGGGCGGTCAGCGGTCCAAGAGCTGGGGGTGTGCAAATCTCTCCGAATGCCGTTTCGTCGGAGCCGTTCTCGAGATCGTCGGATGGCGGAGAAATTCGAGAATGGAGCGGTGGCAGTTGGAAACCACCCGCGGCACGATGCAGGTATGGTGTGATCCGCCAGTTCGACCCCGGAGGACATTCTCCCTAGACGCCAGCTTGACTCTCAGACCACTTGAACGGATGAGAGAACGTGGGAATTTAATATTTAAGAAGCACCGGCGGGGCGACAGGCGAGCGCACCTGACCGAGGCGGGAACAGCGGCCCACCACCTCAACGTTCAACGTTCAACTTCCGACCTTCTGTGTCCTGAATGCCGCACTAGCCTCGTAATCATTGGGGCTTCAGCTTCAACTATGGCTATAAGCGACCTGCTGGTTGTAGAGGGATCCGATTTTTATTCTCGGCCAGTCCGTGTCTCCTTTCCCTGGCGAATCGTCGGTCTCGAATACACAAGAAGTTATTTCGCTAGATATACCTTATGCGTACATACACTTATTTAGTTACGAGAATTTCAACGAAACGGGACGAATACTTGTCGTGGGCGGCTCCTACAAATTCGACGGTCGATCGTGCGATGCGCTTCGCCCACCCACAGAGCTCGCATGAATCACAACCATCTGTAGACCAAGGCCGCTCCGGGTCGTCTATCGCTATAAGAAAGTGAGAGAAGTGGAACACTTCCCAACGATAGGCGTTACAGAGTTTGGCCGCTGAGACAAGAAGCGGGACTAAGGCAAACAAGGGTAACAGCTAAACACACAGATATTTGGTGCATATCCAATCATCAATAAAGCAAAGGCAACTTTACCTGGCCATATGTCACCATGTATCCCCACCTGGATGCCTGGTAACTGTTCTCGATAACCAGGAACAGCCAGCCGAGGTCGCACACCAAGTAGGAGCATTTCATGAATTTGCGGCGGATGGTATACCAGGGCCTACATAACGTTAGATTTAGTTGATCAGATACCCAAAACGACGGGAATGTACCATGCACACTTCACAGACGTCCATGGTGTGCGTAACCTCCCCTGTGGTTCGGATTTTCCTTCCTGCGCTCGAAAACTTGACATCACTTGCTGGGTGAACTTCTGGATTGAGCGACCTAAGCAGAACACAGCAACGCCAGACAGGGCGCTCTTGACGAAGAAATCGGAATCGGCGGGATCGAAGGAGAGAAGCTTTGACCAGTCCTCGTAGGTGGTATTGCTGCAGAGTTCGCTATCTATGAACGCCCGACTCGAAAATCGGAGGGTGAGGCTCAGCCCGAACCAAAGGGGAAGCAGGAGGACCCCGAGGGTGTAGATAGCGCGGGGATGGGATTTAACCCGTTTAAACTGAACTCCCAAAAGACCTTTAATGCAAATAATCACCACGTCCATCATGAGGGGGGATGAGACGAATATGAGTGCGTGGTTTGCATCGAAGATAGATAGCTGCTGGCGGTTGATGGAGAATAGCACAGAAAGAAGAATGCAATACGACTGCACGATGATGGCCATGAGTCCTGCCTCAGGGCCCGTGGGAGATAGAATTATTTGGATTCCTGGAGGTAGAGCGAATATTAATCTTGTTCCACGGGGATCCGGGCGAGGACTTAAACCCACGTGAACAGATGGTAGCGACAGAGACTGGAATAAGTTAGCCCAGGGTAGACATCTCCGGGGAGATTGAGACTCACCTGCAAAGCTGACTGCAATGCCAACCACGTCCGGATTCGTGATCGAGGGAAGAGGATTATAACGCGCATCGACACATCCTCTCCAATCGTAGTCCGGATTATATGGTTCGGAAGTCATCTTTCGTGAGGGAGGTGCGCTACCCGGCGCTGCAGGCAAGGGGTATCGCGGGAATACCTTTGTTATATATGACTGGGGACGGGCCTCGAGGTTGCCTTACGACACGGGAATGAATTAGTACTCGGAGGCCATGCCACCACAGCCCACCACACTGGGTGACGCCCGAGTCTGATGTTGGGGGGGTTTAAAGTTCATCGATTATCCGATAGCAGTATGGCGCTGGTTCCGACTCGAAAGCGGAAGGGAAGGATGGTATATAGTTGTTGGGGAGCGCTGAGGGCCTGGAAAACTCAACAGAGATCCCCTTCCTCTCCAAGCCACGGGCGAAACGGCTCAAGTTTCAAGCTTCAAGCCCTGGAAAGCAGCAGGAGAAGCCAAACGGATAGAGGGGGCCTCTGATTACGCGTGTCTGAGACTCCGACGTTTGGGTGGGCTGGGGAGTTCGAGGTGTCCGACATGATCTGTTCGCGGCGTGATCACTCGGACTCAGTCGCGATTCCGCCGCGTCGTGTCGACCGCCTTCACCTTCCTCGACCGGATTCACTGCACCACCGGACAGAGGATCATTCCCACTTGACCACACAACTATGATGCGCACCTTCCTTCAGAGCTGGAGTTCCAGGACGAGACGTGAAATTGGTTCGTAGGCGAGTGCAAGGAGTATATGGTCGGGTGCTAACCGACTGCGCTAATACGAACGGAAGTGGGTCTACATCGTGTAGGGTCCTCGGCAAGGATTGCCCTGACTGCCGCACGAACCGGTACGCGTGAGTTGAAGCTTGGCCGGGAGTGAATATAACGAATGGCTGATGAGCTGGTTTTCAGGTGACTCATGGAACGCAATGATTGGAAAAAATCTTGGGGTGGGGGGCCTGGAAGTACGTCCTCGGAGCGTCATGAGCGTAAATCACTGGTTCGACCAGTTTTCATGTGGAGTTCGTTCGCAACTACCTCCAGGAACAAGGCCCGCAGGAATGCACCCAGGAGCAAGACCAATCCCGGGAAAGGTATCACCATGGCCATTAACGAGCTCCATCGAGCGGGGCGACATCAATACTATCCCTTCTTCGCTCCCAGGTCTACAGACATTACCACCGTCTCATCATCTTCGTATCCGTTGTCTCATCTGCCGAGCTTGTCTTTGCCGCAGTTCAATTGCTCTGGATCAAGGTCGTTAAGGATGCTCTCGCCCTCGTTACCAATCCCGCCTCGAGATCTCTGCTGGACGAAGAGCCGGATACCCGCGGAACGAAACTTCTCACCGCCAGCGTGATCAGGATGATCCTCGGATAGTCAACCTACCAAGTCGCCATTATCCTCGTCTTCCACTTCCTCGGCTGTGACATCCCCGGTTCAAATTACTCAGATCATCGAGACTTTTTTATTGCGACCCCCGCGCCCAACACCCCCGTCCCCGCCCAAATATTTAACTCCACCAACCCCGGAGGCCTGACAACAAGCTCAACATCTTCGAGGGTATTCTCGAGAACAGATATTTCACCGCGGTGGCCCTAACTGGTATGACCCTCGCTTTTACGTTCTAAAGCGCTTGGACACTATGGTGGCTTGTAGGGGTCGCCAGTCGGACTCTCATTGTTTTTGTCGGCGGCGCTACCTTCCAAGAGTTTGTTGAATGGAACGAGGCAATCACCGAAGTTCGGGATAACTTGACGCTGCCCTCTGGGAGGTGTCAATGCTTCTGAAGGTGGAAAGTTGAAGGTTCTCAAAGGAGATTGGGGTCGCTCTGTAAGTCGTTCGCCATTTCGCGCAAGATGTTTTTGACCCACGGAACCAGGCCTTCGCTCGTGGCCATGGTGCCTAACCTCGTTGCCTCTTCGGTTGGTGCTGGGTGACCAGAACCCGCAAACCCCCCATATCCGCAATCGTCGGACCCTTACGCTCTGCAGAACACGGCTCCGGACAATGTGTCACCGCTCACTTCGAGTTCGTATGTCGTCTATGACCGCCGTGTCCCGGGTCTGAGGATCGCGAGGATGAAACTGCATTTTCAGTTCATTACGGAATTGCGACTCTGATAATCAGTGAGTACACTCTTTTTGAGAATGCGCCTTCCGTTCCCTTGCTTCTCGATGATGGTATTCTGGACCCTGACCCAGATGAATACTTCGGTTCATGAGGAATTATAATTATTTTTTACGTGAAAAATACGTTCTCAGACAAATCCTAACTCGCGTGCCACCGGCGCACTTATCAGCCACAAGTTTAATCTGTTATCAACCGCCCGCATTTATCGTTTCCAATGCTCGATTGACAGGACCTTTGTCCCCAGGATCGATGGCGTCTTGCTAATGGTGAAGTTGTATGTTGTCGAGCCCACGTCACGGGACGGCACCGAATCAGGGAGGTCGGTAATCCAGCAAGAGTTGAGGATGTACAAACTCCTCCAGATGCCATTTAATCGGAGCCATTCCTGAAGTTTTTAGATGGCGGGGAGACTTGTGAATGGGGTGGTGACTTGCCATTTTGCAGGCATGGGTGGATTTCAGGCGGGCACGGGTAACCCTACGACAGAGATTTGGGTACCGCTCGGCATCAATCCACCAGTCCGACCCTGAAGGACACTCTCCCTAAGCGCCAACTTGATTCTAGACTACGCACCCTACTCGAGCGAAAGAACGTGGGAAAGAAGGATCAAACTTTCATTATCGGCCAGCGCGGCCTGTGTCTCCTTTAATCTTCGGCGAATCACCAGTTTCGAGTTTACAAGAAAAATATCTCACTGAATACACTTATTTACCTGAGAAAGTTTCAATGAAGCGAGACGAATACTTGTCGTAGAAGGCTCCTACACGATCGATCACCGATTGTGTGGTACGCTTCACCCGCCTACAGCGCCCACACCAATCACAACCATCTCTAGACCAAGGCCGTTCGTCATCCAGGGCCTCCGTCACCGTAAGAGAGTGAGAGAAATGTAAAAGTTCCCAGCGATAGGTGTAACAGAGTTTGACCGCCGAGATAAGAAGCGGGGTTAAGGCGAACAAGGGTAACAGCTAAAAACACGGATATTCAGTGCATGTCGAACGACCGATAGAGTAAAGGCAACTATACCTGGCCATAAGTCATCGCATATCCCCTTCCAGATGCCCGAAAACTGTTCTGAATAACCACGGCCGCCCAGCTGAGGTCAGCCGCCACGACGCCACATCTCGTATATTTGTGACAGATGGTCCACCTACACGGTGCTAGATTTAGTTGATCAAGCACCCAAGGTGACGAAAACGCACCATGCACGGCTCACAGACGTCCACAGTGTACGTAACCTCCCTTGTGGTTCATACGTTCCTTCCTGCGCCGGGAAAGTTTCCAGCATTTGCCTGGACAGTTTCCGGTCCCAACGACAGAAGTAGAACAATACAACGAACAGCAGAAAAGAAGGGTCGGAATCCTCGGGGATCGTGATTAAGGGAAGTTCCAACAAATCCTTAAAAGTAGGATTGCTGCAGAGCTCGCTATCTATGAACGCCCGGCTAGATAATCGGAGGGTAAGCCTCAGCCCAAACCAAAGGGGAAGCAGGAGGGCTCCGAAGGTATAGATGGTGCGGGGATGGATTCTAATGTGACCGGGTTGGAAGCCGAAGAGGCCCTCGATGCAGGTGAGCACAACCTCCACCGCGAGGGGAGACGAGGCGAGTAGGAGTGCGTGGTTCGCGTCGAAGAGAGATAGCTGTTGGCGGTTGATGCAAAATAGCACCCCAAGAAGGATGCAATACGACTGCACGATGATGGCTATGAATCCTGTTCCGGGGCCTGCGGGGGACAAAACTATCTGAATTCCTGGAGGCAGAGCGAATGTTAGTCCTTTTCCGCAGGGAGATCCAGGCAAGGACTTGAACCCACGAGAACAAATGGTGGTGACAGAGACTGGAATCGGTTAGTTCATAGCCCAGGGGTAAATATCTCCAGGGAGATCGAGACTCACCTGCCAAGCTGACCGCAACGCCGACCACGTCCGGATTCGTGACCGTGGGGAGAGGAACATAACGTGCA
>Ga0307515_10013550_pt1 | contig 15223 bp, 11 predicted proteins | sample 17_EM_MG_FD_194513 | JGI IMG/M metagenome (GOLD analysis project Ga0307515, IMG submission 194513) | Populus trichocarpa ectomycorrhiza microbial communities from riparian zone in the Pacific Northwest, United States - 17_EM | ecosystem: Host-associated > Plants > Roots > Unclassified | place... | reverse complement strand
CGCACTTGTACACAAGCCGTGACCGTGAGGGTCCTCTATTGGGGTGTGGCACGGTAGTAACGACGGGGCGCTGTCCGGTTTTGAGAGAAGGTGGATCGGAGCAACACGAGACCGACTTCGGAGTCGGCAAACTGATCTAGCGAGATGGCAGGGTTCAGAGAGTGCCAGGCCGGGCTCCCCATAAACGCAGACTGGACGGACGAAGTATGTGCCTCTTCGAGGAGTTTTCGTAGGCGAATCAGGTCTCCATTCCCTCTGCGCTGACTTGTTCGCAAAGCAGACCGAGGCGGGCAGCAGACGGATGACACGTTGCACGTTCAGACTGGTCGGCCAGTTGCAATGAATTCACGATAGATGAGAATAGGTAGGAACGAGTGAGCGGCTCACACGTCCTCAGTACGCAGCTTCGTTCCCCATATGGCTCAGGCGAAGAGTAGTGGTCGAACTAGCTTTAGTTCATACATTGACCTATTCAAGGCGTACTTCTGGTTGTCTAGCCTAACGAAGCCTCTTTGCGTCCGTTTTCAGACAAAATAAATTATGTTTCACTCCATAGAAAAATGTGGACACCGGTAACGTATTTCGTCCTCTTCTCTGAATGTCCCCCCAGCAGGGTTGATGCTAATAGGAGAGGTTTCAATTGACCCAGAAGTCAGGGCTGCTGTTGAGCGGCGGTTGTTGCGTGCATGAGTGAAGCACCGCGCGGGTCTGCGAGTGCATTAAGCGAGGGATAGCGAGAGATTCGAATCAATATCGAGAGAAACGTATGAGGGTAAGCATGCGAGCGCCCAGAGGATTTTGAGGATGAGGAGCCTGGATTATTTGTCGGTTGCTCGAGGTCCAGGTACTCTACACTAGAGGTTAGTACTAGGATAATCCATTGGTAGGCGTATTGAGTGCGTAATGAGACGACGCACCGTTTCCTTGCCCATCTCTTCTGCGGCCAGTGGTAGTACCCCACAGAGGTCGGTGGTGACGCCGGAATCTTGACGGTTGCCACGAACCGAGGACGAATGTGGGTGTATCACGATCTCTCTCGCGGAACGATGACCGGAATCTACTCCAATACAGGACATTGACTACAGCGAACGGCATTGACGACTTCCTTCATGCACCAGGTGGCAAAGGCGTATATACGCAGGGCCTGCGCTGGGCTTCGGGAGGACGGTCGAGTCCGAGTGGTCATTCGACGGACGAGCGATGGAGATGGGGGTGAGAGTAATAACATCCGCGGAGGCCGTAAACAGGGTATTGCAGTGGAGATCCCTGGCAAGAGACGGAGGCCGTAAACAGGGTATTGCAGTGGAGATCCCTGGCAAGAGACGGAGTACTGCCAGCGTGGTACAAAAGACAGAGGGTACTTCATTATCTAAGTTGCTAATCCTCATCGAGGCGGGCGTGCGATCTTGCAGAATGGTTGTCAAAGGAAAGCAGAGAATAGCAGCCACCCCTTAGCTATAGTAAGATCATCAACGATCAGCACGCCATCGCTCAGGTAGTCAGCCTAGCGCCGTTGCTCACTTTGGCGGCCCCATTGGTTCACGGAGTCCGATCCTACCGCCGCACGAAAAGGTCTATGACAAGGTGAATATCATCACGCGGTGGAGTAAGCTTCTTTTTGCATTATCCGCGCTTGTGGATAGTACTTGCGCGCGGGTTGCAGCAACGCCAACAGCCAGTTGCCGCACTTGTACGCGAATCCATCTTGAAAAGTCGCCCTTACACGTGTTTAAAACAGAATATGGGAGCGAGTCGACCAGTGAGTTGCGTTCGTTCGGTGAGATGGAGGTCAACGTCAGAATGTTTTTCCGGCGTCCGCGTGTCTTCGTCCTTAGGCTCTGAGGTGGGTCTGCGTCTCAGGAAAGATCAGAAGATAGCAGCGGCTCTCGAGCTGTGAGCAAAATTACCAACGATCAGCCCGCCATTCCTCTGATAGTAATGTTGCTCACTGGTAAAACGAGTTCGGAGGCCCAGTTCACGGTGTTCGATCCCACCCCCGTTTGAGAAGCTCCCTGACGAGGTGAATGCCACCACGCGGCGGAGTATTATTTTTTTCGTCTTATCCGCACTTGTGGGAAGTATTCGCGCGCGCTGCAGTAAGACCAACGGCCGGTCGTCGACTTGTACGTGAATGCATCTTGTGAAACGTTCTACGCGTATTTATTGTAGAATATAGGAGCGAGTCGACGAGTGAGTCGAGTGAGTCGGGCGAGATTGTGGTCAAGAGTAATTGGGCTGCGTGTCTTCAGTCCAGATTAGACTGTAGGCTCGAGGCGGGCCTGGCTCTCAAGGAACTTGGCGCCTGAAATGCACTCTGTCCTTGAGAAAACATTCGCCGTACTTCGACGTGGCATTATTGGACAGCGCCGTCGAAGGTACAGTAATGATTGAGTAGGGATGGTTGAATCACTCATGCGCGAGAACAACGGATGAATAACTAGAACCCACGAAGGGTGATTGAGATTGTCAACTCGTGGACGAGCCTCTGGTAAGGAACACCCAATCGGCGGTGATAATGGGAGACGTCGTATTCACCAGAAAGCGGGGGTTGTACGAAGCACCCATCCACTCACTGCAAATCAGCGGTTCGTCTGACGGCGGGGGGACCTTCTTTTACGTGTGGTGTAGTGAAGGCGAGGATATGCCAGGCTCGTGCAGTGCTTCGAGGACGCCGGAGTGAATACGGAGGCAGGGGCATCCCAACGCGACTTGATAATAGGCGAGCAACGCACGACCGCCGTGACCCTGAGGGTCCTCTCCTGGGGAGTGACGCGGTACTAACTACGGGGTGGGTCCTGTTTTGAGAGACGGTGGGTCGAAGGTGATTTGTGAGCAATGTAGCAACACGAGACCGGCTTCATCTAACGATTAAAATTACAATCACGGTCGGCGAGTGTCCTTCGAAATCGGACTGAACGTCTGTCATGTGACACCCTTCGACATATTGAATGCACTCACGATGTCGGTCCATCTGCCGGTTCGCACACCCGCCGTTCGTGTCGTCCCGCTGGTTATCGCTTGCTCGTCGAGGTCGCACATAAAACAGTGACTATCACTCAGCATCTGCTCCGTAGTCCTTGACCTCCGCTTCGGTTTTTGACTGTCGTCATCGAGGAGATTAGGCGAGCCTGTGGCGTCTTGTCGGCTTCGACGCACGAAGACTTTCTTGAGGCGGCGTCAGAAAACTCGGAGATGCACCCATCAGATTGTCGCTGAAACAATGAAGTCATTCGGGATGCCTGGATCAGGCCAAGCGTGGGGAATGGATCGGGCTCGAGAGTGGCGGTCGCCTCTTGCCGTGTTCGAGACCCAGCGTTCTTCACCATGGGCAGAAGTGGCAATGCCGCATCGACACTGGCCGCATCTACGGCTCCACTCTTACCACGAGAGTAAGGAGGCCGCTAGGAGCACTAACATGTTCTCACACGCGCACCACGGCCAATACCCCGTCGGTCATTTTCGGCCATATCGCCCACAATCGACAATGCCTTGGCTTGTTCCACCCTGACTCCACCGTGGTGTGGATACATTGCGATATTCCGGGCGCTCTGGTGGCACCGCATCCATTTCACCCTTTGAAGGCGAAATATATCTCATACAATGTCCTCGCCGACGAGCCGAACTTGACACCAAGCACAAAAGTCAACGCTATGACGAAATCGGGCAATGGCATGCGTGGGAGCTGACAAGATCGATCTCCCATGGTCCCACTTCGCCTCCCAGAATTTGCCGAAACCGCGTCGCACATTGCAGACTGACCAGCGGACACGGGGTAAGCTCACGAGCATCAGGAGGATGCAAATAGAGCATGAGCTTCATTCCCTTCTCAGTATATGTATCATCCACTCCTCCCTCTTGCAGACTGGTGTCCAAAGGATGGGTACCGCAGGAGTGATGTCGCACACGCATGAGCCAGGCGCAGAGAAATTAGAATAAAAACTTGTGGGTGAATTATTCATATTAATTATTTTAAACCAGTTTCGTTCTTAGGAATAGAGGCTTGCATAAGCATGGAAAAAGATCCCAATGTACATACTTCTGACATCGATCTAAGCATGATCATTGCAGCGATTAGGCCAGAATTACCCCGGTCAAATGTCAAGTTTAAAGCCCTGAGCTGGAACAACCTCTTCCATAGTAAAACACCCATCTCTCCCAATCAGCTCCCACTTTTTGTCGGGATAATCATCATAAAACGTGAAACTCTTCAAAGGAGACCCAATAATAGCACGCAGAGTGACGATATTTTTGAGAACTGGCATCAGCTCTGGTTGGTCAGTGGGACTAATATATTCGATCTGCAGACTCTCCAACCTGGGGCAAAGTACTTCGGGTATCTGGTCCTCCCAGATCGGTTCAGAAGCACCCTGTGCATTCATTGGGATAAACGCCTCAAAGAAGGTGACATATGGTTCAACTAGATGCCTGTAGTGGAGAACCAAGGTTTCCAGAGCTGGTAACGATCCAAGGATCTTTGGGACATCATTGAAATATGTTCCACCGTCGGTTGTGGATAAGCTCAGGAGCTTCAATCCTGATAGCTGTGTGTTGACTGCGACGTACTTTTCCCAGAGGTAATCGGGTTCCTCACCATCATCAGCAAGTACTTCCAATTCACGAACCTGTGGAAGTTTCAAAGTAGCAAGTCTGGAGAGTGACATAACCAATCTAGTGCAGACAGGCATTTCTGTCAACCGGTCTTGTCTTGGTTTGTCCACATCAAAAGTATAATATTCCTTGTATCTCTCAAGCTGGTGGAAGGTTTGACTAGCCAAGGGTGACAGACGAGAGGTGTGAACAATAAGAACCTTGAGTGTATGGAAAAGGGGTGCATCTGGCGAAGATTGTGTGTTTGACCGCATGACCAGGTCTAATTTCTTCATCCTCACTTCTTTGAGGCTATGGAAGGAAAAGAAATAATCAATGGGAAGCTCCAAATCCTCATCAGTTGCAATGTATTCCGACTCCCTAGGAAGTGGAGGGTATTCTAACCCTGTAAGAGGACGGTTGTAACCACCCACTGAAGCCCTGGATAACGGAACTATGCCAAGTGGGCTTGAAACCCCAATGAAGGTTCTGTGTCTTTTCCATGTAAAATCAAATCTCTCCACTGGTTCATGGACGATCCATTCCTGCAATTCCGACCCTTCACCAAAGCTCAATCGAAATGAGAAAGTTTGTTCCTTGGCCGGGTGTGATGCCACAATAGCACCAAAAGCCGGGATGAGTCCATTTCTTTCTGTGTCTCTCGACCATCTTTTGTAGTGCAGATGAAGCTTCCTTAGTTGCCTACAGAGCGGTGCAATAGTCCGGCCTGATGACGCTACAGTTGTATTGCGCCCTCCAGCAGCAAATGCCAGGAAGAACGTGCCGCTCAGTGCACAGGGGCTCGAAAGTCCCATCCAAAGAACTTCTAAAGCTGGGACAAGTCGCAGCATATAGTTCAATAGCCGCTCACTGCATTTAATATCTAGCTGCAGACGGGTCAAGCTCTGAGCAGCAAAAATCGGATGCAAAGCGGCAAGCTGCAAATCCCCTCTCCATTTCCTGCATTGCCCACATTTTATCTCCAACTCGCCTAGGCGAGGGCAATGAAAATGTTCAAGGGCACCAAGGCTATTAGAATCATATTTTAGAATCGAACATGAGGGCATATACACAGACTGGAAAACATCGGCATACGATGGGAATTTGATAGAGCATTCTTCGAGGGCAGGAAAGATCTGGCCTGCCATCCACTGGATGGAAACACACTTCAAACACAAGTTGCGGAGTGTCTGGGTTAGAGGAAGGTCAACAGCTGGCGGATCAATTGGGAGGGAGAGGTGATGAGCGTCAAGGATCTCCAGCTTGTGAAGAGATGGGAGGATATCAACAGGATTCTGCATCCTCCTACAAGTAAGTCTGAGGGTTGTGAGGGATGAGAAGGCTTGGAAGTGAACAGGTTGAACAATGTAGAGTGCAGCATCAGGGTGAAACACCTCCATGACAGTAAAGCGTGGGGTGACAGTTGTGGTGATTGCAGTGAGAAGTGGCTCCAGGAAGTTGCCAAGGTCACAACTTGCGTCGAGTTTGAAGGACTCAAGATGCTGCAAAGGGTGTATGATTTGCAAATCCTCGTATTCTCCAGGGGGTGGAAATGAAACGAGTACGAGTGAGCGCCATCTGGATGCTGCCTCGGCTGCAGCCATAAAGCATTCATGAAATTCGACAGGATTGAAATCCTCGTCACTCATCCATTCACCCATCTCGGGATCATAATATTGTGGACCAACAGTCACATCAAGGAGCCATCTCCTCCCAAACCCCTCGACGTCTTGCTTCTCTGTCCAATTATTGATCCTCAATTGAGAGTGGATGCCCGGAGTGGAAAGCATAATGTCGCGCCAGTACCGGCACACAAGCATCAAATTCGTTTGAGAGCGCGGACGGACTTGGACCGTGTACAGAAAGATCTCGGAGAATATTTCCACAGGGACAAGGTGTGATTTATGACAGGACGACAGATAGATTTTGTCACAGGGCAGCTTGTGGAAGTGGGAGGGTGCCCTTCCGATTCTAGTGGATTCGTAATAAGGACCCATGGCGAATGATGGATATGGGTCTGTGTAGGTTTCCGTGATTTACTGAGTATCAATTCGAGAGCACTGGGAGATGGCAGGGACCAGAGAATGCTAATCCGCTCGCCGCACGGAAAGCGTGTGGCGCGGCCTAGAAGACAGGACAGCCTTTGCAGGCCGGGCTCCCCGTAAACGCAAACTGGACGGGACAAATTATGTGCTCCCTCGAGAAGTATTGATGAGGCGAATCAGGTCTCATTCTCCCTTGGCCCGATCCGCGTGCCCTTGTTCGCGAAACGGGCACGCGTCTATACTGATATGGAACCGTGGGCTCCACCAGTCGAAATGGATTCACGATCGATCGGTAGGGACGAATCAGTGGCTCACGTATCCCCTGTACGAACGAAATAACGACTTCGTCCTATGTATGACTCAAACGCCGAGAGGCCTAGTAGTCGAACTAGCTACAATTTATACATTGACTATTTCAAGATGTATTTATGGCTGTCCAGTCCAAAGGGACCTCTTTGCGTTCAGTCGTTTCAGTGATTTTACACCATAGAAATTTGGACAACAGTCAGGTCACTCGTCCTCTCTTCTGGGTGCTCCCCAACAGGTCTGGTGTTAATTGAAGAGGTTCCAATTGACCCAGAAGTCATGGCTGCCATTGAGGGGCTGGTCTATTCCGTACGCGAGTAGAGTACCGCGCGGGCGTGAAGGTGCAATAAGCGAGGGATTCTAATTAATGTAAAGAGAGACGTACGAGGGTAAGCGTGCGAGCGCCCAGAGGGTTTCGAGGATGCAGAGCTTGAGCTATTTGTCGATTGCGCGAGGCCCATGTACTCCACACTGAAAAGCAGTACTCGTATGACCCAGTAGCAAGTGTATTGAGTTGGTGATGAGACGGCGTATCGCTCCCTCACCCGTCTCTTCTACGTCCAGCGATGGGACTCCACGGAGGTCGGCGGTGACCACGATATCTCGACGTTCGCCACAGCTGAGGACGAATGGGGGTGTATCACGACCTCTCTCGCGGAACGACGGCGGGCCGCAGTGCAAGGTTTCGTCTACAGCGAACGATACTGACGACTTCTATTATGCACCAGGTGGCAAAAGAGTATATACGCGGAGCCTGTGCTGAGATTCGAGAGGACGGTGAGACGAGTCCGCGAGCAGATTCTTTTGGAGGGACGAACATGGAGTTGTGGGTGAGAGGAATGACAATCGTGGGGGTCGTGAATAGGGTATTGCAGTGGGTGCAAGAGACAGAGTGCTGACACCGTGGTACGAAAGGCCGAGGACACTACGTTGCGAATGCTCGTCGAAGCGGGCGTGCGGTCTTGCAGAGTGGTAGCGGACGCAAAGCAGATGACAGCAGCTGGCCTCGAGCTGTGAGCAAAATTATCAATGATCAGCACGCCGCCCGTCGGACAGTAAGTTGCTCGCCAGTTCTTCACGGCTTCGGTCCCACCGCCGCTTGATAGGCCCTGTGACGAGGTGAATGCCATCATGCGGTGGAGCGTGGAGCGAGTCGACAAGTGAGTTGCGTTCGTCGGGCGAGATGAGATGGAGGTCAAGAGCGATGACAGCGTGGGTCTCAGGCCGAGCGTGATTGTACTAACAAACCAGCGCTCCTAATTCAATGTGGCATTATTTGGAGTCGGGATGGGTGAATAACTCATGGGTGAGAACAACAGGTGAGCTAACTAAGATTGGCCAACAACATATCCCAACTTTCAACTTGGCCGATCTCATCGCTCCATCGTACATGGCGGTCAAAGAGGTTTCGAGGCAACTAAGACATATTTGACTAGTAGTTTAAAGAGTTTGCCTTTCACGAACGTATCCTTCGTCGCTAGATCGAGTCCTAGAAATGAGAGTTGGAGGCAGTGTGGACCATCGAGCCGGTTCAGGTGGGTGGATGTGGCTTTGGCACCTGGACAAATGACCGGTTTCAACAGGAACTAATTTTATAATGATGCACCCAGGAACGGCGCACACAGTATTCTTCATCAATCACGCCGCGTCTTCGCAAGTTGTTCAGCGGGTGGTTGTCACAAGCCTGAGAACAAGCTCAACACGTTGAACGTGAACATTGGTTGAAAGATTCCCTTGACGACGCGATTTCAAACTCCGCAGGCCAAACAAAGTTTCTTCACCCAGCGCGAGTTCGCGTTCACCCTTGAGAACGATGTCTACCTTCGTTACAATTCTTTCAAGGACTCGGACGACCTGAAGAAGCAGATTGGAAAAATTGAATCCCAGTCGTTTCGAAATCGGAGCAGTGTACAATGCAAGGGTTCGTGCTCAGTTGCGAAACCAACCGTCCTTCCTGACGACCCCGCGATAGCCAAAAGATAAGAAGAGCCTTCGGCCTGGTCACCTACAACCCCTCAAACGTGAACTCGTCTTTGATATTGACATGACGGACGTACGAAATAACGACTTCGTCCCACGAATGGCTCAAACGCCGAGAGGCGTAGTAGTCAAAGTAGCTACAATCGATACATTGACTAATCAAGATCTATTTCTGGCTGTCCAGTCCAAAGGAGCCTCTTTGCGTCTGGTCGTTTCAGAGGTATTACACCATAGAAAATCCTGGACAGCAGTAAGGTCACTCGTCCTCTTTCCTGAATGCTCCCCAACAGGGCTTGTATTAAGAGAAGAGGTTCTAATTGACCCAGAGGTCATGGCTGTCATTGGGGGCCTAGGCTATCCCGTACGTGAGTGGAGAACCGCGAGGGTGTGCAGGTGCAGTAAGCGAGGGATTCTAAGTAATGTAAAGAGAGACGTACGAGGGTAAGCGTGCGAGCGCCCAGAGGTTTATAGCTTGAGCTATTTGTCGATTGCTCGAGGTCCAGGTACTCTACACTACAAAATAGTACTCGTATGACCCATTAGCAAGCGTGCTGAGTGCGTGATAAGACGATGCATCGCTCCCTCGCCGTCTCTTCCGCTCCAGATGTATCACCCCTGGTGGGACTCCACCGAGGTCGGCGGTGACCACGGTGATATTCTGACGTTCGCTACAGCCGAGGACGAACGGGGGCGTATCACTCTCTCTCTCGCGGAACGACGACCAGTTGCTGTGCAGGTTGTTGTCTACAGCGAACGACACTAACGACTTCTTTTGTGCACCAGGTGGCGGAGGCGTATTATACGTGGAGCCTGTGCTGAGATTCAAGAGGACAGTGAGACGAGTCCGAGAACAGGTGCTTTTCGACACTCGAGGGACGAAGATGGAGTTGTGGGTGAGAGGAATGACAACCGCGGGTGTTGTGAACAGGGTATTGCAGTGGGTGCAAGAGACAGAGTGCTGACACCGCGGTACGAAAGACAGAGGACACGACGTTGCGAATGCTCATCGAAGCGGGCGGTCGATCTTGCAAAGTGGTAACGAACCCGAAGCAGATGATAGCTGCCGCCCTCGAGCTATGAGCAAAATTATCAATGATCAGCACGCCGCCCCTCAGATAGTAAGCCTGACGTTGTTGCTCACCAGTTCGGAGGCACAGTTCACGGCGCCCGACCCCACCGCCCTTTGAAAAGGTCCGTGACGAGATGGATACCATCGTGCGGTGGATTTGGTCTTTTTTTTCGTCTTATCCGCACTTGTGGATATACTGGCGCGAACTGCAGCAAGGCGAACAGCCAGTCGTCGCACTCGTACACGCATTCATCTTGCAAAGACGTTCTACGCGTGTTTACTCCAGAATATAGGAGCGAGTCAACAAGTAAGTCGCGTTCGTCGGGCGAGATGGAGGTCGAGAGCGGTTGAGCCTGGGCCTTGCCACCCGAGCCCTTGAGAAACTTAATAGCCGTGACTGTACCAACAAGCCACATTATTGGACAGCCCTGTCGAAGGTAAGGGTTGGCCGGGACTCACGCGCGAAAACAACACTCTAAGTGATATCTCAACTCTCATCGCCTCATCGTACATTGGTCTAAGCGACTTCAATTCACATATCGAGGTAACTAAGATATCTCTTTTACTTGTCCTTCGAGCACTTTGCCCCCAAACGGTCATCCTCGTTGTTTACACTAAATGCAAATACAGAAGGCCAAGGGGCTCTCTAGTCCTGCTCTTTAGACCCCTCCAAGCTCCACAAGGGAGGTTCCAGTCGAATCGGGCGCTCTAATCTCCATCGAGCGGTGGGTCTTTTAGGTGATGGCGGAGGTGAAGTGAACCAGCGTTAGCTGAGTGTTTAGTATATGTAGATAAAGATGCACAAGGACAAGAATACAGATGCTGAGAGGACTCGGAGGATCTTAGTGCTTGGGTACATTGCCGACCACTACTAGATGGCGAGAGCGTTCAGATACTTCTTAGCGAGAACAATGACTGTGCTGATTAATTAGCTCTGTATTGATCTCGTGATGAAACGATCTAACACCCACTCACTCGCCGCCCTACATCACTGATGGAGGGACACTCACTCGAGGGAGCTTGACGGACGACTTGTGTTCACCAGAAGCGGGAACGAATGGTTGTACCACCACCTCGTGCGGTGCACACAAATGGGTAGTACGACGCACCCGCGCATCCACTGCAGAGCAGCGGTTCGTCCCACGGGGAGAGGTCCTTGAGAGGTACAACCCAATGCGACTTGCAATAGGGCGTAATGGGCGAGCAACGAACGAAATGGAATGGAATGAGGCGCGGTGAACGACGGCAGTGACCATGAGGGTCCTGTACTAGGGAGTGGCGCGGGACTAATGACGGGGTGCTCTTCTCAGTTGGAGTAGCGTGTGCGGTCTTGATAGACGATGGATCGAAGGTGATCTGTGAGCAAAGTAGCAAGACGAGACCGACTTCAGAGTCGGTAAAACTGATCCAGCGATGATAATTACGGTCAGGAGAGTGAGGGGATGCGATGTGGGCCATCGAGCGGGTTCTACAGAATGGGTGGATGAGCTTGGTATCTTGATAGACGACTGCTTCGACAGGAACAATCTTTATAATGACCTACCAGACTCGAGACGCGCAGCATTCTTCATGCACCGGCCGTGTCTCCGTCGCGGGCCTTCTTTGCGCGCCACAGAGGGATATTCGCGGCTTAAAGTGAGGTGCCTCTCGACGCAAAATCACTACGGGCAACAAACCGACGCAAGGGTCGACGGGTGAGCGACAATAGGTCGGGCGAGGGAAGGGCCGTTGGCGATATTCGTTGAAGAGGAGTGTACGACTTCACGCGATCGTCGTAAACGTAATCGGCAATGCACGTCTAAAATAGGCTGACCTATGAGCCAAGAAACAAATGGTCAGCGGGCCATCCGCCTCGGAAAGTATGAAAAGCGGAGTTGATATAAGAAAGAGCGAGGTAAACGAGAATGGATCACTGAACGAAGGAGGAAACCTTGTCCTAGACGAAAGATATGAGCCTATATTGAGCAGATGCTGCTCTTGACCTTTCGGGCGAGAATGAACAACTGTCCTTCGAAGACGGAAACGGACTGCGTCTCTGTCGTGTGAGGTTCCAATCGATCTTATCTCTGACATCCTTTTATTCTAATGAACGCACTCACGATTTCGACCCGTGTACCGGTTCACACACTCGCCGTTCGCATCGTCCAGCTGTTCGTCACTTGCACCTCGAGGGCGCACATGGACCAATGACTGTCACTCAGCATCCGCTCCCTCATCCTTGTCCTCGTCCTCTGCGAGTTCTCGACTGTCGTCATCGAGGTGATTAGGCGACCCTGCGCCGTTTCGTCTGCTCCGGTGTACAAGAGCAAGAGACGGCGTTGAAATACACCCATCAATTGACCGCTGACCAATGAACTCATTCGGGATGTCTGGCTCAGGCCGAGTGGGGAGAGGGACTGAGAATGATGTCCTTTGTTACCATCGGAACCGAGAAGGTATTGCAGTGTTCGAGACCCAAGAACCAGATTCTTCCCCACTGGTTGCATCGACGGCTCCACTCTTACCACCAGAGTAAAGAGGCCGCTAGGAGCACTAACGTCTCCTCACACGCACACCACAGCCAACGCCCCGTCGGTCATTTTCGGCCATATCGCGAAGGCACATCCACATTGTCCACAATCGGCAATGCCTTGACTTGTTCCACCCTGAATCCACCATGGTGTGGATACATTGTGATATTCCGCCTGCTCTGGTGGTATCGCGTCCATTTCACCCTTTGAAGGCGCAACATATCTCATGGAATGTCCTCGCCGACGAGCCGAACTTGACACCAAGCACAAAAGTCAACGCTATGACGAAATCGGGCAATGGCATGCGTGGGAGCTGACAAGATCGATCTCCCATGGTCCCACTTCGCCTCCCAGGATTTGCCGAAACCGCGTCGCACATTGCAGACTGACCAGCGGACACGGGGTAAGCTCACGAGCATCAGGAGGACGTAAATAGAGAACGAGCTTCATTCCCTTCCCAGTATGTGTATCTTCCGGCCACTCCTCCCTCTTGCAGATCGGTGTCCAAAGGATGGGTGCCGCAGGAGTGGTGCTGCATGCATGAGCCAGGCGCAGAGAAATTAGAATGAAACCATGTGGGTGAATTATTCGTATTAATTATGTAAAACCAGTTTCGTTGTTAGTAATAGAGACTTGCATAGGCATGGAAAAACATTCCAATGTACATACTTCTGACGTCGTTCTAAGCGTGATCATTGCAGTGATTAGGCCAGAATTACTCGGGTCAAATGTCAAGTTTAAATTCCTGAGCTGGAATAACCTCTTCCATCATAAAGCTCCCATCTCTCCCAATCAACTCCCACTTTTTGTCGGGATAACCATCATAAAAGGTGAAACTCTTCAAAGGAGACCCAATAATAGCACGCAGAGTTACGATGCTTTTGAGAACTGGTATCAGCTCTGGTTGGTCAGTGGGACTAATATATTCGATCTGCAGACTCTCCAACCTGGGGCAAAGTACTTCGGGTATCTGGCCCTCCCAGATCGGTTCAGAAGTACCTTGTGCATTCATTGGGACAAACACCTCAAAGAAGGTGCCATATGGTTCAACTAGCTGCCCCCAGTGGAGAACAAAGGTTTCCAGAGCTGGTAATGATCCAAGGATCCTTGGGATATCATTGAAACATGAGGTTCCATCATCAGCTCGGGATATGCTCAGGAGCTTCAATCCTGATAGCTGTGCATTGACTGTGACATACATTTCCCAGAGGTAATCGGGTTCCTCCTCATTTTGCATACGTACTTCCAATTCACGGACCTGTGGAAGTTTCAAAGTAGCAAGTCTGGAGAGCGTCGTAACCAATCTAGTGCAGACAGGCATTTCTGTCAATTGGTCCTGTCTTGGTTCGTCCACATCATGAGCACAATCTTCCTGGTACCCCTCAAGCTGGTGGAATGTTTGAATAGCCAAGGGTGGCAGTTGAGAGGAATAAACAGTAAGAACCTTGAGTGTATGGAAAAGGGGTGCATCTGGTGAAGATTGTGTGTTTGACTGCATGTCCAGCGATAGGTAGCTCATCCTCACTTCTTTGAGGCTATGGAAGGCAAGGAAATAATCAATGGGAAGGTCCAAAATATCATCAGATGTAATGTATTCTGACTCCAGAGGAAATGGAGGGTATTCTAACCCTGTAAAGGGGAAACCATCACTATACACTGAAGCTCTGGATAACGGGACTATGCCATGTGGGCTTGACACCCCAATGAAGGCTTTATGTCGTTGCGATTGAAAATCAAATCTCTCCACTGGTTCATGGACGATCCATTCCTGCAATTCTGACCCTTCACCAAAGCTCAATCGAAATGAGAAGGCTTGTTCCTTGGCCGGGTGTGATGCCACAATAGCACCAAAGGCCGGGATGAGTCCATTTCTTTCTGCGCCTCTTGACCATCGTTTGTAGTGCAGATGAAGCTTCCTCAGTTGCCTACAGAGTGGTGCAATGGCCCGGCTTGATGGCCCTACACTTGTATTGCGCCCTCCAGCAGCAAATGCCAGGAAGAACGCGCTGCTCAGTGCATGGGGGCTCGAAAGTCCCAACCAAAGCTCTCCCAAAGCCGGGACAAGTCCCAGAATGTAAGCCAATAGCCGCTCACTGCATTTGATTTCAAGATGCAGGCAAGTCAGACTCCGAGCCGCAAAAATGGGATGCAGAGCGGCGAGCTGCAGATTCCCTCTCCAGGTCCTCCATTGTCCACATTTTACCTCCAGTCTAGCCAGTGGGGGATGATGAAAATGTTCAAGGGTGCGAAGGTTATTGGAGTGATATTTCAGAATCGAACAGGAGGGCATATACACAGACTGGAGAGTATCAGGATGGTGCGGGAATATGATAGAGCATTCTTTGAGGGCAGGAAAGGTCCGGCCTGCTATCCATTGGACAGAAACAGACTTCAGTTGCAAGACACGGAGAATCTTGGTCAGAGGAAGATCAGTGGTTGATGGATAAATTGGGAGGGAAAGATGATGGGCCTCAAAGATCTCCAGCTTGTTCAGGGGTGGGAGGATATCGACAGGATTCTGCATTCTGCCACAAAAAAGTCTGAGGGTTGTGAGGGATGAGAAAAATTGGAAGTGAGCAGGTTGCACAAGGTGGAGTGCAGCGTCAGGGTGAAGGACCTCCATTACAGTAAAGCGTGGGGTGACAGTTGTGGTGATTGCAGTGAGAAGCGGCTCCAGGAAGTTACCAAGGTCGCAACTTGCGGTGAGTTTGAAGGACTCAAGGTGC
>Ga0307515_10013549_pt1 | contig 15224 bp, 6 predicted proteins | sample 17_EM_MG_FD_194513 | JGI IMG/M metagenome (GOLD analysis project Ga0307515, IMG submission 194513) | Populus trichocarpa ectomycorrhiza microbial communities from riparian zone in the Pacific Northwest, United States - 17_EM | ecosystem: Host-associated > Plants > Roots > Unclassified | place... | reverse complement strand
ACAGGCAAATGTACTAGTCCATGTTACGTTGCGTGCAGGGAAAAAAAGAACAAAACAAAGCATGGATAGTGTTAAATTCTACGTGGAAGATAAAACAAATCTAAAATATGCATTGATCAATGTATTCAATAAAATTAATCAAAATTTATATGCATAAAAATATACTAAAAATATTTATTTAATTATTTGTCAATGTTTTTTTTAGGATGAAAAAATAAAAATTGAATTGTAAACAAAACAACATGCTAGCATGGTTCCTTTGCTTCTTCTTCTTTTTTTGTCATGGTTGCTCCATGTTGTAGACCATTGGATGGTCCGGGTTTAAATTCAACTATGTTAAAGTTTGTTCAATATGTGTTATTTGACTAAGGGGCCAATCGCGACCCATTCAACCTATTCAAAACCTATTTTGGCTAAGGACACTGTTATTTTAACCCTTGTCTAACTCGATGAATTGCTTTAGCATATGCCATTTGACCAAAGGGATAAATCACGACTCGGCTGCCATGTTCAAAACCCGATCTGGCTTTAAAAAACTTTAAAGACACTGTCATTTCAACCCCTGCCTAACTTAATCAGGCTCAAATACAAAACAACTAATAAAAAAAGGAAAAAATCACAAAAAATAGATTAAAAAAAAGAGGAATAAAAAGATAACATCATATTAGGTCGATCTCTACCGACCCAAGTTAACTCACTAAATGTGCAAGTAAGGTCATGACATGACCATAATGAGGTAACTCAGTTTAGCTAGTTGTCTTTTCTATTATTTCTTTCTTTGGTTGGCCTTCATTGGGCTCGGGAAGGATGAAGTTTAGGACCAAACTACAAAGCCACAAAAAAACCAGGAACCACAATTAAAAAAAATCCAAGAGTTATCAGAGAACCAGGGACCGAACAAAAAAAAATCTCTTTCATTTCCATTCCTTTCTTTCTCCTCGATTGAATCTTCTTTAGGCTTGGGTGGAATGAAGTTTGGGACCAAACTAAAGACCTATAAAAGATTTAGGGACCAAATCAAAAAATATAATAGTTAACAAAAAGAAAGGGACTAGATAAAAAATAATAATGAGTGGCTAAAAAATAATTTGGTTGGCGCGTGTAAAACACGCGTCAGAGTGTGAGGAAGTTGCCATGTTTGGGTAGTGCATGTCGTCGGTGAAGACATGACGCAGCTCCAACGCCTTTTTTTTCTTCTTCTTCTTTTTTCCTCTTTCCTCACTCCCCCTTATCTTTCGTTCAATAACTTAAAAAAGATATTGTTCTCGTCCATTGTAATATGAAAAAGGGTGCACAATGATTCTTCTATGCCAAACAATTCTTTTATGATATAAGTTGGACTAATTTGAGTAGTATGCTATCTTATTAAGAAATTAATGAAAAATCTCAAATTTAAAATTTATGATTGGATGAATTAAAATAAATTAAGCCTTCTGAGGAAAATATTGTAGCTCCAATCAATGTTCTCCCTCTCATATTTCACTTTAGATTAGATCAATGATTTTTTTAAAAAAAATTGATCCTCGTACTTTTTTCTCTTTGATTAAATCCTGTTCTGACCAAATTAATGGCTAATTGCTTTTAAATTGTTAACAAAGAATATAATTAAAAGGCAAAGGATTCATGTGAAAGTAGTAGGGAAAATAGGTAGTTGTTTCAAATCAGCACAACAAAATCATTTTAGTCCTCATACTTTCCAAATTAACATTTTTGGTCCCTTTAGTTTCAATAAAAATAATTTTTGGTTCAAAACTTCATTTTTCTTACTTTTTTAGTTCTTGGTTTGAGAGAGAACAGAGAAAGTAACCGATTATGGTGGAAAGAGAGAGAATATTGGTTTGGCCACATAAGAGGTCGATCTTAGTGTTAATGGGTCTCATTCAATGAGAGAAGTTCCACTAGAGTGTTTTTTGGCTTTACTATCACTTGAAAGAGTATATGTGAGCTCGGTAAATATTTTGAATTCGGGTTAGTTTTGGATTTTTTGACTAGTCTTTGGGTTATTTGAGGATGTAAACTGATTTATCAAGGTCTTTAAGGTGTTTTCTAAGTGTTTTGGATCAAAAATAGGTTAAAAATGATTTTTAAGCATTAAATACCCTCTCTTTTATTTTTTAGAGACTCTGCGATTGTTGGATTCTAAAGATGTTGCATCATTTGAAAAAATAGAGGCGGATAACACATTGTTTGCCCTCTGATATTGGAAAAAAAAGACCTAGCACGCATGTCGGACCTCTTTTAATGGGTATGGCGTGATTGTTAATTTTTTTAAAAAAATATTGCTGCATTTTCATCCTTTTAAAATTGTCTAAGTAGTTGGTTAAACCAAGTTGACACAAATCTATTTAACATGTTGTCATCTCAACATTTAAAAACAATTGTCTAATATGTCACTGTCTTGGTATTGAAAAAATATATCGTCAAATTTTGCATTCGTGAGTAAAGTTTTATTCTTTTATAAAACACGGTATTTATGACTAGATTTTTTTTTTGCATTAAAAAAAACTTGAATAGCGACAAAGGGCCCTTAATGTTCTAGTCTTTTCTAATTACCATTGACTATTTCATAAGTGATGGTTCAAGTATTTGAACCTAAAAGTCAAAGGAGGAATGAATCTTTTTAAAATTCTATACCAATACCTAATTTATAATTTGCTCATATATTTGTCTTAATTATTCAAAATTACCCCTTAAATTAATAAATTTGTACTTTAAAAATATTCTATGTTTGTAAAATTGACTCAATTAGAATCAATAATTAATTGTAATTCATTGATATGTTAATTAGATATAACATGAACAAATAATTACATCATAAAATGAAAAATTAGGCCTATACATCATATGAGTCATAAATGATATTGGTTTAGATTATTTTTATTACAAGAAGATGGGAAAACTCCTTAGCCAAGTGATGATGTCTCAAAAATTTAAAGTACCTTTAAGAGCAAGGCTTATTATATATTGGATAATTGGTTAATTTCTTGGTTGTAAGAATCTGATTTATTTTTCCTAACTAAAGTGGTTGGTGCCTAGTGTCTGTATAAGGTCCCTTACAGTATAATTGGGGATTCTTAGATGCTTAAATGCGTATCTTTTTAAAGAAAGAATGCAATGATATTTTAGAGAGAGATGTTTTGAAAATATGTATATAATAGAGAATGAAGATTATGAATCTAGAGCTTGAAAATGATTATTCATGAGGTATTGATAGCTCATGAGTCAGTTATTTTGTGGAAATGAGAGGTTGGAATGTCATTTTTTTTCTTATAGTATTAATGATAGATAAATATTCCTTAAACAAACATTAACAAGGGTTGAGCTCATCCTCTAGGTTGAGCTCATGGCGTTGGGCTTTTCCCTAAGACTTAGCCCATGGTGTTAGGTTATTCTCCAAGGTTTAGCCCATGAAGGTTAGACTCTTCTTCTAAGCTAAACTCAGGAGACAATTATGCCCAGGTATGTTGCCTAAGACAATAAGTTTTTAGGCTTTCAAGGTTTTTTCAGGTCTATTGAATTTGGATTTATTAGTAGCCCCCAGGTATTTGTGATATTTATACGCAAAAACTTGTAAAAATACTTGGTTATTATGATGAGTTCATAAAATTTTCTTTGTATGAGAAGAGAGGTGAAAACCCCAGGTAATACATCGAAGAGTCTATGTGTAGAGGCTTGCACATTGTTTGAAGAAATTTCTAAGTATATAAAGGGGACCATGGAAGAACCCATACTTAAAAAAAATTCTAGGAGAGTGAGGTAAGATATAAATGACTTTATACTTAGAAAAGTTTTCTAATAGGTGGAGAAAACTATAGAAGGTGGAGCCTGTACTTAGAAAAGTTTTAAGTGACCGGGAGGAACCCAAGAAAAATGAGTATATACTTAAAAAAAATTTTAAGTAGCTGGAGGAACATAAGAAGGGTGAATTTATATTTAGAAAAAAAAATATTAAGAGGTCAAGGAGAACTCATAAAGGGTGAAGCCCGTACTTATAAAATCTCAAAGTGGCTCAAAGGAACCTAAGCATTATGAATCTATACTTAGAAAATTTCTCAAACAAAGTATGAGCTGCTTGTTTAAGACCATATAATGCTTTTTTGAGCTTGCAAACATACCTAAAATCATGTGAAACACCATGATAGGCGCCAAATAAACTTCTTCTTAAATATCTTCATTCAAAAAGATATTTTTAACATCAAGTTGAGAGATATACCACTGATAAACTGAAGCTATTACAATCAACCTAGATTTGTATCGCTTAATAAATCTATCAGAATTAGTCTTGATCTTATACACCCAATGACAACTAACAATACTCTTACCAAGAGGTAAAAGAACCAAATCTTAAGTATCTATTTTATGCAAAGCTGAAAGTTCTTCATCCATAGTTTGCTGCCAATAAAGATCAAAAATTGCCTCTTTATAGGAAAAAAGCTCAGAGAGACAATGAACAAAAACTAAAAAGGAAGTAAAATATGAAGAATAATAAAAGTAAGCAAAATATGGTAACTTTGTGGACTTACGAATACGTGTGGATTGATGTAAAGGTGAATCCACAATCTCAGATGAAGCTTGAAAAACCATAGAAGAAAAGGGATCTTTAGGTGTACCGGAGAGTAAAATGTTAATAGTTGCAGAATGATCAATATGAATTGGTAAGGCAGAATGTAAAGGTAACGGGGTAAGAACATGAGAAAGGGGATTTGAAGTACTAGGAACCTAGGATGATAAATTATCAGAATCCTTAAAAAAAAATATCTATACAAATAAGATCATATCTAGTCAAGTTATGAGTAGTGGATGAAATAAAAATATATATATATATACTAAAGAAAGACAACATGACGAGACACATAAATTTTCTGAATTATTTGATCAAAACAACGATACCCCTTTTTATCTTCATGATAACCAATAAAGATAAAATAGCAAATCAAGAGGACAACTTATTGCGTTCTACATAAGAAAGAAGAACAAAACAAGTATAACCCAAAACTCTAAAGAAAGAATAAGGACATACCTATACAACTTTTCAAAATGAGAAAAACTGAAATATCAGAAGATAGAATTGTATTAATCAAATCTACAGTAGTAAGAATAGCTTCACCCCAAAACACACCAGGAACATAAGTAGACAACCAGAGAACGAGCAGTTTCAACAATGTGCCTATATTTTCTTTCAGCAATGTCATTTTGCTTAGGAGTATTTGTACACAAAGTTTAGTGAATAGTTACATCTAGGGTAAACAACTCATAAATTTATTAAAGGTGTATTCCTCACCCAAATCACACCTAAAATATTTAATAACAGCAGAATGTTGAGTTTTGACAAGAACGCGAAAGGTTGTATATATCTCAAAGAATTCAGAACCATATTTCATTAAATAAATCAAATAATAACGAGTATGATCATCAATAAAAGAAACATGATATTGAGAGGTGTATTCCCCACCTAAAATATTTGATTACAACAGAATGTTGAGTTTTGACAAGAGTACGAAAGGTTGTATATATCTCAAAGAATTCAAAATGATATTTCATTAAATAAATCACACAATAACAAGTATGATAATCAATAAAAGAAACATAATATTAAGACCCTCTTTTATGAAAACAAGAAATGATCCTCATATATCAGAATGAATCAAATCAAATGGAGAAGAAGAAACAGAAATACTTTGATTAAAAAGTAAAGCAAATTTTTTTGCCAGTTTACATCCATTATAATCAGAAATATCACAATTTGCAAATTTCCTAAAGCATATATGGATGCCAAAAATCTCAAACGAAAAGACAAAATATGACCTAGATGAGAATGTCATACATAAAAACTAGAAAAAGAAGGACTTAAATGAAAAAAAGGCAAATTAACATTAGTAGCAGTAACAACAATTGACACTTTTAACTCATCTAAAATATATAGTCTTATATTCCTATGGTTTGTCCCAATCAGCTTTTGAGATTGTAGATCTTGCACACAACAACAAAAAAAGAGGAAAAAATGACTAAATAATTATTAGAATCACATAACTAACCAATATAAGTAATATTCAATATGAGTTTCAGAATAAGATAAACATTAAGAAGAGACAGGTGAAGTTTAATAATAGAACCAACACTTGTTAAAGGCATAGGAGTGCTATCAGCAGTCATGACATAAATAAAAGACGAAAGAGACATAGAAGCAAAAGATAAAGAATCTAGAGACATATGATAAGAAGCATTAAAATTCAAGACTCATTCAAAATGTGGCATACCTAAAAACTATGAGGAAAATGACCCATGACAGAAGAAGCAAACATAGTTTGTGGATGTAAGGAGAGAAACTTTTAAAATTACTTATTTAGAGTGTTAGGATTGGTGAAAGGACCTGATGAAACTACTATTACAGTATTAGACTGTGGTGATTTGTAACCCTGAGGTAGTCTATGAGCATTAGATTGTGACTGGTTATCAAGCTTCCAAGCTTGAGATTGCTGTTTTGATTGATTCTGTTGTCTCAACGTAGGACACCAACCCTTCTAATGACCTTTCTGCTTACAGAAACTGCACTAGTCGAAGGCAACCCATGTGTAAGGCTTATTTTGATTATTAGATAGTGGTTTAGAAGGTACTGCTAGCACATAAGGATTAGAAGTAGAAATAATTTTTTTTTAGAATAAGACTGGAGATGTATTTCTTTAGCCAATAACTCATTGACAATTGAGTTAACAGAAAAAAGTAGAGAACGATGCAAAATTGAACATTTAAGTCCTTCAAAATCACTATGAAGTGCCATTAAAAACTGTATCAATCATTGTTGCTCTCTACAAGCAATATAGGCAACATATGCCTTTCATTTTATCGATTCTATAAGAGCCAATTAATCCTAAAGATATGTCATAGCAGAATAGCTTCTAGTGAAGAGCTCGTATATCATTCTCTAATTAATACTACTTTGCAAAATTTGTTTGAGTGAATAACTTTTGCAGATGATTTCAATTTTTTTTTGGTCTCATACTTTACCAACTGTGTACTTATAAAATGTTAAACAGAATTGTTAATTCAAATAATAATTTTTGCATTATTTGCCTTTCAAATATTTATCAAAGCAGCATAACCCTTATCAATATTTCTAAATTTCACAAAAATTCCACTAGCATACCACCAAATCTTTTTACCCTTAAAACAATTTATCATCACATATCACCTCCTAGTTGTTATTCATTAATGGAGTGCTTACCTTTAAAGGGCAAACGAACAAACAGACTTTAGCATTAAGGAAGGAAAGATAGAATATGAGGGTAAATTATCTAGACATCTTGTGATATAGAGATAGGAATAATTTACATCTTTATTTTTCTAAAATTATAATACGTTATTTATAATTTTCAAATTCATTATTGTTTGAAATTCCATCTTGTATCGCACTTCTATCAATTCCATTAAAAAAAATCAATTTCTATTAAAAAAATGTTATTAATAACGTGCTACAATAATTTTTATGTCCAAGTTGCCGAAATAATGATCAACACTTGAATAGAACATAAATAATTTTTTTAGAATATATATGTATATAAAACACCCAAATTGTTAATACAAAAAAATAACTAGTGAAATAAATAAGTGAAAAGTGGTAAAAACAAACTAAAGAAAAGGATTAAAGTATATGGACGGATTGAATACCACTTTGGAAAGTAATTGGATTAATTATAAGTTTGGTTTTTTTTATCAAATTAATATAGAAAAATAAATTTGAAAAATAAATTTTTCAAGATAAATATTATATTATTTTATACAATTTAATAATTGTAACATTAAAAAAATAAATGAATTATAGTAAATAACTTTTTTTATAAATTGAATAAAAAAATTAATTAACTAAAAAATGATTTTATTAAAAAGTATAAGAAGAAATTATTTTATCAATTATGAAAAATGTGAATATGGTTTTGAAAAATTAATATAATAATTAAAATATACATAATATAGATTTAATTATGAAGATGTGATGATTGAATAATAACAAAAAATGTGCATTTGTAATGAAATTATTATCTTGCATTTCTAACTATGTTATATTTAAACTTTGTATTGATGTAGATATTTTATTTGATATATGATTGGTTTAATTATTTATTTTTTATTAAATATATTTGAAAAAATGATTCAATAATCAAGTAAATCATAATTTAATTATATTATGTTCTTAGAAATGAATTATATTTTTATTATGATTACAAAACCTTTGTAGATATTTTATTTGATATATGATTGGTTTAGTTATTATTTTTTATTAAATATATTTGGAGAAATAATTTAATAATGAATTAAATCATAACTTAATTATATTATCTCCTCAGAAATGAATTATATTTTTATGATGATGATTTTGATGAGTGAAAAAATTAATTTAAGAATTAATATTCATTATAAAATAAAATAAAAATAACAACATCTATTTATTATTCTAAACATTGCAAGTTTAGCGATAATATATATTAAAAGTACCATTTATTTTGTTTTGTTCTTTATTAATCGAATAAAATATAGAAATATTTATTATATCCTATATACAATTATCAAACACAATTTCATTTTATATTCTGTATATCACATTTATTTATGTCTCTCCTATCCTAAATCATACGCTATATTAATACTTCATTTAATACACAAATATAATGAAACCCTAAGTCATTTATTCTTCAATTATATTTAACAAAAAGCCAGTCAATTAAGTTCAATAAATGAGTATCATTGACTAAAGTCAAATGTAGAAGGACTCTGTTACCTCATGGAACATGGAAGATGTGATTCGCACCAGCTAAGGTGTTTATGGGCAGAGAGGCCTAACAGACCGGCCTAGGTTAAGAAAATTACCTTGTTCTCGCAGTCCTGTAAGGCCAGATCTGACCCAATCTTTAAACGATCTGGACTTAAAGTTCGTGAGTTTTAGGCCCGACTGACCTGGTACAATATAATTACTAGATTATTAACGTTTGAGGTTGGATTATTTTTATATCATTAAAAACAAATATCTAAACGTATGTTTTCTCATAAAAAAAAATCATGAAATCAAAATATGATATATATTAGATAATTTATTTTTAAAATATTGATACGTGACACATCAAATTATATTTTTCACCAAGATTCGACATATTGAATCAATTCAGGTTGATCTGTCAAATATACGGTCTAGTTCATGAGACCATGATAACCCTATGAAAGCAAATCAAAATAAATTCTAAAGGTTAGTTCTTAATCAACCAAATGTTAAATGACAAAATTGAAAAACAAAACATATTAAATTAAAAAAAGACAAAAAAAAAATTACCCAAGTCAACTATGGTTAACCCATCAAACTCATTATCCAGGCTATGAGATCAGGATAGCCTCATAGAGAGCAAATCAAGAAACTTTTTGAAGCCCAAATTCAAACCAACTCAATGTTAAAAAAATGAGATTGAAAAAAAACAATTAAAAAAAGATAAAAAAAAAAAACAATGCAAGTCAACCCGGATTAATATGTTAAACGTGAAACCTAAGTTATGAGACCGGGATAAATTCATAAAAAAAATTGCAAAGCTTCATTTCCAACAGATCCAACGTTGAAGGTTGAAATCGAAAAAAAAAACTAAATTCATAAGATCGAGATAACTCCACACAAAGCAAATTGAAAAAAAAATAAAAAGTTCAATTCCCAAACAACCTAATATTTAAGGATGAAATAAAAAAAATCAATTAAAAAAACAACTGAATAAACTTGCCAACCCCGTAACTCAAGTCATAAAATCAAGATAATCCCATAAAAAATAAATAAAAAATACTATGAAGTCCAATTAAAAAATAAATTTAAAAAATGACAAAAAAGCACTGAATCAACTTGTCAAACTCAAATATGAGATTGGAATAACTCTATAAATGATAAAAAATAAAAAAAAATCAATTAGAAAACATGAAAAAAAATCAAAATCAACATGGGTTAACCTATTAAACCAACGACTTCGATCACGAGATTGAGGTAAATTCATATAAAAAAATTTTAAAAAAAATAAATCTTCATTTTCAATGTACCTAGTATTGAAGATAGAAATCAAGGAAAAAACTAAATAAATGGGATTGATATATAACCCAACCGGAAAAAAAATATGAAGCATAATTTCTTATACAATATAATATTAAAAGATAAAATAAAAATAAAAAATGATAATGTGTTTATTTTTATAGTTAAATATGTATTTTTAACAATTTTTTATTTAAAAAAATATCAAATTAATATCAGATGATCAAATCATGCCGGGTCAAAGCTATGAAAAAATATCAAACCTGACAATGGCCCAACCCATAAACACCCACGGCAGGTAAACTAGAGATTGCAAGCAAACAAAACAAAACAATAAACAAATAGCACTGAGTTAAATTAAACCTCCATTTTCACCTACCATTAAGAAAAAGGCTTCTTAACTGTTGCCTCGTTTGTTACTTTCTATATTTGTTTTTTATATTTGTTTATCATTAAAAAAGTTGGTTAATAAAAAATATTTTTAGTCATAGAAAAATTTGATTTGATTTTTAGAAAAGTATTTTTCTTTTATTTTTGACGGAAAACACTTTGCAGAAGTTGAGAAAAAATTAGAAATATCATATTATTTGTTGATTATATCAATTTTGGTCTTCAAACTTTTGATTGCTATATATTTTATTTTGAATTTGTTTTCAATTTTATCCCTTAAAATTTGTTTTTTATATCAACTTTGATCTTTATTCTTTTGAATGTTATTTATTTTATTTGAAATAATTTATGAAATTATCATTTATTATTTTTTAATTTCATTATTTTTCAACTTTTTTATATATTAGATTTGATCTCCATTGTTTTATATGTTATTTATTTTATTTGAGATAAAGTACATATTTTTTTCAATTTCATTCACATTCAACTTTTTAATTTGTAAGATTTATTCCTTATTATTTTAATAAACTTAAAAAAAAAACATTAATAAGTTGATTTCCAACTCATTTTCCATGACATAGTCAAACACTGGAAAATGTTTTCCAATTTCTTTTTCATGACACCACCAAACATCGGAAAATAATTCATTTTTCAAGAATCTATTTTCCAAGAAAATTACTTTAAAAAAAAACTATTTTCCAGCAAACAAATGAGGTTTAGAATCTAAACAACATGGAGAAAACACTACACTCCACATCATTGTTTACTCTCTCACAATTTATTGTGGATCCACAATGAATTTTTATATATTTTAGTAATTAAACCTTTTTTCTCATTGATTACACCCTTCCTTAGTCAAATTAAAGGCCAATTGCTTCTATTTTGTTATGAAATGACAGAACTGAAAGACAATGGACCAATATGAAAAACACATAGGAACTAGATGACGGTTTTGAAATTTCCTAAAAAATTTTCCTTTGGTCCTCTTTGTTTGCAATATATCCATTTCTATCTTTTTAATATTTTCACAATTCACTTTTGGTTTAAGACTTCATTTCTCTTATTTTTTGGTCTCCAGTTTGAAGTAGGAGAGAAAAAGTCATCGACGACTAAAATAGTTGATCTTGGTATCTACGAGTTTCATTTCATGAGTAGAGTTCCACTAGTTTTTTTTACCTTCAAATTGCTTGAAAAATCATATTGGCCTCTAAAAGTTTTTGGATTTTGGGTTGATTTTTTTATTTTTAGACCATTTTTTGAGTTATCTGAAGGCATAAACATGTTATTTTTTTTCAAAAACAAAAAAATAGGGGTGGATGACAAGTTAGCCACCCCATAAAAAAAATTAAAAAGACTTTGTAAGCCGAGTTACGTGGGCTTTCTGAGGCTCGCGTGCCTAGGCCTTTGTTTTTTAGGCCTCAGTGCGATGGGCCAACCAGGCCTGCGCACCTAGACCTTTTTTTAGATTATTTTTTTTTCAATTTAATCCTTCACAAATGTTTTTTTTTTCAATTTTATCTTTTAATAATTTGTTAATTTTTAATTGGTCAATGTAATTTTTTCAGTCTTATATTTGTAGGTTTATTACGATCTCAAACAAATACCCCAATAATTAGTTAATTCTTGATTTTACAAGCATCTATTTTTTTATCATATAATTACATAAAAAAATATTGAACTTGATTGAATTCATGACCTGGAACACAAGTTTTGGTGGTTAAATTTGGTTGATTAGGAATCGAGCTTCATGTTTTTTTTGTTTTTTTTATATAGAGTTATCAAGATCTCAAACAAATATCTTGACATTGAGTTGGTGCTTATATGATTAAATAAAAAAAATACATAGAAAAATAAAATAAAACCTGATAGAGTCTACAACCCAGGTTGTTGGTTCGGTGGGTTAGGCCGTGAAATCCGAATTAATCCAATAAGTCATCATCTCAATATTTTTTAAAAAAATTATGTTACCTTGAAATTTATATTAACCTAGACCATATTTTGTTAGTGACTTGATTTTAAACTTATTAAGTTTATTGTGTCATGTCGAGACAAGTTCAAAACTGTTTGATTTTGAACATAAGTTAGGTAAGGAGACGGGTCAGGAGATTTTAATATTGACCCATTGGCCATGAAAACAATTTCCAGTGACTTGGACATTTTTTTTTTAGTGCAACTCATGGTGTAGCGTGGGTCTTATAACTAGTTAAAACTAAATCATTTACAATATAAATAAAAAATAAAATGGTGATTTATTGTTGCCTTACTATTTATCCATTTATATTGGCTTGTTCATCCCACTATTAATAGCTAGAATTTTTTTTATCCTTGAAATTTTTACTTTTTTACAAATTGATCATTGCACTTAATTTCTTTTCAATTTTATGTTTTCAAAAAACAAATTCCATGTTTTTATATGTTAGTATTTATTTCTATTTATATTCTCTTGCATATCTAGTTTATCATAAAGTATATTAACATTAAATTATAGATATATTTCATAAAATGTAATTTAAATTTGTTGTAAAAAAATTAAAAAAATAAAGACCAAAACTAACACTAATAGAAATAGAGTTGTTTTTTTTTAACAAAAAAGCTTTAAACAATTCAATATCATCCTTGCATTTGGAATTATACATGTCTGGTCCTTGTTGTTTTAAATTTTTTTGTTTCAGTCCAAAAAGTTATTTGTATCACATTTTTATCTTTAAAGTAGCGTTTGATTATTATTCTGGGATAGAAAGGACAGGGATAGTTGAGACAGAATGTATTTGGTTAAAGAAACAAAAACAGGAACAGAGAAATGAAAATAAATTTGTCTCTGGTAATTTTGAGTGAATTTTTATACTTTGAAAACAGGAGGTACATAGATGATATATCTTCATAGACAATATTTATTATTTATTATTTTTAAAATATCCTTATAAAAAAACTCTCAATTCTAAATTGTCCAACTAAAACATTTGAGGACAAAAATAATTATTATCATAGTTTTAAAACTCAACTCAGAAGTCGATACAAGGCAAAGCCCGAGTTACTAAATAGTTTTAAAACCTGACTTGGGAGTTGACTTGAGACAAGGTTCAGATCATGGATTAGGAGAGTTAACCCAATTGACCTAATTTTAAAAAAAAAAATCAAAGCAACCTTGGTTTGACCAAATTTCTTTTCAAAAAAAGTCAATAGTTTTTTTACTCATGTTTTATCCCAAGTTGACTTAGGTTTTTAAATGGTTCAGGTTGATTCAATCATTCCTCTATTTTTTCTTAAACTCGAACCATTACAAGCGCCTAGTCAACCCCGTCAAGTCAGTCTTGATTTTATAACTAGAGTTATTATAGTATTATTAATTTCAACACTCAATATAAACTAAAATAAAACTAAATATTTTTTAAAATATGTAAGTTTTACAACAATAGATATTATGAGTAAAATAGATTTTTTTATATATTTTATTCTGTCTTATCCACCGTAACCAAACATGATACAGAGACAGTCATTTTATCTTGTACATTACTACCAAACACAATTCCATCCCCATCACCTTTTCGGTGTTATCTCTTTTGTCTCCACCATCTCTATCTATATTATCCTAAGATAGTAACCAAACACTATCTAAATGTTGAGCATGGAGAGAGGAAGGAAAAATAGCAAGAAGAAAGAAAAGTGGTCGATCGACCACATTCCGACTATCTAAATAGCCAAACTTAGTGTCAATGAGTTTGTCTTATAGATGAGAATTCAATAGAGGTGGTTATGTCATTTAAACATACTAGAAAAAGGAGGTTGAGATCATTGTTTTTTTATTTACTTTGATTCTCGATTTTTAAACTAAGTATAGATGTTTTAGGTTTCAAAATATGTTTATTAAGGTTTTAAGGATGTGTTCAAAGTGTTTTTAGGCCAAAACAAGCTGAAAATGGATGTTTGGGGTCTCATACCATATTCTTAAGATCATCGAAGGTGATCGAAAAATACAAAAAAATAGACAATGTGTCAACTGTATGCTTTTTTTTTTCTTAAATAAAAAAGCAAGGTATGCAGGCTTGACATTCTAATCCTATTTGTGCCTAGGCTTTTCTCGTTAGCCAGGTGTGCAAGCCTATCTAGTAGTAGTTGACCTCTTATTTAAAAAATGATTCGTTTTAAATTTAATTTTTAATTAATACTCTCTCTTTTATTATCTCAATTATTTAGTTTAAAGGTTTTTTTTAAGTATTAGTTGATTTTTTGGATTGTTTCTATAATTTTTCAAGACTTTAAAGAGATTATTTTAATCTATCTTTAAATTTTTCCATCTAAAATCTTAAATAGATAAATTGCATTTGCATGGTTCATTAATAAGAACGAAAACTATATGTACTTAACAAGTAAAATTAACCTCGAAGATAAATAAAAGAAAACGTATAAAATAAAAAGAATAGTTGAGATAAAATATTTATATGTGCATGTATCTTTTGCTTAGTTAAAAGAAGATTGGTGTCATATTTAGAATTTCAATCAACATTAAAAATCCTTATTTGATTTATCAATTTTTATATTTTTCAATATATTTTATTAAACAAAGATATCATCTTTCCATTCTTTAAGTAAAAAAAATTATGATACTAAAAAATACCTTCATAATATTGTCACCTTTCTTTAAGTAAAAATGCTATTAAAAACACTTTCGCAACACTTGGGTATTTTTTTTACGTTCAAAAATAATTTTAATTTGACCCATAGTATAATACAAGCCAATAATATAATAATGATTAAAGTAAGAGAAGTGTGTATATATATATATATA
>Ga0307515_10013548_pt1 | contig 15225 bp, 20 predicted proteins | sample 17_EM_MG_FD_194513 | JGI IMG/M metagenome (GOLD analysis project Ga0307515, IMG submission 194513) | Populus trichocarpa ectomycorrhiza microbial communities from riparian zone in the Pacific Northwest, United States - 17_EM | ecosystem: Host-associated > Plants > Roots > Unclassified | place... | reverse complement strand
CGTGTCTTGCCTTTCGCGTCTGTTGGTCATCTGGTTGAGGTCAGCTCCAAGACTAAACTCGGAGTTTGAATGTCACGTTTGTGTTTGAGTCAGCCGCAACCTCAGTAATTGTGAAGATATATATCTGAAATTAAATTTTGTACACTACGCACCCTGTACACCGAGTTTATATGTAGTTAATTTTCAGACTGTTTTATTGAGACTGCTCGCTTGGCTGACCCAGCCTTACACCCAGCCCCATCACACTGTCACACGACCGGACGACCGGACCTGTCAATCTGTCAGTCCAATCGTTCCGGGGTCCCACCGGACATGATGGTAGGGTCTATGTAGGATAGATATGTTCTCAGGACGGACTGCCGTCGCCCATGCTCAGCAAGGCCTGTATGCAACCACCCGTCGTTCAGGGCATCAATGGTGAACCTCAGGTGGAGCCCACATCAACTCAACAAGCACTGCCTGTAGACCCAAAGCCTCTGCCGCACGTCGATCGCGGTGGGGAAGGGAATAATGGAGATGCTATACTGATGTTAGATGATAGCTGCCGGTCGCCTTCTTCGCCAGTCTGCCAAATGACATTCCCCTATTGCAGCTGCTGGATCCCCGCAGTGCTGCATGCACGAAGCGATGGCGGCGCCTGATGCGGATGGTTGCGATTGACCAGGAGATAGATAGCCTCCATTCGCATGACATTTATGACCTCATACCTCGCATCCCCGACATACGCATCCTCCGTTTAGGGTGCGCCCTTCATCGGAAGTTCAAGAATGGTGTCCTTTAGAAGCGCAAGGCTTATCTGGTTGCTCAAAGCAATCACAAACGTCCTGGTGTAGACTATGGCAAATTGTTCTTGCCTGTCATGAGTCTTGAGTCGCGTGTATGCCACTTGCTCTGGCTGTGATCCACGATCCGCGATCTCAATGTGGTTCGACTCAACAACACCTCAACGTACCTACACAGAACGCTCAAAGGGGAACCCTGCATGGAGCAACCCGAGGGTTGCGGAGAAATCAGATTGGGTCTGGAAGCTCAAGAAAGGGCTTTATACACTGGTACAGGCTGGAAGGACATGGAATGCGGAACTGCACTTGCACATGGTGAGTGTGGGGTTAGCTGCAGTGCCCAAGGACTTCACTGTCTACGTTAGGGGTAACTGGGACCAGGAGGATCTGTGGTAGGAGGATTCTGGGTGGACGAGTTCATCGGGATAGGCTCTGGGGAGGTTCCAGGGGTTCTGACGAAAGGATTCAACAAGAAGTATGGCATCACAGGGTATGGTGACGTTGAGTGGATCCCCGGGATGCTGGTGGAGTGTGATCAGATCGCCCAGATGATTTCGACCTCACAGGGGCCTTCATCAGCTCTTTACTTGCCTGGTTCAATGCCTGGATCATGCTCAACGACATCCCCACAGCCGATCTATTGGCTGATCTTCTGACCAAGTCTTTGCTGTGTGGTGTCACTTTTGGTCCATAGATATATAAATGCACGTTCTTTTCAGTGGTAATTACATTTTCTATACCAGCCAGCAACATTGCCAACAGTACCAACAGTCTCGGCCATGTTGGCCAAAAGTGTCGCAGCTTGCTCTGAGGTGGAGTCTGGACCCCAGTATTCCCGCACAAGATTGGTATTTCGTTGAAAAAAGGCCTTCATTGATGAAAACATGAGTTCAATCGGATTGAACTCAGGCGAATAAGGGGGAAGGAAGACCACTTTGACACCTCTGAACACTCATGTCAGTTATGAGAGATGTGATTACAGTTGATTAACTCACTTTTCCCTTGCTGTTTCTATAATGATTGGATCCTTGTGAATTCGACAATTGTCCATGACTAGAACTGAGTTGGGGTTATGCTGAATTGGATCATAGGGGTTCATTTTGCGGATGACCTCAAGTGCGAATTGAGTGAACATGTCCTTCCTGAATGAGCCTTCGACAACATGGACATGGAAAACACCCGTTGTGAGAGAAATAGCAGGAAGGACAGAGAAACTGAGTGATTCATATCAGTATTAGAACGTCCAAACTTCAATACATACCATTTGCCACAGTGAAAAAAGTTTCGAACAATAAGACGCTGGCCAACAAGGGCATAGCCATGCCAGCGAATGCTCACCCGTCGATCAAAGCTGGACTCATTGGTAAAAGCAAGCTCATGGGGCAAAAACCTGCTGATTTCCATGATATATTGCGCCTGCTTGATGGGGCAAGCCTCCTTGGCTGCCTTGGTGATCTAATGAGTCGAATCACATGAGTTTCAAGCATATAGATGTGAAATAATGAGAACTTACCTTCTTCCTTTGATAACCCTCATGACGGAGTGCACGCCAGAGTGTTTTCAAGCTTACATTGGCAGTTGGACATGCCTCTTGTAGGTCTGAGAGGAGCTCATCAAGAAAACATGTTGGGTTTTGCAACAGCTGGCCTTTGATCCACTGAAACAATTGAGATGATGTTGGATCAGGGGGGGAAATAGAACGTACATCCATGTGATCACTTGTCAGCTTTCTTGGACGCCCAATGGGCTTCACCCTGGCCGGTGTTCGAACAGTACCACGAATTTTATGCTCTCTGAGGATGCGACAGACTGTCCGCATGCTGGTTTTGGTGTATTTCACAACCAGACGCAGGTCAAATAGGTCAGAGAGGTGAATAATAGTCCTCCGTAGCACTGTTGGGATACATTTTCCATGTCCAGGAAACATGGCTGGGTTCAAGGTCAACCCGACCAAAATTAGCTGGGGCAACCTCTATCAATGAAAGAACTGGGTTTAAGGAGTGAAGTGGAGCTATCTCTGCTGCACAAAATGCGCCCCCGCTCCCCAGAACTCAGTTTAAAAAAATAACTCATTTATTTCACTCAAAAATACCTGCAGTCGATAGCTAAAAAATTTTACATCATAACTGTATCATTCAATTTGCGTGTAGTTACTCTGAGCAAGAGGAATTCACGTTTTACTGTCAATTTTTTTTGACAGTTGTTCAACAGGGCTGTGCCAACCCTTTTGACAACGGCAATAAGTCCATATCCCATCAATCTTCGATTAACATTGTGATATGTTTTACTCCATGTAAGGGCGCTATGATCGGTTATTGCTGTGATTACTTCTCCTTCAATGAGAGGCTCAAATTTTTCAAGAGCGCATTTGAGAGCGAGGGCCTCCTTCTCAGTCGGGGAGTAATTCTTTTCAGCAGATTTGAGAAGTCTTGACCAATAAGCAATGACTCTTTCGATGAACACTTCCGTTTCCTCAAAGTTGTCATTCCAGGTGGTGGCATGTGGTCTTACTTCATCCTTGTCCGCTATAGTGACAAGTTGTGGGGGTGTGTCACCGGCCATATAAGCCTTATGAAGTCATTCATATAATTGAGTTCCCTTTAGATCACTGATCTTAATAGGTTGTATCTGTTGAAGAACTGCTCCAATGCCAAAGTCACTAGCATTGGTGTAAAGTCGATATCCCCTTCCATCCATTGGGTGACCAAGAATAGGGGTAGACTTGAGAGCAAGTTTGCAAAGATTGAATGCTTCCTGATGAATAGGAGTCCATTCCCATTCGACGTCCTTCAATAGTAGTCGATACAAGGGTTTGGTTATCCAAGTGTAAAAAGGAATATAGATGGCAAAGTAATTCACGAAACCTAGGAACATCTGAAGTTCCTTTACCTTGATAGGTGGTTTCATAGCATCTACTGTGTCGATCTTTTCCTGGTGAGTGGAGATCCCAAGTCGAGAGACTCTCTGTCCTAAGAGTATAAGCGACTGATAACCAATATGACACTTGGGTGGTGAAAGTGTAATGTTGGCTTTGGCAATAGCTCCAAGTACTGAGTCTAGATGTTGTAAGTGATTTTCGAAGGATTGAGAATACACTACTATGTCATCAATGTAGACTAGTACAAAAAGCCATAAGAATTTTGCAAGGACTTTGTTCATTACTCTTTGAAAGACTGCAGGACCATTTCTGAGTCCAAAGGGTAGTCGAGTAAATTCTAATAGTCCTTTCTTGTGAGTGCGAAAGGCAGTAATATGACGATGTTCCTTTACTATTTCCAATTGGTGAAATCCCAAAAGGGCATCAAATGTTGACAGCCATTGAGATCCTGACAGAGTGCGAAGAATGTCTGACTGTCTGGGGAATGGATATTCGTCCGCTTCTGTCACAGCATTTACTCTCCTGTAGTCAATACATACTCGTGCCTTTCCATTATGATAAACGACAATGACAGGTGCTCCCCAAGGACTCTCAGATTCCTGAATGACTCCTTGAGAGAACCATTTGTTGATTTGCTTGTCAATGTCCTTTCGTTTTTCAGGTGAAGCATGATAGGGAGGCATTGATACTGGTTCCGCACCTTCCTTGAGGTTAATTTTGTACTTGATATCTGAGTAATCACCTATTCTTCCATCCAAAGAGAAGGCCTTAGAATTTCGTCTAATGACTTGTTCTAATTTAGTTCTCTGAGTGGAAGAAAGTTTAGGATTAAAATCGAGTGAGGATATTAGTTCCTGTGAGGGGATTTCCCGAGGATCGGGTACCTCAGCAAGTTTTGGACCGAATGAGGTATCTGGTTGTCGATCCTCATAAGCCTGTTCCTCAGGTTCTAAAATTTCTGGTTCCTTAACCCTTAAGACTGAGTTTACGAAATTAAAGAATACTCGAACCTGATCGAGGTTTGAAGAAGGTTCCTGATCATAGTAATCTTCATTTTCGATAGTTCCAATTTGATCTGTTTGATCTAAGCTGATTGGGAAATCTGTGTCATTTGTGACATGAAGGTAATTAGTTTGTGTAGTAATAATTGAATCAATGAAAGTGGCGTTTTGGAATTTCGATGAATTTTTAGTGTTGGGTACAAAAATACCTTGCTGAACAATTGGCTTGGTAAGTTGTATTGCTACTTTCTTGATCATCCATGGAGGTATAAGAGTGGTTTCTTTGATTATTACTCGATTTGGTCCTCTAATACGTCTTCTTTGACGATTATTCCTTCGATGTTGAGCCATCATTGCTTCCGCTCTTAATGCCTTGACATCGAGAAAAGCGCTGTCCACTGAGCTGTCCAAAGGTATTGTGTATCCAGAATCCCCTAGTTTTAGACTTGTAGAGCTGTTATCCCTGATTATTGAAAGGGAATATTGGTCTGCAAAGTCATTTCCGAAAATTAGAGGGGCATTCATATCCTTGACTATGTATGCTTCTAATTTCAGGGAGACTGGTTTTGGTTTGGTTTCAAAGTAGATATTCAAGGTGACATATTGTGTGGTAGAGGATCGACCAGTTACCTGATTGATCTTGATATTTTGTCCTTCCTTCGGTTTGGGAGAAGGGTTCATTTTCTCCAAAAGCTTGGATGACACCAAAGTTATATTTGATCCAGAATCTATGACGATCTGGGTGGAAAGTCCAGTTGGTGAATTGAGCCTGACCATCGCCTTAGAGGGTTGGGCTCCCAAAAAGGTTGTACCAGGTGGTCTTCCTTTTACTGGTTCAAGAGTTATTACTTCTGATGCAAAAGTGTTACTATCAGTTGATCCGAATCCTCTGGTTCCCCTATCGGATTTCGAGAGAGTTGAAGATTCCGTAATGGATAGCTGACCCAGTGGAAGGAACAGAATTTGGGCCATTGCCCGTTTAGGATGTAGAGTGATTGGTTCCTCCGAATTATTGTGAAGTATCACTCCAATGATTCCCCTGTAATCACTATCCAAAACTCCCGGGATTACATCCAACATAAGTTTTGATGACATTCCAGATCTTGGCATAATTTGTCCATAGTGAGTGAAAGGCATTTCGCAAGAAAGTCCAGTGGAGACTACCTGTCGAGTATGAGGAGGAATAGATATTGTTTCCAAGGGGAACAAATCATAGGCTGCGCTTCCTGTAGTAGCACGAAAAGGTAGTGTAGCATTTGGAGATGACTTTAAAAACCGAATAGTTTCTGTTTCTGTTCCAAACGTTTCCGCTAGGTTGACAATATTTGGTGCCGATTGAGGTACAAGGGGGTCCGCTATTTTGGCCAAGCAACGTCCTCCTTGATTCCCAGCAGTGATTATTCCTTTTGGATGTTTCCATTCCTTATCGGTTAGTCGGCAGACTAAGCACCGGTTTGAGAATTGTAAGGCTTCTCGAAGCTTGGGATTAAAAGAAGGGTTTACCGGGTTAATAGATCCATAAAATATTTGATAGGCATACTTGACCAATGGTGCTGCCCTAGGATGCCATCGTACTTGCCATTTTGACTTACTCTTCAAGTTGGGAGTGAATCTTAATGGGAAGTGAGCTTTCTGCTTAAAAACTTTTGATTCTTCCTTTTGTTCCTTTGCTTCGTAAAGTAGGAATTTATGGATTTCCTCCTGTAAATGTTTATCGTGAATTGTTAGTTTATTGAGTTCTCGAAATTTCTGTTGAATTTGTTCCTGTTCTTTAAAAACATTAGTATTATCCTGTTGTGTTTTTGGATTTTTATTTTCTCCAAGTCTGTAATTCTTGAGAATGAAATTATTTAATGGTTTGTTGTCTAATTTATTCCTTTTGCTGTTACGCCCAAAGTAACTCTCTAGAGTTTCTCCAGGTGCAATCTCTTCCATGGGCGAGGAAGGATTGTCAGGCTCCTGTCCTACGCTAGAGAGGAGGGAAAATCCTTGTCGTCAGAGATGTCCTGAGGGTTATCCTCTTCTTCTATAGTATCAAGGTAGTTAGATTGTTCAGTATCCGAGCCTGACTCTTCCGCGAAACAGTTTTCGTAAGACATGTATGCTTCAAGGGCTTCTGTGTTGAGTGAGGCTATGAAGGTTCTAGCTTTTCGATCTTCTTTTCCTGTAAAAGGATGATCAAAGTCCCAATGATTAAGGCTTCCGCAATGTCTGCAAGGTCGGGCTCCCTTTTGTCCAGGAGTTTTTCCTTTAGATACTACCTTATCATTTTTGGGAAATTGGTAGTCCGAAAATTTTGCGTGAGCTCCAATAGGTTTTCATTTATTGTTGAATTTCCTTCCTTTTTTGACAAAGTTAGTATCAGCCTCTGCTTCAAAGGTTTTTGAAGACCGACTTGAAGATCTTGATTCTAAAGCTTTAACTCGCTTTTCTAGGTCATAAGTAACAGTGTCTGGGTTTCGCATGAGGGAATCCTCATGATACTTGATGTAGTATTGAAGGTCTGCCAGAGTATTGATCCTGGAAGTGTCGATTAAGACCGACCAATATTTAGGGGCTCCATTCATGATTTCCATAATTGTCTCAGTTTCCGTTTGAACAAATACCTCCTGAATCATTCTGAGCTTGTGATGATAGTAATCGCTTGGAGTTTCGGATTCGTGACCTTTCTGTCAATATCTCATTCGAAGTATCCTTCCCTTCATCTTATCGAACCATTGTTGATTCATAAAGTAGGTGGATAATGCGAGTTTGAAGTCTGCCCAACTTCTTTGAATAGTTCTTTGGGTGATTGGTTCCAGAGCATAGAACCATGCCTTAGCAGATCCTTTGAGTCGAAGGGGAGCTATCATTCCTAATTCTTCATGGACCCTTGGGCTTCAGAATGATAGGTGATTTAGATCATCTAGCCACTCAAGAATTTTGTCAGTGTCGCCATCCCACTCAGGTACTTCTGATATTTTGATTTTCTTTTCGAATTTGAAACCATCGTCCTGTTGTTGTCTTGGGTTTCGAGGATTATTATGGTGTCGTCCTCCAAATGGTCCTCCTGGTGGTCCACATCAGCAAGACGGTGGGGAACGGTAGCAGTGGTAGCAACAGTAGCAACTAGGTAGCCACTACCTGATACATAATAGTTGAGATTCAATATGTCAGGTAGTTCTTGAGTCAACCATAGTGCTTCATATAATCTACCATTCACAGGAGGGATTATTATAACATGCCCTTATGACTTTATCAATGGTAGTGCTACATAGCAGCCTCAACATATGATCAGATATACAACTAAAGACAGATAATAGGTCAAAGATGCAATATGTACAATGATGTCTATATAGTTCAATCAAAAGGAAGCACTACCATTGAGAGAATGCAGGTGACATTGGGACAAAACTTAACCTTATATATAGCTCTAATTATTTTGAGTGCGACATTTGCAAAGATTAATGCTTAGATATACAGTACAGACATTGTATATGACATGAAATGTAGTTTATTAACTGCGCAATTGAATGCGACCCACGCTTCGAACAGCGCGGGGTCCAATAGCAGACCTGCGTGGTTGCGCTCGCATGTATAAATAGCAAGTGAACGAGAAGTACACAACAAGAGGTGTCTAGAGCTAACATGAGCAGGGAAGCTAGAGGCAAACGCTCGAAACAGGGAAAGCGACGACTGGGCGAATTGGATGAAGCTGCATGATTCGCCAGGAGGGACCTTGACCTAGGGAGATGCATGTAAGTAATCACAAATGAGCACACAAACAAGTTGACGAGGATCACACCACGTATGGCAACGCCATTGCCCTCGATGACCCACGTCCCTGGAAGAGAATTAGCCATGCAGAAGGCATGAATGGTGAGACATCCTACATGCAGCAACGACGTCTCCCCATTGTCCATAGGCGCCTTGTAGCCCTCTAATGAGGTACAGGAACGTCGATAGGAGAAATAGACCACTGTCGGGGTATGATCAGAGAAGGGTCAGTTCATCCCAGTAAGTTGACTCCACACCTGAGCAAATCCTTGTATGACTTCGTCCCCTGTGTCTTCTCAAACTCGACCCAGTTCTTGATTTGCGTCAACTCAAGGTTGAGCCAATGGGGGGACTCTGGGAACTACACTAAGGTACTCCCAAGTGTGAGTCAGGAGGTTAGAAAGAGCATGGAGGGAACATACACATTCCGACAGAGAGGAAAATGGCAGGCATGGGCGCTACAATGCCATCTTGAGGATCAGGTGCCACCGAATGTATTCTAGAGAGCAAGTTAGATGCGGTGGGGGTGGCTAGATGCAAACACATGACGTACAGTAAAGATTCCAGACATCGACGGCATATCAAGACCAAAAAGGCCTCCGCCAATACATGCGAAAGCCCCTACAAGGTGCTGGAGGCTACTTTGAGTGGTCGAAGAATTTCGTGGAGTTATATACTGGGTTCTTCACAACCTAATCAATACTGCACAGGAAAGAAAACAACTGAGCTTGCAGGGGGGGGGGGGGGGGTTCCGAAGGCAGTAGGGGAAGTAGCAGCAGCACGAGGGGTTAGCTCGCGTCAGAGATCGCTGAGTAGGCGGTTCAGGCTTGGCAAACAATTGGCAGCAGGTCGTGGGGTGTGGCGACAGAGAACGAGGGCCGGGAGGGGGGGCGCAGGTGGTCAGGTCGAGTGGGACGGCAGACGAGGGCCACACGGGCACAACAGGTCGGGCAGCTGATGAGGCCGCATGGGCACAACAGGTTGGGTCGCATTGACAACAGACGAGGGCGCAGCAGGCCACAGCAACAACGAAAAAAATGGGAGGGCCACAGGTCGGTAATGTCATATAGTGACATCAGATGAGGGGCACACAGGCGCAGCGGGTTTGGCCGTATAGCGACAGCAGACGAGGGCACACAGGCGCAACAGGTCGAGTTGCATCGACAACAGACTCGAGCGTGGCTGGCTGTGGTGACAGCAAGAAGGGGCACAGGTCGGTAGTGTCGTATGGTGGCAGCGGATGAGGGGCACACGGGCGCAGCAGGTTTGGCCGTATAGCGACGGCAGACGAGGGCACACAGGCACAACAGGTCGAGTCGCATCGACAACAGACTCGAGCGCGACTGGCCGTGGCGACAGCAAGAAGGGGCGCAGGTCGGTAGTGTCGTATGGTGGCAGCGGACAAGGGGCACACAGGCACAGCAGGATTGGCCATATAGCGACAGCGGACGAGAGGTGCACAGGAGCATCGGGTTGCATCGGGTTGCATCGACAGTGGACGTGGAGGTAGCATCGATCTGGTCGAACGGAGGCAAGTGATAAGTCTCGTGAGCCAGGGCCTGCATGCGACGTAAATACGCCCGTACTGGGGATCAAAGACCATGACTTGGAGGCGGGGTTGGTGAGCAGCTCGTATCAGGCGGAGATTTTACCAGCTCTGTCAAAGCAATCAGTCTGGGAACGGGTGTGTCATCGTACTCCTCACCGCTGCCGCTGCTGCTCACTTGTTTTTCCGTGTCATCACTGTCAATGACGATACCCTGTACCGCTCTTGCACTGTCCTCTGATCATGTTGCCCTTGATATTGATGGTCTTACGGTCTTCTTGGTGAATGCCTTTGAGTCGGGCGGGACGACAAGTGGGCAGGCAGGACGGCATTGGTGTTCGCACAATGGGTGCGGCCCCCTGCATGGGCGCTACTTGGTGAGTTGCGCGGTGTGTTGTCTTTGGCACTAGCCGGGTGAAGACCAGTGAAAATAGGAGCAGGCTGGTTCGCAGGCAAAGGTATAGCTAGGCTGAGGTGCTGAATGGTCCACGCAGAGGCTCCTGGCTGGAGGTCTGGCCACATGTAGAAAGGGTTAGCTATTGATCTGAGCGATTACAAGGTCGTTTAGTCACTCACATCCGCTCGTTGATGACCGCCAGCTTGTTGACTTAATGCGTGGGCCAGAAATCGACGAGAACTGGCAAGTCTGTAGAAGATGGTGACAGAAAATAGAGGATTTGGAACTTGTAGACAATTTTCAGGCTCTGTACCAGTCATATTAGGGGGCATGGTGCAAAGGGATAAATGGTCAAGAGTCAAAACGTGATTCAAGTGGCAACGCAACGGGCTTTGATTGAACATGCACGGAATGAAAGCTACCACACAGATTGATAAATTTCTTTGGAATGAAATGAGTTTATCATGTAATATCGCTCGTCATCCTCCGCACTATTGTTGTCATCCATGTCGAGAGGGACAGAATCACCGTAGCAAGGAACAAGTTGGATCCTGTGTTTAATTGCCTCTAATTCAATGACTTCTCCCCTTCGATTGCCGCTTTCGTCTAATGAGCGTGCCGTTAGATACATGTTGATCTGTGTATCTACCTTTACAATCTCCTTAAACCACTGCACGTAGGCAAGTGGTTTATTGTAGAGGGGGTGAGAGGATTGGGTGGTATCGAGGTGGGCCTTGAATATCATGCGCACTTGGCCGATGTGATAACCTGGTGTGTGCTCAGTGAAATGCTTGATTAATGAGGAATGCAAAGAGAGGAATGATACAAACCTGTGAGTCCTGTATCTTGAGCCTCCTCTGTGTCTTCAATGAGAGCGATATTGCATCTTCCCATCAGAAGTTCCTCGCTGGGAGGGAGAGCTTGTATGGTGAATGCAAGATCTTCATCTTCAGGATGTTGAAGAGAGGGATTGAATAGACGGAACTGATTCCATATGTCAATATATTTAAAGTCAAGAGGTTGAATCGTGAGATTTTCTGGGCGGTGCGCTGTGTGGCGAATAGCGGCTACATCTGGTGGGTTGGGTAAATGAGAAATGGAAATAAAATACTGGAGAGCTGGAATAACGTCCGGCAGATAATATTTTGCAGCTGCCTTCCTAATTTTCGCCCGAAGGAGATGTGGTTGACAGGGTAAACTGAAAAATGAATCACTTTGTCGAGCATTTCGACAACGTCTGCACCTCCTTTCTTCTTCCTCATTCTCCTTTGAATCGATATCCTCCTTTGCCACTACCACCTCAACTACTGAGCGACCAATCATCTCATTGTAGAACACTCGCTGACCTAACACTTTCTCCGCCCAGTCAACGAATTGGGAAAAGAAGTGGAGCCGTTCTTTCCGATCAAGCACTCAACACATTTGCAGGCCGAACTCTCTCCGGTTGGTGCCACGGTATAAGTCTTTAGCAAGAGGTATATGGGCGCGTTCACCATGCTCAGTGGACCATTGAGGAGAGGATCCCAGGGCTCGTATGCTAGGCTTGTATGAATGTAGACCATATAGCTTTGGAATCTTCATGTGTCGCTCCCCATTCTTCATTGTTCGTACACCAGCATCCAGGAAGCCAACTTTGTGTGTGTGAAATTCATGGTGAAATTCATCAATATAGGCGAAGGTTTGATCATCGTGAGATTCATATTGCAGGATGTAAATCAAGTCTAAGATTGCACGTGTTGCACGGAGACAGTTTCCTGTCATTTTTGGAGCACCAGCTGATATAGCAACAACTGTTCGTTGCAGATCTCTATCTTCCTTGCCAGTTATCTGCTTGAGATGACTGATTCCATCAGGAAAATGACAGACACCAATGAGGGGTTGAAGGGCTGAAAGTCGTCTATCATACTCTGCATGCCCAACCAGCTTTCGGACCCATTTGAGGGGGTGATCACGGAAGAAGCGGTGTAAACCGTGAAGGATGTCAGGTGTAATCGTCCGCCATGGTTGAAAGTCAATGTGATCCTCCCACCACGGCTCCAGGACACCATTCAGCCCACATTCTCCAGCAGCAGCTAAACATGCTACAATAGAATCAGCCTCGTCCTCATCATAGATCACTCGCAGCTCCTTCATCATATTCAGCACTGAATCCTTCGTTCGCAGTTCACCTGGGTCTTCATCTTCCAACTTGTCGTATCCAGCTATAAACTGGGGTGACTGGTTGCCAGCGAGCCCAACAAGCAGGCATTGCTCTGGATAATCTGCAGACCAGACTGCCACTCGGGGAAAGCAATGGCAGAGATCACCATTGCTATCAACCATGTTAGTCCCTTTCTCTTGGACGTTGACGATAGGTTGCAATATGATCTTGGTGCATTGATGGAAAAGTCAGGAGGCGAGCACTGAGTGGATGTGAGCAGGATCAAGGAATTTGACAATAGGAATATATGCGATCGGAACCCAACAATGTTTTGAAATGAGGTTTCGCATTTTTTTGCAAATGTTGCCAATCATGAGGTAGATTGGCCAAGCGTTCTTGCTACCACCCAGGGTGGTGAGGCGAGTTTTGTCAGAGTATAAGATGATGGGAATTAAGGTACCTCCAACAGGGATCGTTAGCTAAGTAAAATATCAGTGAACATTCATATCTGCAAATAATCGCACCTGTGTGTCCCACCAGTAGTCGCCAGTCCACATTTCAGAGTACTGCCTGCTTACCCTCTGACTGTCCCAGACCTTCTTCGGCATGAAGGTGAGCTTTTCCTGCAGGGCGGGAGTCCGCAAGAGTTGCTGAACGACACTGATTGGGTCACGGTAAAGAAGATCGACCTGGTGCTTGGTAACACCATATTTTGGTGTAATAGTCATAGACATCCATTGAGCGCCACCATCAGGCAGCATTTCAATGAGACCACGCAACTTTTTGCTTGATTCAAAGTTGAACGGATTTCTTTTCACCTAAGGAATCAATAAGAGATGGCTCAAAAGACAGACTTAGTAGCTATGTACATATTTCATATGAAGAAACTGGTCAATACTTGCCTGAGATAGGCCCGAGTTGTGGAGCCATGTCGCAATCTCCAACTCTGTCAAGCAAGAGAATGGGTGGTATATACTAGTAGCAGTTTGAAGCTGCAGGTCTAGGAGTAATTCGAAGTCTGATTTTACCTTCCTGATAACTTCGCCTGCCCGATCAATGAGATCCTCAACAGTATCATCATTGTCTTTGGGCTCCTCGGGGGCTGGCCTTTTAGACGACGAAGGTGATTGAGCTGGAGGTACTTCAGGCGGCTGTTGCGGTAAGTTTCCATCATGGTCTTCAACCTCACCGCCAAGATCAAGGTCGATCTCCACGCCGTCGTGGTCTGGTGGCCTCAGTACGTCTTGATCGGCATCTGGAATTAAGACTTGCTGTGCTAATGAAAGCATCGCCAATCGGACAAAGGCATCTTCGCGATCCCGGCATGCTGGAACAAGAGCCTGATGCTTCCGCAGTTTTGAGATCTCGTCAAAAGCCTTTGTACAAGGCGATCGACAGCAATAAGCCAGCGAGGATATCCTCCTCCTTTTTCGAGGTGGCATGAGGTAGATGGCCGGGGGTGAAAATGTGCCAACGCTCACACTTTGGAGTCTGCCCTGACCTTGTAGACGTGCTTGCCTTCATATCCTGTGGGTGCGGCGGGCAGAGTCCTGGCAAATCACAGCAGTCTTTCCGACCTTTTTATTCCACTCAGGTTCTCCCGCTGCACCCACAGCGCGTGAAGGCACGCGCACCACATGCACTCTCAGTCAGCAAACCTGCATTTTCAAGAACTGCCAAAAACGCTCATTATATACTCAAACGGTATGTTATTTCACTTTTCTTGCTTAGGAAAGGCTCAGCTAACTCGATCAGCTGGGATAGCCCTGTGAAATAAGCAACCAAATGACTGCTTGACCAGCTAGATGAGCTCGTTTCATCTCATCATTGTCTCTAACTAATCTTTACCCTAGTTTACTTCTTTCATTGGTCGCCACTTCGACACATCGTCCACAATCATTCCCGTTGCCGTGTATTCCCGATTTGGTAATGGTGCACTTGTGCTGCACTCTGACGTGCACACACATGAACGTACAGACACGCAGGTGCACTTAGTGCATACTCAATACATACACAAGACGTGCTGGTCTTCTGCGGCTTCCAGACATTCACTGTCAATGTTCAACCCCTCCACCACAGTGATTATCAGCATTGACGACCACTGGATCTTGCACAGAGACACCTAGGCCCTTCCCAAATCCTATCCTGACGAAGTCATCCACCCAGGATCCCCCTGCCACGCAATCCTCCCGGTTCCAGTCTTCCTCAACAAGACAGCCAGGTCCTTGGGCGTCGCAGCTAACCCCACACTCACCATATTCGAGTGTTCCTCCTCATTCCATGTCCTGCCAGCCTGTACCAGCCCGTAAAATCCTGTGCTCGAAATCCAGACGTCTCGAAGACTGGGCAAGTGGTGAGCACTTACACTCTTTGCATTTTGTGAGGAAACAATGCCCGTGTTCTCAAGCAGCATCTCCTTGTCTACTCTCGGGTCAGCCCTTGATGCACACATTCTCCTCGCTCTGAACACCAGCTCCGGAATTACTCCGCTCAGTCTATCAGTTGGTTTGGGTCAGTCCAACTCTTCCTGACGGTACAGTGACTCCAAAAACTGGTTCACATTTGGCAATTTTTTCCTTGCAAGACCAATTGTGGCTCAGATAACAAAGCTAAACTCGTGGGAATTTTTCGTAACAAAGCAAAGTATCTTGGCCCTGTTTGTACTAAATGTCAAAACATTAGCTTCATGTGTTGATTTAATACAGCATTTACAATGACCACCACT
>Ga0307515_10013547_pt1 | contig 15226 bp, 11 predicted proteins | sample 17_EM_MG_FD_194513 | JGI IMG/M metagenome (GOLD analysis project Ga0307515, IMG submission 194513) | Populus trichocarpa ectomycorrhiza microbial communities from riparian zone in the Pacific Northwest, United States - 17_EM | ecosystem: Host-associated > Plants > Roots > Unclassified | place... | reverse complement strand
GCTGATGATGCCGGCCGTCACCGAACCCTCCAGGCCGAGCGGGCTGCCCAGCGCGAGGACCGTGTCGCCGACCTGCATCTGCGAGCTGTTACCGAAGGTGGCGGCCTTCAGGCCAGAGACGCCGGCGGCCTTGACGACCGCGAGGTCGGTCCGCGCGTCGGTGCCGACGACGGTGGCGGTGGCCTTCTTGCCGTCGGCGAAGATGACCTGCACCGTGGTGCCCTGCGCGGTCGCGACCACGTGATTGTTGGTGAGGATGTAGCCGTCTGTGCTGAGGATCACACCGGAGCCCTCGCCCGTCTCGGTGGTGATCGAGACGACGCTGTCCTGCACCGCCGCGGCGATCTGGGCCAGCGAGGAACGGTCGACGATCCGGCTGACCGAGGAATTGGCGCTCTGCACGGTCGGGGTGCCACTGTTGTTGTTGAACGCCAAGGCCGTCGCGGCGCCGACCCCACCGGCACCAAGCGCGATCAGCACAGCGACGGCACCGGTGACCAGGATGCGCCGGCCGCGGTTGGCGCGAGCGGGATCCCGCGGCTGCTCGCCGTCGACCGGCGCGGCCCAGACCGGCTGCGCGTCGGTGGTGGCCCAGCCGCCCGAGGCGTTGAGCTGCGGCGGCTGCTGCCCGTACGTGTATTGCTGCTGGGCGTAGTACTGCGGGCCGTAGCCCGGCTGCTGTGGCTGCTGTGGCTGCTGTGGCTGCTGTGGCTGTGGGTACGGCTGCTGTGGGTGCGGCTGCTGCCAGGGCGAGTGTTGCTGCCATGCAGCTGCGGGCTGCGGAGCCGCGCCCGGTTGGAGGACGCCCGGCTGGGCGCCGGCCGGCTGGGCGCCGGCCGGCTGGGCGCCGGCCGGCTGAAGCGCCATCGTGTCGGACTGTCCCCGCTGCGGGCTGCTGCCTTCGTGGGAGGCGTCCGCGGGCTGGTGCGACGGCTCCCCGGTCGGGGAAGCCTCGGGCCGCTGCGGGTCGGTCTCGTACTCGTTCATAGGCACTACCCTGCCCCCGTGCGCTCCAGACGGCCTGTGTTGCCCCTGGACGTTTTCTGTGAATGAGGCAGTCCGGCTTCAACCGAATTATCGGACTCGCGAGCAGGCAAAACCGCGCAGAACGTCGCGCCACCGGGGCCGGACTAGCTGAGAACTTCCACGGAGCCGGGCGGCTATTCCGCGAATTGCGGCTGACCGATTTCGGAGTGATCATCCGGTTCCAGGGCGGCCAGGCTAACCCGGAATATCGCGCCCGCGCCGGGCTCACTCAGCACATCCACGGTGCCGTTGTGGGCCGCCACGATGGCCGCGACGATGGCCAGGCCCAGGCCCGTGCCGGTGGCGTCCCGATCGGTGTGCCGGGTACGCGCCTCGTCGGCCCGGTAGAACCGTTCGAAGACGCGTTCCCGTTGCTCCGGCGTTAGCCCGGGCCCGGTGTCGGCGACCTCGACCACCGCGAGGTTGCCGGGCGCGCCGTACAACCGCAGCGTCACCGAGGCGTCGGGCGGAGTGTGCACCAGCGCGTTGGTCATCAGGTTGCCGATCACCTGGCGCAGCCGGGCATCGTCGCCGTACGCCACCAGCTTCTCCGGGCTGTCCCGGACGTCCAGCTCGATCTTGCGGTCGGGGGCGATCGCCCGGGCGGCCTGCACCGCGTCCATCGCCAGCACCGGCAGCTCGACCGGGGCCAGCATGAGCGGGCGCTCCCGGTCCAGCCGGGCGAGCAGCAGGAGATCCTCGACTAGCAGTCCCATCCGGGCGGCCTCGTCCTCGATCCGCCGGACCAGCTTGGCGACGTCCTCCGGGTTCGGCACCGCGCCCTGGCGGTAGAGCTCCGCGTACCCCCGGATAGTGGTCAGGGGCGTGCGCAACTCGTGTGAGGCGTCCGCCACGAACTGCCGCATCTTGCCCTCGGAGTGCAGCGCGCGGGTCTCGGAGAGCTGCGCCGCGTTGGCCGCGTCCCGGGCCACCGACTCGGCCGCGCGGGCCGCGTTCTCCGACTGCGCCCGGGCGGTGAACGCCGTCTCGATCTGGGCCAGCATCGCGTTCAGCGCGCGGGACAGCCGGCCCAGCTCGCTCTGCGGCTCCGCGGAAGCGGGCTCCGGATCGGGCACGCGTCGGCTCAGGTCACCGGCGGCGATGGCGGCGGCGGTCTGCTCGATCTCGACCAGCGGCCGCAGGCTGGTCCGGACGATCGCCGCGCCCACCCCGGCCAGTGCCACCAGCACACCCAGGCCGACCAGCAGGTCGATCCAGACGAGTTGGGAGACGGCGTACTCGATCTCGCCCATGTTGCGCCCGACGAACAGGAAGTCGCCGTTCTTCATCCGCACGATCATCATGCGCCAGTGCACCCGGCCGTTCGGGGACACCGCCGTGTAGGGCTGTTTCTGCTGCCGGTCGCTGATCGCCTGCAGGCCGGTGACGAACGGCGGCAGGTCGGCCGGCTTCAGGTCGCGGGTGTTGTAGAACGGGGCGCCCACCCCACCTGCCGTGCGCAGCGCGAACATGTACTCGGTCGGTGGCGTGAAGTAGCCCTGGGACATGTCCCGGACCGTGTAGCCCTCCAACTCGTCGGCCCAGATCGCCGTGACCGCCTTGAGCTCGTCATCCATCCGCGTCAAGAGATAGCTGCGCAGGAAGAAGGTGCTCGCGACGCTGATCAGGCTCAGCGCGGCGAACACCAGGGCGAGGACCGAGGCGAGCAGCTTGACCCGCAACGGCGTGCTGCGCAGCTTGGCGGCCGCGGCGGCGGTGCTGACGGTACGGGTCTTGGGCGCGATGGACACCCGGGCTCAGACAGCTGGCTTGCGAAGCACGTAGCCGACGCCGCGCAGGGTGTGGATCAGCCGGGGCTGCACGTTGTCCACCTTGCGCCGCAGATACGAAATGTACGACTCGACGATGTTGTCGTCGCCGCGGAAGTCGTACTTCCACACGTGGTCGAGGATCTGCGCCTTGGACAGCACCCGATTCGCATTCAGCATCAGGTAGCGCAGCAGCTTGAACTCGGTCGGCGAGAGCTGAACCCGCTGGCCGGCGCGGTAGACCTCGTGCGTCTCCTCGTCCAGCTCCAGGTCGGCGAAGACCAGGCGGGACGGCTCCTCATCGCCGGCCGTGGTGCGGCGCAGCACGGCCCGGATCCGGGCGGTGAGCTCCTCCAGGCTGAACGGTTTGGTCACGTAGTCGTCGCCGCCGAGGGTCAGGCCGCGGATCTTGTCTTCCGTGCCGTCCCGGGCGGTCAGGAACACCACCGGGGTACGGGCGCCGCCCTCGCGCATCAGCCGGATGACCTCGAACCCGTCGAGGTCGGGCAGCATGACATCGAGGACGACGAGGTCGGGACTGGCGTTCTTGGCCGCGCTCACGGCCGCGCTGCCGCTGGTCGCGGTGCTGACGTCGAACCCGGCGAAGCGGAGGCTGGCGGAGAGCAGCTCGAGGATATTCGCATCGTCCTCGACGACGAGGAGCTTCGCCTCGCTCTGCTTGGGCGGGGTCTGCGTGGTGACGGCCATGGTGCCCATAGTTCTCCAAGCCGCTGCCACTTACCTGCGCACCCGCTGAAAGTTTTCTGTGAGCCTTCTCTACGGACGCTATGCGGCGAGGCCGAACGCGGAGCTTACGCCGACGCAGGACTGCGCCGCGCGGGCCAGCGAACGCCGGTTCGTGCTCGTGGTCGGGCGCAGCGCCGGGGCCGCCACGAGGGTGATGGTGAGCGAGCGCAGCGCGGCGACCCGGCGCACCGAGTCCCAGAGCGTGTCGTCGCCGACGAACGCCGCGGCCGTCGAGTCGTACCGGATGGCGATCGGCACCACCGGCGCCTGCGCGTCCACCGCGGCCTGGAACATCGCCGGGCGGAACCGGCCCCGGACGGCGCCGCAGAACGTCGTACCCTCTGGAAAGACCGCGATCGAGCGCCCGGCCCGCAGCGTCGCGGCGACCTCGCCCACCGTGCCCGGCAGCAGCCGCGGCCGGGTCCGGTCCAGGAAGACCGAACCGCTCAGCCGGGCCAGCAAGCCGATCGCCGGCCAGCGCCGGATGTCGTGCTTCGCGACCAGCGCGACCGGGTGGATCGCCAGCAGTGCGACGATGTCCAGCCAGGAGACGTGGTTGGCGACCAGCAGGCTGCCCGGGCGCGGCGCGGGACCGCGCCACACCAGCGAGATTCCCAGGACCGCGAGCAGGGCGCGGGCCGTCGCACGCACGGCGGCCCGCCGCAGCAGCGGCACAAGCAGCAGACCACCCAGCAGTACGCCGACAATGCTCAACACCCGCAGCAGCACCCGGCCCGATGCCACGAGATCGCCGCCGGTGTCGAGGCAGTCCGAACCGCAGTCGGAAACCGGCTGCCACGTCATCGGGTCGCCCCGAGGAAATGCCGCCGATAGCGCGGGTCGATCCGATCCATGGAGAGCAGCACATAGAAGTCGGCAGTCTTGAAGTCCGGGTCGTACGCGGGCTCCCCGCAAACCCAGCTGCCCAGCCGCAGGTAGCCCTTGAGCAGCGGCGGCGGCGCGACCTTCGGGTCGCCGACCAGGTCGGTGCCGGCCAGCCACGGCTTGCGCGGAATGACCCGCAGGGTGGGCGGCGACAGGTGCTTCGCGCTGACCCGGGCCCAGACGCCGGCCGCGGTGTACCCGCCGTCCTCGAGCCCGACCGAGGCGCAGCCACCCAGCCAGCGCAGGTTGTTCAGGTGCAGGTAGCGGGCGATACCGGCCCACATCAGGTTGACCACGGCGCCGGACCGGTGATCGGGGTGCACACAGGACCGGCCGGTCTCCACGAGCTGGTCCCGCAGCGGGCCGAGCCGGCTCAGGTCGAACTCGCCGTCGCCATACCGGCGGCCGGCCCGCTCCGCCGCCTTCGGCGGGAGCATCCGGTACGTGCCGACCACGGCGCCCGTGGCGTCGTCGCGGACGATGAGGTGGTCGCAGTGCTCGTCGAACTCGTCGACGTCGCGCCCGTCTACCGCGGTCGGGAGGTGGGCGCCGAGCTCCGCGGCGAAGACGTCGTGGCGCAGGCGCTGCGCGGCCGCGACCAGGCTGGCGTCGTCGGCGATCAGTAGCGAGTAGCCGCTGGTCCCGGTGGGTGCGGCGGCGGTCATAAGAACGGCCATATGCATTGTGTAAGGAACCGAGCTGCCGACGGCGTGTCGGCCGAGGTGGCGATCGATGTCCACAACATGAACGGCTTTTCTGTCGGTGCCGGGTGAGACGCTCTCGGGCCCGCCGGTCAACGGGCGGTTTAACAGGCCCCCTACGGCCGGCAACGGCGGGTGGTCGCCGGGTCCTTCGCCCTGGCGGGCGGCGCGCGGGGACCAGCTAGGTCACCCGCGAGATGAGCACCGATCGGCTACTTTGATCGGTCGGTGCTCGACATATTCGGTGCCTAACTTCTTAAGGAGTAACCGATGGCCGTGGGCTTGAGTCCCGGGTCGGAAGAAATTGTGGTCCGAAACCTGTCAAAGCAATACAAGAAGCTGCGGGCAGTGGACGATCTGTCGTTCAGCGTGCGCTCCGGCCGGGTCACCGGCTTCCTCGGCCCGAACGGCGCCGGCAAGACGACCACGCTGCGGATGCTGCTCGGCCTGGTCGCGCCGACCGCGGGCACCGCGACCATCGGCGGCACCCGCTATCAAGATCTGAGCGACCCGATCCGGCACGTCGGCGCGGTGCTCGAAGCGTCCAGCGCCCACAAGGGCCGCACCGGGCTCAACCACCTCAAGATGATCTGCACGGCCGCGGGCCTGCCGACGAGCCGCGCGGAGGAGACGCTCGGCCTGGTCGGGCTCGCGCCCGCCGCGAAGCGCAAGTTCAAGGGCTACTCGCTCGGCATGAAGCAGCGGCTGGGCATCGCCGCCGCAATGCTCGGCGACCCCCGGGTGCTGATCCTCGACGAGCCGTCGAACGGGCTCGACCCCGAGGGCATCCGCTGGATGCGCGACCTGCTCAAGGCCTTCGCCGCCGAGGGACGCACCGTGCTCGTCTCGAGCCACCTGCTCGCCGAGATGCAGCAGCTGGCCGACGACGTCGTGATCATCGCGGCCGGCAAGCTGATCCAGCAGGGCCCGGTCGACGAGGTGCTCGGCTCGATGAGCGGCAGCTCCCAGGTCCGGGTGCGCACGCCGCAGCCCGCCGAGCTGACCGCCGCCCTGGCCGAGCTGAAGGCGGGCGTGACCGCGCTGCCCGACGGCACGCTGCTGATCAACGGCCTGGACACCGCCGCGGTGGGGCACGCCGCGTTCACCGCCCGAGTGGAGCTGCATGAGCTGGCCGGCGAGCGCGCCGACCTGGAGCGGGTCTTCCTCGAGCTGACCGCCGGAAAGGCGGGCATCCGATGAACCTGATCAACGCCGAGCTCCTCAAGATCCGGACGACGTCCACCTGGTGGATCTTCGGGATCATCATGCTGCCGCTCTGGGCGCTCTCGGTGCTGGTCAACTGGGCCAGCTCCAACTTCACCACCCAGGCCGACCCGACCGGCCTGCCGGCCGACCAGGCCGAGCAGATCCGGGTCGCGAGCGAGGCGGTGAATATCGCCGCCAACTTGTACACGAGCGGGCAGTTCTTCGGCGTGCTGATCGTGATGGTGCTGGCGGCGATCGTGGTCACCAACGAGTTCTTCCACCAGACGGCGACCACGACGTTCCTGGTCACCCCCCGGCGCGAGGCGGTGGTGCTGGCCAAGCTGGTCGCCTCGGCGCTGCTCGGGCTGGTGTTCTGGCTGATCATGACCATCGGCAATCTCATCGCCGTACCGTTCATCCTGCGCTCGCTGGGCGTCGGCGCCCAGCTCGGCGAGGGCGCCATCTGGCGGGCGATCGGCCTGAACGCGCTGGCGTTCATCCTCTGGGCGATCCTCGGCGTCGGCTTCGGGGTACTGATCCGCAGCCAGATCGCCGCCACCGTGACGCTGACCGCGATCTACGTGGTGGGCTACTTCGGCTCCGCCATCCTCTTCGCACTGCTCACCGACAAGATCGGCGATTGGTTCGGCAAGCTGCAGGTGCTGGTGCCGACGGCCGCGTCGGCGCTGATGATCTCGGGGACCGAGCTGCCGGGCAGTCCACCGCGCTGGGTGGGCGCCATCGTGCTGATCGGTTACGCGGCCCTGGCCGGGATCTTCGGCACACTACTCATGAAGCGTCGCGACATTTCATAGAGATTGTCCGGTGTTGTCCAACGTTGCCCGTCCGGTTAAGCCCGACGTCCGGACGGGCGCGCGTTCCTCACGGCGTAGCCTTGACGGGAATCCTTTCCGTCCCGTGTGACGATCGCGTCGCGTGCTGACAACATGGTGAAAGAGGCGAGCACGGAAGTGTCGACCCAGCAGACTTCGCAGGACAATCCACTCGCGGACTTCGGTCCCAACGAGTGGATCGTCGACGAGATGTACCAGCGCTACCTGGCCGATCCGACCAGCGTCGATCCTGCCTGGCACGATTTCTTCGCCGACTACAAGCCGGCCATGGCCACCGGCTCGATCGTCACTCCGGACGAGGCGAAGGCCGCGAACGCGACCGCCACGGCGAAGCGCGCGGGCACGGACGCGCCGGCCGCGTCGACGGTCGCACCGGTCAAGCCGACCACGCCGGCCGCCAAGCCGGCGCCGGTCGCGCCCGCGAAGCCCGCCACGGCCGCGCCGAAGCCGTCGCCGAACGGTCACGCCGCCCCGGCCGGGGCGAAGGTCACCACGCTGCGCGGCGTCGCCGCCCGGATCGTGCAGAACATGGACGCCTCGCTGGCGGTGCCGACCGCCACCTCGGTGCGCGCGGTCCCGGCGAAGCTGCTGGTCGACAACCGCATCGTGATCAACAATCACCTCGCCCGCGGCCGCGGTGGCAAGGTCAGCTTCACCCACCTGATCGGCTGGGCGCTGGTCCGCTCGGTGCTGGCCCACCCGGAGATGAACAACTCGTTCGCCGAGGTGGCCGGCAAGCCGGCCCTGGTGGCACCCGAGCACATCAACCTCGGCATCGCGATCGACCTGGCCAAGAAGGACGGCACCCGCACGCTGGTCGTACCGTCCATCAAGAACTGCGAAAAGATGGACTTCCGGCAGTTCTGGCAGGCGTACGAGGACGTGGTCCGGCGGGCCCGGCGCAACGAGCTGACCATGGACGACTACGCCGGGACCACGATCTCGCTGACCAACCCCGGCGGCATCGGCACGGTGCACTCCATCCCGCGGCTGATGACCGGCCAGAGCGCGATCATCGGCGTCGGCGCGATGGAATACCCGGCGCCGTACGCGGGCATGTCCGACGAGACCCTCACCGACCACGGTGTCAGCAAAATCACCACGCTGACCAGCACCTACGACCACCGGGTCATCCAGGGCGCGCAGTCCGGCGAGTTCCTCAAGGCGATGCACGAGTTCCTGCTCGGCGAGCACGCCTTCTACGACGACATCTTCACCTCGCTGCGCATCCCGTACGAGCCGGTGCGGTGGGTGCGCGATGTGGCCCGGACCTCCGAGGGGCAGATCGACAAGGCCGCCCGGGTGGTCGAGCTGATCCACGCCTACCGGGTGCGCGGTCACCTGATGGCCGACACCGACCCGCTCGAGTTCGAGATCCGCCGGCACCCCGACCTGGACGTACTCCAGCATGGGTTGACCTTGTGGGACCTCGACCGGCTCTTCCCGGTCGGCGGCTTCGCCGGCAAGCAGAAGATGAAGCTGCGCGACGTGCTCGGTGTGCTGCGCGACACCTACTGTCGCCGGGTCGGCATCGAGTACATGCACATCCAGGGCCCCGAGGAGCGGCGCTGGATCCAGGACCGGATCGAGATCAAGTACACCAAGCCGGATTCGGACGAGCAGAAGCACATCCTGAACCGGCTGAACGCGGCCGAGGCGTTCGAGACGTTCCTGCAGACCAAGTACGTCGGCCAGAAGCGGTTCTCGCTCGAGGGCGGCGAGTCGCTGATCCCGCTGCTCGACGCGGTGCTGCAGTCGTCCGCCGAGGCGGGGCTGGACGAGATGGTGATCGGCATGGCCCACCGCGGCCGGCTGAACGTGCTCGCGAACATCGTCGGCAAGCCGTACGAAAAGATCTTCAATGAATTTGAAGGTCAGATGGACCCGAAGTCGTCACACGGCTCCGGCGACGTCAAATACCACCTGGGCCAGACGGGCAAGTACACGACGCCCGACGGCGAGGCCGCCACGACAGTCAGCGTGGTCGCCAACCCGTCCCACCTCGAGGCCGTCGACCCGGTGCTCGAGGGCATCGTGCGGGCCAAGCAGGACCGGCTCGACCTGGGCCTGCACGGCTACACGGTGCTGCCGGTGCTGGTGCACGGCGACGCCGCGTTCGCCGGCCAGGGCGTGGTCGCCGAGACGCTCAACCTCTCCCAGCTGCGCGGTTACCGCACCGGCGGCACGGTGCACGTGGTGGTCAACAACCAGGTCGGCTTCACCACCGCGCCCGAGTACAGCCGGTCGTCGCTGTACTCCACCGACGTCGCCCGGATGATCCAGGCGCCGATCTTCCACGTGAACGGCGACGACCCCGAGGCCGTCATCCGGGTGGCCAAGCTGGCCTTCGAATACCGGCAGGCGTTCAACAAGGACGTCGTCATCGACCTGGTCTGCTACCGCCGCCGCGGCCACAACGAGGGCGACGACCCGTCGATGACCAACCCCCGGATGTACAAGATCATCGACACCAAGCGCAGCGTCCGCAAGCTCTACACCGAGGAGCTGATCGGCCGCGGCGACCTCACGGTGCAGGACGCCGAGGAGCAGCTGCGCGACTACCAGTCCCAGCTCGAGCAGGTCTTCAAGGCCACCCGGGACGCCGCCGGCTCGCCGCCGCGGCCTCGGGTCCGGGTCGAGGAGCCGGAGCCGCAGGTGGACACCGCGGTCGAGGCCGGCGCCGTGCGCGCGGTCGGCCAGTCCCACCTCGACCTGCCGGAGGGCTTCACCCCGCACAAGCGGGTCCAGCAGCTGCTCGACCGGCGCGCCAAGATGTCCGCCGACGGTGGCATCGACTGGGCGATGGGTGAGCTGATCGCGTTCGGCTCGCTGCTCCAGCAGGGGGTCACGGTCCGGCTCGCCGGCCAGGACTCGCGGCGCGGCACGTTCGTCTCCCGGCACGCGTCCCTGGTCGACTCGGTGACCGGCAAGGACTACCTGCCGCTCTCGGCGCTGGCCACCGGCAACGCCCGGTTCTTCATCCACGACTCGCTGCTGAGCGAGTACGCGGCGATGGGCTTCGAGTACGGCTACTCGGTCGAGAGCCCCGAGGCGCTGGTGCTCTGGGAGGCGCAGTTCGGCGACTTCGTCAACGGCGCCCAGTCGATCGTGGACGAGTTCATCTCCTCGGGCGAGGTGAAGTGGGGCCAGCAGTCGTCGCTGGTGCTGCTGCTGCCGCACGGCCAGGAAGGCCAGGGCCCCGACCACTCGTCGGGCCGCCCCGAGCGGTTCCTGCAGATGTGCGCGCAGGACAACATGCGGGTCGCCAACCTGACGACCCCGGCCAACTACTTCCACCTGCTGCGCCGGCAGGCGCTGTCGAGCAAGCGCAAGCCGCTGATCGTCTTCTCGCCGAAGTCACTGCTGCGGCACAAGCTGGCCGTCTCGTCGGTGGCCGACTTCACCACCGGCACGTTCCAGCCGGTGATGGGCGACGCGGGGGCGAACGGAACGCCGCTGCGGCCCGAGGCGGTCAAGCGGGTCCTGCTCTGCACGGGCAAGGTCTACTACGACCTGTACGCCGCCCGCGCCGAGCGGGGCATCACGGACACCGCGATCATCCGGATGGAGCAGATCTACCCGCTGCCCGTCGAGGAGCTGAAGGCGGTGCTGTCGCAGTACCCGAACGCGGAGGACTTCGCCTGGGTCCAGGAGGAGCCGGCCAACCAGGGCGCCTGGTCGTTCGTGGCGCTCAACCTGCTCGAGCACCTGGAGGGCGTACGCCTGCGCCGGATCTCCCGCCCGGCGGCGGCGGCGCCGGCGGTCGGCTCGGCCAAGCTGCACGAGGCCGAGCAGTCGGCGCTGGTCGAGGCCGCGCTGCCCCGCCCGTAGCCGTTTGCTAAAAAGGGGGCGTCCTGCGGGGCGCCCCCTTTTTTTACGTTTTACGTTGGGAGAGCCGTGTACTTCACCGACCGTGGCATCGAGGAACTGGTCCAGCGGCGCGGCGAGGAGACCGTGACGCTCGAGTGGGTGGGCGAGCAGCTGCGCAACTTCGTCGACGCCCACCCCGAGTTCGAGACGCCGATCGAACGCTTCGCCACCTGGCTGGCCCGCGACGACGAGGACGACGAGGACTGACGGGCGGGCAGGTGGTGGGCTAGCTCTCGCGCGCCTTCAGCATCCCGACAATCTCGGTGAGCTGCCCATCAATGCCATCGAACCGCCCATCCATCCGGTCGAGCCGCCCATCAATGCCATCGAAGCGCCCATCCATCCGGTCGAGCCGCGCATCAATGCCATCGAACCGCCCATCCATCCGGTCGAGCCGCGCATCAATGCCATCGAGTCGCCGGTCCATGCCATGCAGCCGCCGGTCCATGCCATCGAACCGCAGGTCCACGCCAGTGAGCTGCAGGCCCGTCGCCTCAAGCTGCAGATTTAGCCGGTTAAGGGCCCTCGTGTGCTCAGATTGCGTATTGCCAAGCGCCTGAATCATCTTGTTCGCCGCAGTCTGACCCTGCGCCAGCGTGGACAGGTCGCGGTCGATGGAAGCCCTCAGGCCGGACTCCATGTCCACTCTCTCTTCCAAGGTTGTCAGCCGTTCTTCGTAGTTGCCAAGCACGTTGAACTCTCCTGCGCTCCAATGGTTGCTGTCAATGATGGACTGTACCAATGTCTGCGCATAGACGCTAGTCGTGCGCCCAGATGCTGGGTGCCTATTGTAGGTTGTTGGTCATGCGGGAGTCGAGGCCGATTCGGCGGGCCGAGGTGGAGCCGGGCGCCGAGGTCGACCACGACGCCTGGTGGGCGCGGATCCCGGCGATCGCGGCGATCCTCGAGCACGGCCTGAACATCCCGGCCGGCGTGACGTTCTTCGTCGGCGAGAACGGCTCCGGCAAGTCGACCCTGATCGAGGCGCTGGCCGGCGCGCACGGGCTCAGCCCGGAGGGCGGCTCGCGCGGCGCCATGCACAGCACTCGAGTCACCGAGTCGCCGCTGGGTGACGCGTTGCGGCTGGTCCGCACACCGGGCCGAGCAGCCAACGCGTATTTCCTGCGGGCCGAGACCATGCACGGGCTGTACACGTATCTGGAGCAGCGGCCGCCGCGGCACGGGCCCCATCTGGACGGCAAGCTGCATGAGCGCAGCCACGGCGAAGGCTTCCTGGATCTGCTCGAACGCAAGTTCCGCGGATATGGCTTCTATCTGATGGACGAGCCCGAGGCGGCGCTGTCCTTCGCCTCCACGCTGCGCCTCATCGCCCAGCTCGACGAGTTGCGCGGGACCGGCGCCCAGGTCGTCGTCGCGACCCACTCGCCGCTGCTCACCGCGCTGCCCGGCGCGACCATCCTCGAGCTCGGCAGCCACGGCATCCGCCGGGTCGGCTGGGAAGAGCTGGAGATTGTCGGGCACTGGCGGCGCTTCCTCGACCGCCCGGACTCGTATTTGAACCCATTGCTCGGTTGAGTCACCCCCTTTCGCGTCCTATCCGACCACAGCACACCGAAGACCTGCCGGTTATCCACAGACCGCGTTGTCCACAGGGTCATGCCAGCCCGGCGCGGGATCAGTGTCGCGCCGGTACGTTGAGGGCGTGGCGCGAAGTGTGTATGTCGCCGGGCTTGGACCCGGTGTCGGCAAGGGTGTCGTGGCCCTGGGGCTGGTCGAATTGCTGTCCCGGCAGGTCGCGCGGATCGGCGTGTTCCGGCCGCTGGTCAACGACGCGACCGACGACCCGTTGCTGACCCTGCTCACCAAGCGCTATCCGGTCGTCGCGGCCTATCCGGAGTCCTACGGCGCGACCGCCGCCGAGGCGTCCGCCCTGGTCGCCGCCGGGAAGCGGGAGGAGCTGATCGCCCAGATCGTCGAGCGATATCGGGAGGTCGAGCGGCGGTGCACGTCCGTGGTGGTGATCGGCAGCGACTTCGCCGACGGGCAGGACGAGGGCCGCGACGAGATGCCCCGGGAGTTGGCGTTCAACGCGCGGCTGGCGACCGAGTTCGGCAGCGTCGTGCTGCCCGTGATCGGCGGCCAGGGCAAGACCGACCTCGAGGCGGCCGCCCGTACGGCGTATCACTCTCTTGTCGATCTTGATGCGACGGTGCTGGCGGTGATCGCCAACCGGGCCCCCGACGGCGCCGAGGCCCCGCAGGGCCTGCCGGTTCCGGTCTGGCTCATCCCCGAGGTGGCCGCGGTCGCGGCGCCGACCGTCGGAGAGGTCGCCGGTGCGCTCGACGGCGTCGTCGTGATGGGCGGCGCGGCCGCGCTAGATCGCGACGTGCTGGGCTACGTGGTCGGCGCGGGCCACGTGCCGGCCGTGCTGGAGCACCTGGTCAACGGCGCCCTGATGATCACCCCGGGCGACCGGGCCGACCTGCTGGTCGCCGTGAGCGCGGCGCACGCCGCCGGCAACGTCACCCTGGCGGGGATGGTGCTCACCATCGGCGAGCACCCGGATCCGCGGGCCGTCCAGGTCATCGAGCGGCTGAACACGGGGCTGGCGATGGTGGTCGTGCAGACGGACACATATCACTCGATCTCGGCGGCTTCGCGGGTCGAGGCGACGTTGAGCACGGCCACGCCGCGCAAGGTGGACGCGGCGCTCGGGGCGTTCGAGGTGCATGTGGACACGGCCGAGCTGTCCCGGCTGCTGGACGTGACCCGGTCCAGCCGGGTGACGCCACTGATGTTCGAGAACGATCTGATCGACCGCGCCCGCACGGAACGGCGGCACCTGGTGCTGCCCGAGGGCACCGATGAGCGCATCTTGCGGGCCACCGAGACGCTACTGCGCCGCGGGGTTGCCGACCTCACGCTGCTGGGTGACCCGGTCGAGATCAATCGGCGGGCCCGCGAGCTGGGCGTCGAGATCGGCGCGGCGCGGCTGGTCGACCCGGCAACCAGCGAGTGGCGGGACGACTTCGCCGCCAAGTACGCCGAGCTGCGCAAACATCGGGCCGTGACGCTGGACCTGGCGTACGACGTGGTCCGGGACGTCAACTACTTCGGCACGATGATGGTCGCCTCGGGACTGGCCGACGGCATGGTCTCGGGCGCGACGCACACCACCGCCGCGACGATCCGGCCGGCGTTCGAGATCATCAAGACCGTGCCCACGGTGTCCGTCGCGTCCAGCGTCTTCTTCATGCTGCTGGCCGACCGGGTCCTGGTGTACGGCGACTGCGCGGTCAACCCCGACCCCGACGCGGCCCAACTCGCCGATATCGCGTTGTCGTCGGCGCAGACGGCGGCCGCGTTCGGCATCGAGCCCCGGGTGGCGATGCTGTCCTATTCGACCGGCAGTTCGGGCGCGGGCGCCGACGTCGAAAAGGTCGCGGCGGCCACGGCACTGGTTCGCGAACGCCGACCAGACCTGCCGGTGGAGGGCCCGATCCAGTACGACGCCGCGGTCGATCCGGCCGTCGCCGCGACCAAGCTGCCCGACAGCACGGTCGCAGGTAAGGCCACGGTCTTCGTCTTCCCCGACCTGAACACGGGCAACAACACCTACAAGGCGGTGCAACGATCGGCGCACGCGGTCGCGGTCGGGCCCGTGATGCAGGGCCTGCGCCGGCCGGTGAACGACCTGTCCCGCGGTGCGACGGTCAAGGACATCGTCAACACGGTGGCGATCACCGCCATCCAGGCGGCGTCATGACCCGCATCCTGGTCCTGAACTGCGGATCCTCATCGGTGAAATACCGGCTGTTCGACGGCTCCGAAACGGTGACGAAGGGCCTGATCGAGCGGATCGGCGAGTCCGGCGGCGAGGCGCCGGATCACGCCGCGGCACTGCGCCGGATCATGGACGAGGTCGATCTGACCGGGCTGGTCGCGGTCGGGCACCGGGTGGTGCACGGCGGCGGGGCGTTCGACAAGGCGACGGTCATCGACGACGACGTGGTCGCCGCGATCGAGACCGTGGTGCCACTCGCGCCGCTGCACAACCCGGGCGCGCTGGCGGGCATCGCGGTGGCCCGCAAGCTGCTTCCGGAGGTGCCACAGGTCGCGGTCTTCGACACCGCGTTCCACGCGACGATCCCACCCGAGGGCATCACGTACGCCATCGACGCGACGCTCGCGCAGCGGTGGGGGATCC